>Ga0228609_1000273_pt1 | contig 27308 bp, 24 predicted proteins | sample 10DmetaG_FD_190068 | JGI IMG/M metagenome (GOLD analysis project Ga0228609, IMG submission 190068) | Seawater microbial communities from Monterey Bay, California, United States - 10D | ecosystem: Environmental > Aquatic > Marine > Coastal | place: USA: California | collected 2016-11-10 | reverse complement strand
CGTATGGTTTAAGGCTTTTTCAGCAATCTGATGTGAGCTCTTATTCGTCTGATAGCACCATTCATTTGTAGACCCCTTGACCGGTCCATTCTGTAGGATTTATAGGCGAAGGAATAAATTAAAACAAAGTAGGGCTCGAATGAAACTAGTGGCCGATATGCTGCCGGTTTCGGCACTTTTCTTAGAAGTTGGTTATTCGGTCAAAGCTGCCTTTCGAGCTTTTGTCGTGGATGGCTGCTATTGGGTTTGTTACACTAAGTTACCAAGGTCAATTGAGACATTAACGTTCAACCGCTGGGCCCTGTCTTCCTTCGCTTTTGTTGAATCAAGGCAATGGGAACTAATGCGACAAGTCCCACCAACATTGTCGAGACACCAGGCGCAATAAACAAGAACGCGGTGATACCGACATACCAACGCTCCCAGTTTTTGAGAGGGGCGCTTAGATAACCGGAAAATGCTACTCCAAGAGATCCGATGCCTAGCATTGCCCCGACAAGTGTATAGGTAAAAGCCCACCAGGTGAATCCATCTGCAACGAGAAGTAAAGCTGGTGAATAGACAAACACGAATGGAACAAGTGCTTTTGCAATACCCAACCGGAACGCAGTGTTGCCTGTTTTGAACGGGTTAGACCCCGCGATACCTGCCGCGGCATAGGCTGCGAGTGCGACGGGCGGAGTGATGTCAGCTAAAACGCCATAATAAAAAACGAAGAAATGCGATACGATTGGTTCAACTTGCAATTGCGCCAGTGCAGGTGCCGCCACAGCAACGAGGATGATGTATGTCGCAGTTGTTGGGATGCCTGCGCCCATTATGATGCACGCAACCGCGATTAGAACGAGTGAGAAGAACAAAGCCCACTGAGCGACGCTAAAGTGATTGAGCGGCCAGATGCCCCCAACGACCTCGCCAATATCAGTGGCAGTTTGCACCACCACATAGCCCAAACGAAAGCCGACCCCTGTCAGGGTAACTACCCCCACAACGATACCAACTGTCGCGGCGGCTGCGCCCACTGCAAGTGTGCTTTTCGCTCCGGAGCCTAGCGCGTTCCATAAATCAGACAGTGACAAGCGATGATTTGGGTTTAAAATCCCAACCACGACACAGGCAATGATCCCGTAAACCGCAGCATAGTCGGGTGTTTTTCCAGATAAGATCAAATAAACTAAAATAATCAGAGGGATTATTGATAGCCAATGATCCTTAAGCACTACACCTATTTTAGGAAGCTCTTCTGCCCTTAAGCCGCGCAGGCCCAATTTTTTTGCTTCCAGATGGACCATGATAAAAATACCGAAATAATGCAGCAAAGCCGGAAACAAAGCCGCTGCCAATACATCTCGCAAGGGAATTTCAAGGTATTCAACCATAATAAAGGCTGCAGCCCCCAGAATTGGAGGCGTTATTTGCCCCCCTGTTGAGGCTGTGGCCTCTGTCGCGCCGGCGAAGTGCGCGGGGTAGCCTATACGCTTCATCGCCGGGATTGTTAACGCGCCAGTTGTTACAGTATTGGCAATTGACGATCCAGAAATTGTTCCCATGAAAGCAGATGAAAATATCGCTACTTTCGCAGGGCCGCCAGAATAGCGGCCAGCCACAACCATCGCTAAATCAATGAACAGCTGGCCAAGCCCAATGCGGGTTGCTAGCACGCCAAAAAGGATAAACAGAAATACATATTGCGCCATAACGCCAATAGCGACGCCGTAAAGACCTTGATTGGTCATATAAAGGTGGTTGATGATGCCAAGCCAACTTGAACCACCATGCTTCAATGCGCCAGGCATCCAGGGTCCAAAATAAGCGAAGGCAATGAACAGAATGCCGATGATTGGCAGTGTTGGCCCTACGGATCTGCGGGTTGCTTCAAGCGTAAGCAATAAAAGCGCGGTACCCATCAAAACATCAGATTGTGACGGATTGCCGACCCGCTCGGAGACGATCTCGGGCGGCAGTAAAGGCAGATAGATCGCAGCCGCAACTGCCAAAGCCGAGAATAGCAGATCAAGGATCGGCACGCCTTGGAGTTGAAACATCCCAGTCACAGGAATTCGACTGGTTTCGCGACGCCATCCAAATAGAAGGAAGACAAGCCCCAGGACAAAAGACAAATGGATCCCGCGATGCAAAAGTTCGCGGATCAGACCAAAACCAGAAGCATAGAAATGATAAACGGACATGGCCACAAGAACGGCTGCAATGAAAAAACCAAGCGTGGTTCCCGTTGCTCTAAAGGCAGTCTCAGGATCAAATTTGCGTTCTATTTCCGCCAATTCTTCGGCGGTTAACTCGGGGCTGAGGGCCGGTGATGAGCCGGACATATCTTCAATCTTGTCATCGGTCTTTTGGTCGACTGTCATGATTTTTGTCCAACTTAAAGATCAAAAAAGGCCCAAGAGGTTATCACCACTTGAGCCCAGTGTTTGAAAGCTAATCTTACTTGAGAAGACCGGCTTCTTTATAGAAGCGTTCAGCACCTGCGTGCAGCGGGACACCAACGCCATTCAGCGCGGTAGCGGGTGTAATGGTCTTGCCTTTGGCATGGCCTACGTCCAGCAGCTTGCGGCTCTCATCGTTCCAAAGCGCTTTGGTGATATTGTAGATTAGTTCTTCGTCTTCATTGGCCGAGGTGAACCACTGCGCGCCAACCGCTACGGTTGTGGTTGTCTTTACCCCCTCATACGCACCCTCAGGAATGTCAGAAGATGCAAAAAAGCCATATTTGGAAGTCAAAGCATCAGCACCAGCACCGTCGATTGGAACCAATTTGATAGACGCTGCAGAGGCCAGTTCAACTAAAGAACCCGTTGGGTATCCAGCGACAACAAAGAACGCATCAATTTTTCCATTGCGCAGTGCCTCCGACGCTGCACCGCCTTTTAAGGCTTCTGCAGTAATCATATCAGATGACAGGCCATTGGCTTCCAGGATCAGGTTTGCGTCGACATATGTGCCAGAACCGGGTTCATCAAGTGACACGCGCTTGCCTTTGAGATCAGCGACAGAGTTTATGCCACTGTCAGCCATAGCTACTAGATGGATATGTTCTTCAAAAAGAGCGGCGATAGTGCGCAGGTCCTTGGCAGGTTCTTTGCCTTCCATCGTGCCGGTCCCTGTGAAAGCCCAATAGGCCACATCGGATTGTGCGAAACCAGAGTTGCGCAATCCGGAGATAATCGCGTTCACATTGTCTACAGAACCACGTGAGGAAACAGCCGAGGCGATCAGTCCATCGACCCCACAAGAGCCACCTTTGCCGCATTCGCGTGATCCCGGAGGTTTAGATATTGCGTTCGCTATAACACCACCAACAGGGTAGTATGTATATGCCGTACCGCCCGTTCCAATTGTGAAAAAGTTTAATTCTTGCGCTTTCATTGGCAGTGCCAACAACAGCGTGGATGTGGCGGCCAAGGCCGCTGTGCGAAGGTATTTATTCATGAGTTTCCTCCCAGAAAGCATATCAGTTCTTTGCCCGATTCAGGGCTGCCCTAATAAGCCAGTTCTAATCTCTGACTTCAACCTATCTAACAGACTTATTTGCATGAGCAGCACGGTTAAGCGCCAGTAATCTCAAAATCTCATCGCGCGCGCCAGCCCCATGGCTTCGAACAACCTTGGCCGTTTTGCAATGGAAACGCTGTTGAAGAGCGTTCGCCAAGAAGAACAATAGGTAGGTTACATGGCAGATATTTATGTGCCTTGCAGTGTTTTTCAGGTTCGGCTCGAAGCAACCATGTGCTGCGCAATTTAAAGAGATCAGCTATGCGGAGTTTTTAACGTTTTCAAATTGGCGCCTCAGAAGTGCTAATCGTGCTCCATTTTGCCCATTTCTGAGATGATTTCATGTATTTGAAGCTTTGAGTATCCCAACTCTTCAAGAATCTCGCGACCGTGTTCGTTCACCTCAGGCAAGTCGTGGCGGATTTCCGTTCGAAGTCCATCCAAGGTTAAAGGGAGACCGGGGACTTGGGCTTTCCCGCGGCCATGGGGTAGGGTGATGTTCAGCAGATTACCCGATTGATTAAGGTGAGGGTCCTCAAATAACTCATGTGGTTTGGTTATCGGCGCGAATGGGAGCCCTATGCGTTCACAGATAGCCATTAAATCGGCCTGGGTCATTGCGCTAAACAATTTCTGCAACACCGGTTGAATTCGATCGCGCGCAACTAATCGCTGATTGTTTGTCGTAAGGGAGGGATCATTTAGCAAATCTTTGCGCCGAAATGCCTCACAGAAAAGTTTCCATTGTTTATCGCTGACAATTCCAATGAACACTTGCTTAGCGTCTTTCGTTACAAAAGTATCATACACAGCCCACGCTCTCGCGCTCTCGGGCATCGGTGCAGATGGCACACCCGTTGTTGCAAATTGTAACATATGTTGTGCAACCACATGGACGGTTGTTTCGTAAAGAGCAGCTTTTACTTCCTGCCCTTTTCCAGTAAAGGCGCGCTGTATCAACGCCGCTTGGATGCCGATAACTCCGAACATCCCGCCCATAATATCAATAACAGATGCTCCAGCGCGTAAAGGCCTACCCTCTGGTCCTGTCATATAAGCAAGACCCGCCATCATCTGCACCACCTCGTCAAGTGCTGTTCGATTTGCGTATGGTCCCTCTAGAAAGCCTTTTAACGAACAATAAATTAGGCCCGCATTATTCTCACTCAGTTCTGTGTAGCCAAGCCCAAGTTTTTCAAGGGCACCGGGCCTGTAATTTTCAATTACAACATCGGCGCCGCTTGCCAGTTTTTTAGCAATCTCAAGCCCTTGCGGCGATTTTAAATCAAGCGCAATAGAGCGCTTATTGCGGTTATATGAGGCGAAGAAACCGGCGCCGCCATGTTCTAGCCGGCGGGTTGTATCCCCACTTAAAGGCTCTACTTTTATAACGTTGGCTCCAAGATCACCTAAGATCATACCACAGGTTGGCCCCATGACCATATGACAGAATTCTATTACACGGATGCCTTTCAAGGCCATTTTGAAGTGCCAGCAAAGATTTGATACTCTCGGACTAATGCAGGGCCCATGTTTTCCTCTGATTATTCGATATTTGTCATTTGAAATTGATCTAGCATGATTTCCTTTCTTTTTAAACGCTCCTTACATTCGATAATTTTGTTATTTGAATGACGCATTATAGAACAGCTGATATACTCGCTTCGGTGACGTTTAATAATTTCAAGCCATGCGCAATTTAAGGAGGTTGGCTTATTTCTGATTTACCAAATTTTGTCGAAATTTATGAAGAGGGACCGCGAGAAGGGTTTCAAATTGAACCTGGTCCGATATCGACCGCCGAGAAAATAAAGCTTGTCGATGCTTTATCGCATACTGGTTTGAAAAATATTCAAGTTTGCTCGTTCGTAAATCCGCGGTTGGTGCCGGGTTGGGCAGACGCAGAAGATGTGGTTGATGGGTTTACTGCAATCGAAGGTGTGAATTACACGGGGCTCTATTTTAATAGGAAGGGTTTGGACCGAGCGCTCGAATATAAAAATAAGTTAACGCTATCTGGTTCAATTTCGCTAACGGCTTCGGAAGGGTTTACCCAGAAAAATTTAAATAGATCCCACATTGAGAATTTGGCGGCCATGAAACGGCATACCGCAGCCCATTTTGATCATAAGATCAGAGTGAATAATATAGGAGTGATGGCAGCTTTTGGATGCAATTATCAAGGTGATATTACGCCAAATTGCGTTGTGGATACTTTGAAGGATGGAATGCGAATAGCGGAAGAGACAGGTGCTAAGATCACAGATTTCTCTTTGGCAGATACAATGGGTTGGGCATCCCCTCACAAAGTTGAAAGTGTCTTAGGCGAAGTGCGCAATGAGTGGCCTGAGATGCAGATATCCCTTCACCTTCATGATACTCGGGGTTTAGCCGTTGCAAATGCATATGCTGCGTTAAAAATGGGAATTCACCGATTTGACTCTACGGTTGCGGGCTTAGGCGGGTGTCCATTTGCTGGGCAGCCAAAAGCGGCTGGTAATATTTGCACTGAAGAACTCGTTTTACTTTGTGAAGAATTAGGAATTGAAACCGGAGTAAATTTAGAGGCGCTGATAGAAGTTGGGCGATTGGCAGAAGATATTGTTGGACATCAGCTTCCCAGTGAATTGATCCATGCTGGCAGCTTAAATGCCTTCCGCCGTAATATTTCGCACTAATTTAAGCATCTCATCAGATAGCTTTTATTCATAGTATCATGAGCGTTTGGTTTGCCCTAGCTTCTAGTCATAAATTCAAATCACCAAAGCTGCTATCCATGATAAAGAGTCGTTTGGGTAATGTTTTAGGTTGCATGCCTTAAGAAATGAAAATCTATGGGTTAGATGAAACCGACAGGCATATTATGATCGTTTAAAAAACTGGTTTTTTCCTAGTATTCTTGCGATATTTTGAAGGCGGGTTTAGCCATGCAGCCGGCCTTTTCTGCCTTGAAGCCGCTTCGCGTTCCAATCGCATTTCAAGTCAATTCGCTCATAGGAGTGTAGCGGATCTTTAACGCCAAATCTTCACGTTTATGCCAGTCCCAATAAGTGTGTAAGATCTTTGCTGTGAGGGGGCCAATTGCGTCATTTCCAAAAATGCGCCCATTTACGCGCGTAACCGGAACCGGCCCCCCGGCGGTGGTGGCTGTGAAAACTTCTTCGGCATTCATAAACGCCTCTTCGCTGATATCCGTTGCCGCGCAGGGGATATCCAATGCGGCGCAGATTTCTAACACAGTTTTGCGGGAAATTCCTTCAAGCATTCCTGATTTTGGTGTGACAACCTTTCCGTTAATCACTGCAAATATGTTGAACCCCGGTCCTTCGGTCACCAGATTATTATGATCCAGTAAAACCGTGGTGTCATATCCAGCATCTAAGGCTTGAAATAACGCCGCTGTCATATCGCCCCAATGATAATTCTTTACCGTGGGATCAACCGAATTTGATGGAATTCGTCGCGAATTCCGCGCAACAGAAATATGCGCGCCGCGTTTTGCGACAGCCTCTGGTATCACCCAAATAAATGGAACCGCCCAAGCATAAAAATGGTTTCTGCAGCCCCTTGGGTCACGCGTGCCGGGAATTAGGGGCGTTCCGCGTGAGGCCACCATAGACACATAGGCGGATTGTAATCCGGAGGTTGCGACCAACTCAATCAAAGCATTTCGAATGGCGCTTCTGTCCATACCCACATCAAGACGCATTTTTTTCATTGAAACTTCAAAACGATCTAAATAATCTTCTATCCGAAAAAACGCGCCTTCCCATACGTGAACCACGTCATAGGTGATGTCAGAGCGCGTTAAGCCCCAATCAAAAACAGAAATTTTGGCTTCTGAAACAGGTATAATCTGCCCGTTCATCCATGCCGCTCCTGCTGAAAAATCCATATCACACCTTTTTCATATGTCGATACCAAGTAAAGAGATCACTTGGCTGTTGATAGATATACACAACTGAAAACGAGATAAAAATTGAATTTATCAGCTGCATAAGCGTCAAATATTGTGTTTATTCTTTATCTGACTTAGTTGGCTAAATGCAGGTCTGACGCGCAAATGGGGGCCAATGCGAGATCCGTTAAATGTGATACGCTTGATTATCGCTTATGATCGCCATTGCTTTGGGCGCTGATGCCAATTCAGCTTTGAACATGTCAAAATTATGTCCAAATTTTCAAGCCTTGTCCTTTGAATGTCCTGTCGGGGCAAAATATATGTCATTTTTTTGGGCTGGGTTCAGCCACTATTTGGCCCGCTTAAACCATAAGATAGGGAGGCTTTTTCTACTATAAGTAAAGACTTCACATCTGTCTGCGTTGCGCTATGCTGGTTTAATAGAGAGGTTGCTTATGACTAGGCTGAGCACGGCGCGAGCATTTTTTGAAGCATGTGACTATGGCAAAGGTTGGAAAGACTGCCAGGCATATTGTCATAAGGATGCGTCCTTTGAGACCGATTCTGAAACCCTTGATGGCGTAGATAGTCTAGATATCTATTGCGATTGGATGACCGAGGCGTCAGCAATGTTTGATGACAATGTTGAAGTTGAAGTGAAAGCCGAAGCCTATGATCGCGATAAGGTTATTGTGCTCATTTATGCTGAAATACGGGGCAATGTGATCATCGGTCCAGAGCCAATGTTTATGAAGACAGATTATGTGTATGCAATTCATTTTGATGGTGAGAAAATAAGCCACATCGCTAAGGTGTGGGAGCTTAAGTTGCCCTCTTAATGCTTAATGCCTCGTCGCTGGACGCACTGCTAATACATAGCCCTTACGATAATTTTACCTTTTAAACGGTGTTAAATCAGAGGCCAATTCTGAAATGTTGTTTTGTTAAATATTCTGTTGCAATGTAAATTTAACCATGGTTGTTTGGGTTTTCATGGGCCTTTAAGCTCACAAAAAAAAATCAAAATTCACTGGGAGGGAATAATATGAAATTTAATACACTTATTGTTGCGGGCGTTATGGGCCTCTCCATTTCAGCAAGCGCTGCAAGTGCTGCAAAACTTACATTTTACTGCAGTGCACAAGAAGATTGGTGCCAATTGATGGCGCGCAGTTTTGAAGATGCCACCGGAATAAATGTAAATATGACCCGAAAATCATCCGGTGAAACATTTGCCCAGATCCGCGCGGAAGCCTCGAACCCTAAGGGCGATGTCTGGTGGGGTGGTACTGGCGATCCTCATCTTCAAGCTGCAGAAGAAGGCCTCACCGCTGAATATATGTCACCCATGCGCGATCAATTACACCCTTGGGCGATCAGCCAGGCGGAAAGCGCTGGCAACAAAACGATCGGAATCTATTCGGGGGCCTTGGGCTATGGTTACAACACCGAGCTTTTGGCAGCCAATAATTTGCCAGAACCAGGCTGCTGGAAAGACCTTTTGAAACCTGAATATAAAGGCCATGTGCAAATGGCGAACCCGAACTCATCGGGAACCGCTTATACAACACTGGCGTCTATGGTTCAGATCTTTGGTGAAGATGAGGGTTTTGAATTCATGAAAGGGCTGCATTCTAATATAAACCAATATACAAAATCAGGCTCTGCACCGATCAAGGCAGCGGGTCGTGGTGAAAACACCATTGGTATCGTCTTCATGCATGATGCGGTGAAACAAGCGGTGTCGGGCTTTCCTGTGAAAGTTGTCGCTCCCTGCGAAGGTACAGGTTATGAAATCGGGTCAATGTCGATTGTTGATGGCGCGCGCAATATGGATGAAGCCAAAGCCTTTTACGATTGGGCCCTGACTGCCGAAGCGCAAAACCTGGCGTTAGAAGTGAACGCGTTCCAAGTGCCGTCGAATACAGGGGCAAAAACCTCTCCAAGCGCACCGGATATGTCGTCGATCAAACTGATTGACTACAACTTCAAGAAATATGGATCTTCAAGCGAAAGAAAGCGGCTTTTGAAAAAATGGGATGATGACGTATCCGTTCTTCCCCAATAAATAATGCAAAAGTCCACTGCTAAACAACAGATCCACCCGACCCTTATCCTCTGGATAGCCATCGGGTGGATCGGCTTTTTTATTCTTCCCTGGTATGGTGTGGAAGACGGGTTCTTTTCTTTTTTATGGCTGGTTGATGGTTATCCTTTTGACGCGGATTACGCACCTGCCGCGATCTTAATTTTGCAAGCTGAAAAACTTTGGCTCGCGCCACTGCTTCTGTTTTTGGCATTTCCCCTTTTGATTTTGAAGTCCCATAGGAACGACCTTTGGTATTCCCGGTTATTGATCCTGTCTGGAGCAGGCGGACTTGCTTATCTGACTGCTCAAGGCTTTGGCATTGGAATACGCGGCTTTAACTATCCCATTTTATCCCAGGTCTTCGGAGAGTTAGGAGACCGCCAATATGGGATGGGCTATGGCGGATTGATGGTGGCATCTGCCTTCCTTTTTCTTTTAACGCAGGGGATTGCCGCGAGGGGAGCGGTGAATGGTGATATTTTTGTCGTTTCCGCGATCGGAGGCGTGATTGCAATCGTTGCAACATTCGTTTTTTTCCCAATTGCAACCATGCTGATCACCGCCTTTATCGCAGAGGATCAAAGCTATTCCATCGTTATATTCTTCTCAAAATTATTTGATGATCGCATTTGGGGCTTGGGCTGTTTTTATGGGACTCGGTGCGGCGTCGCTTGGAATTCACTTTTTCTTGCCATATTGGTGGGGGTGATCACCACCGTTCTGGGGTTGATTTTTGCCCTTGTGGTTACCAGGTCTGGCTTTAGATACAAAAAGCTCTTGAGAGCTTTAACCGTTCTGCCAATCGTAACGCCGCCCTTCGTTATTGGTCTGGCCTTAATTTTACTATTCGGCCTGTCTGGGTCTGTAACGGTGTTTTTTGCAGATCTTTTCGGCGTGGCCCCGACGCGTTGGCTTTATGGCCTGCCGGGCATTTTAATTGCGCAAATTCTGGCCTTCACACCTATCGCCTTTCTCGTTCTGATTGGGGTTGTCGAAGGTGTGTCGCCCTCGATGGAGGAAGCTGCACAAACGCTTCGCGCCTCCAAGTGGCAGGTTTTTAAAACAGTTTCGCTGCCCTTGATGCGGCCCGGACTCGCCAATGCGTTTTTACTGGGCTTTATCGAAAGCATGGCCGATTTTGGAAATCCGTTGGTGTTGGGGGGGAATTATGATGTGCTTTCAACTGAGATATTTTTTACCATCGTGGGCGCGCAATATGATCAAGGACGCGCCGCTGTTCTGGCGATCATCTTGTTGTTCTTTACGTTATCGGCCTTTTACGCGCAACGCAGATGGCTTGGCAAAAAAAGTTACACCACTGTCACCGGAAAAGGGGATACCGGTGTTCATCCCTTAATGCCCCGCGCCGTCTCTCTGCCCGTTACTGGTATGGCTTGCCTCTGGGCCGGGTTTAGCGCTTTGATCTACGTGATGATCCTATATGGCAGTTTTGTCGAATTATGGGGGGTTCGTAATGCCCTTACCTTTAAACATTATATCACAGCCTTTTCGGTTCGTTTGTCTGAAAGCGGAATCCGTTGGACGGGCGCTGCGTGGGATAGTTTTTTCACCACCCTTCAAATCGCCGCGATCGCTGCGCCCTTAACCGCAATCGTTGGCATTATCACTGCGTATCTTTTAACGCGCCAGAACTTTGCGGGAAAAAATAGCTTTGAATTCGGCACGATGCTCAGCTTTGCAATTCCAGGCACCGTGATTGGCGTCAGTTATATTCTGGCCTTTAACGTGCCGCCGATCGAAATCACTGGCACTGGAATTATTCTGATTGTCAGCTTCGTGTTTCGCAACATGCCTGTGGGCGTGCGCGCTGGCATCGCATCGATGAGCCAATTGGATAAATCTTTGGATGAAAGCTCGCTCACCTTGGGGGCAAATTCTTGGCAAACATTTCGTAAAATCATCGTGCCACTGCTGAGGCCTGCGATTTTAGCCGCGCTTGTCTACAGCTTTGTGCGCGCCATGACCGCTATTTCTGCGGTGATTTTTCTAGTTTCAGCCGAATATGACATGGCCACCAGTTATATTATTGGGCGGGTTGAAAACAATGATTACGGACTTGCGATAGCGTATTCGACAACGTTGATTTTTGTAATGCTAAGCGCGGTTGGTCTTTTGCAGCTTCTTGTCGGTAAAACAAAAATTGGCCGGCGGGCCAATTCAGGAGAATAAAACATGGTCGGAATTAAGAGTAATGCAGCACCTGTTTCCTTTCATGACGTTACCAAAATTTATGGAAAAGATGTGGTCGCTGTGGATTCGATCAATCTCAATATTGAGGCGGGTAAACTGGTCACGCTTTTGGGGCCATCTGGATGCGGTAAGACAACGACTTTGCGGATGATTGCGGGTTTGGAAATGGCCAGCAAAGGCAAAATTATGATTGGAGGGCTTGATGTCACAAAATTGCCAGCCACCGATCGTGATGTGTCGATGGTATTTCAATCCTATGCTCTATTCCCTCATATGAGCGTGTTGGAAAATGTCTCTTATGGGTTGAATTTTTCTGGATTTAAGAAACCTGAAGCGCTTGAGAGGGCCAGCGCAGGGCTCGAGTTGGTTGGGCTTTCAGGCTATGGCGATAGATTGCCAAGCGAATTATCGGGCGGGCAACAACAGCGCGTTGCGGTTGCGCGTGCCTTGGTGCTGGAACCGCAAGTGCTTTTATTCGACGAACCTTTGTCAAATTTAGATGCAAAATTGCGGCGGCAAGTGCGCGAAGAAATACGCGAAATTCAGCAAAACCTTGGCTTAACGGTGATTTATGTCACCCATGATCAAGAAGAGGCGCTGGCCGTCTCGGATGAGATCGTGGTTATGCGAAACGCCTCAATTGCACAAATAGGATCTCCAAGGCAGCTATATGATGCACCAGCAAATCATTTTGTTGCAGATTTTATTGGCGAGGCTAATTTAATCCCCTGCGAGGTGATAGATGTTTCAAATGAGATGGCTAAAATTGATGTCCGAGGGTTTGTGCATAAATTGCCAGCCAATGGGCGTAGCGCGGGCCCCGCGACGCTTGCGGTACGGCCATCGCGTTTAGATATTAAAGCTAAGGCCGGCATAAAGGCCACGGTGCGCAAAGCCACCTATGTGGGCAATCGCATGGAATACAGCTTACATATTGGCGGTTTAGATGTTTTTGCGGTGCATGACGATGTGAATAACCCGTTATCGATCGATGAAGAAATCCATCTCGGGTTGTTCGAGACGGGGCCGGTTTTATTGCCTGCACTATAATTTCTTTTCAGCCTCAGTCGCAGTGCGGTATCGTGTTTGAGCTATGGCGTTTAAACTAAACGAATAACCAAATTCAAAATTAGCAAGAATATTTTTAGCTAAATATGATGAGATGCTTCTTTTGCGCACGCACTTAAGCAGCGATCTCTAACCATTTGTTAAAGATAGAAAAATGCAATTATCAAGCAAAAGAGGGCTTCGAATGAACGAACATTAGAACGACACTAAACCAGTAATTTTTTCAAGCCGATGATCACCTAACGGTTCCCTGACAGGGCGAGAGAAATTTGCAGTGCTGGATTTCAGCAATCTTTATAGGTTTTTTTCAAACATTCGCTTGCGAGACTTCGCGCTTCCTTTATTTGGGACGCGCTCATAAGTTCTGTTAAGAGGCCCTTTAATTCTTCGCCCATCTCAAAGCCATTAGAGGACGCGTGATTTGCCCACATATGGGCGTAAGCCAAGTTTTCTTTGACGCCTTGACCTAGATAATAAAGCCTGGCCAAATTGTATTGTGCAATCGGATTGCCTTGCTCAGCAGCGCGTGTGTACCATTTGACCGATGCCTTATAGTCTGGAACAACGCCCAGACCAAAGCTATGCATTATCCCAAGATTATATTGCGCTACAGCATGACCTTGCTCGGCGGCGCGCGTAAACCATTTAACCGCAGTCTTATAATCTTGGGGAACACCATTTCCATGCCGATATAAGCTGGCGAGATAGATCTGAGCCTCTAAGTTTCCTTGCTCGGCTAAAGTTTTTTGTTCTTCAAGGGCAGGGCTGTTCTTATCTTTTCGGTGTGCCGCAAAACCTGTTTGAGTTTCCGCGCTCCATCCCGGCCCGTGGGTTCCTAAGGCAAAGCACATCGTAAGAGATAAATGTATAAATAACTTTCGCATAACATAATGATACACCAGATTTGTAATTTGCAAAGCAACAGAACGTGTAAAAACGAAAATCAAAGGGGGTAGTTTGATTTATCTCGTATCTAAGCACTACCATAAGCGTTCAAATTCTTCGATTTATTCTGCTTCATGGATTTTTGACGAATTACAGATTATGGCCTTGAATAATGTTCTCTCCTTTTTGGTGCATGTTTCCAAAAGCCTTAGGGGCGAAAAGCTGTGCTGTTCGATCTTTTCCGCGTAAGGACTCGCATATGTGATTTATATTAGAGGGGTGGAGGAAGCGGCTTCGTACGGGAAGGTTGTACTACTTCGATGCTATATCTTACCTATCATCGGGTATGAGTTTATAATTTTCATGATGCATACCCATTTAACCGGCCATTTTTCTTGCAAACACCATATGTGCGGTTGATTTTTTTCTTCATTGCTTATTTGAGCTAAAATCACTGCACTATTTGAGCCGTTTTGACCTATATGCTTTGGCCCCCACTAACCAGCCTGCTTCTCAGCGCTTTCCGGTTCTGTGCACATCATTTGCCAAGTTTCATAGGCCATATCCCCGAAAACAATTTGAAAAGCGTAATTTATTGCAACCTCCATATTTAGGCGGGTTCAGACAGTACAATCCAAGTTTGAGCAAGGAATATATAGCGGGCTCAAGACGTAAATTACCTAAGTTACGACCAACCCATTAGGGCAGGCGCAGTAGATAGATGATCCACCAATCAATATCACGTGACCACAAATCCTAGCACTCAGCAACAGCGGTATATGAGTGTAGCTCGCGCCAATAAGCAAATGCGTTTGTTAAGGCTTAGCCATTGACTATGGCGGTGGACATAGGTCACATGGCCCTAAGGCAAAAAGTTAAATTAGGAGCGTTTCAGATGTGCAGTACGACAATGGGATTGTCTGGGATTATAGTTTTTGCACTGGTTCTTACCCTTGTCGTATGGGGGCTTTATGAGACCTCAGTCTTCTTATGGAAAAGTAAATCCAAGATCTTAAAATCTGCGATATGGGTTTGGTCCTTACCAGAGACGCTTCACCAGCGCTTTTCCAATTCGTAAAGCTAATTGTGGATAACCACGCACATCCCGCCAACGCCCATATTCAACGCTGCCCACGCTGCGCGGCTCCGTTGCAAACTATCGTTGTGCATGGTCATGAAGCTTGCGCGCATTGTAAATCTAACATCATGGAATGCTGCACGGGGGACACTTGTGTTACGGATCACAATTTGGCACTGGGGTATAAAAGGTCATAAATGTTTAGGTGAAGGTTCTTTATGAGCGAAAAAACTACCAGTGGAAAAGCCGAGCCCAAACCGGTTATAGCAAAAAATGAAGCTTCAAAGCCATCCACGGCTTCGAACGCCGCTTCAACCGCAACTGCCGAAAAAAAATCAAAAGAAACCACCGATATTTCTGGAGAAAGCCCGAAGAAAACCGATGCGCCTCAATCTGCATCACAAACATCTACGAGCCATTTTTCAAGCGTTTCAACCCCCGAGTATCGTTCTGGCTGGGATAAAATTTTTGGGAAACCAAAAATAGAAACGGCGATCGTTGAACCGCTTAGTAAATACGATCAGCGCAAAGCATTGGTGGCGGAGCAGTGGCATAAATACCAAGCGTTAAAAGACCCCAAGCACTTGGCTGTGATTTGCCGGGAATTGCCGTTCTTCGATCATCCAGAAGTTGGTGATGAAATAGCTAAGTTGCTTATGGACAAGTAAAGCTGTAACCGCAGGCAACGGGTGAATAAAAGTTATGAACTGGAATAAAAATGTTTATTAGATGTGCCTTCTTCAAAGGAACGATTAAGTCAGGAATGGAAGAAGACTTTCACAACCACTGGCGTGACAACTTGGTTCCGCTTTGGAGTGCATTTCCACATTTACTTGAGCTACGCGTTCTTCGCGATATAGAGAGCGATTGCGCAGAAAGCCGCTTCCCGCTTGTGATGGCGATGCGATTTGAGACTCGCAACCACATCGAAGAGGCACTTGCGTCTCCCACGCGTTGGGAAAGCAAAGAAACTTCGAAGAAACTGTTTGAAATGTTTGATGGTTCGGTAATTCACACAGTGTTTCGTGCAGACCAGTTTGATCCTTTTACGGCGGATTAAATTTTAGGCTTTGCGCCGCTGTGCAACAGCTCATTTATGCAGACCGGCGAAGAAAGCCCTCTTTTTCTGTTCTTGTCACAGCCTATTCATGAACCAACACTTCACCATCAAACGCGATCATGTCTTGCACATGGTGAGCAACATCTTTGAAAAATGATTGTACAAGCGCACCGGCCGTTTGCGCGATTTCTTCTGTTTCATAAACCGCCATCAATAAAGTGGAGGTAGGGCCCGTTCTCACGATATGACGGCTCGCAGCAGGCGGCATATTATCTGGGCACCATTTTTCCCATTTGGCGATAAATGTAATCAAGTCATCTTCTGAATTATATTCCGCATTTACAATTCTAGCGTATTTCATGTGACCCTCCCTGCGTGGATAGATTTTAAAGAGCCGCTTGCTTTAAGACAATCCCAGACTTTTCTGTGATTTATGTGGGTTCTAGAAATGTGTAGCAAACCAAAGCTGTCGAAAATCACTACAGCAAAACCTTGCAAATGATGGAAAATAAGGGGGGTATGGGTCGAATATTTGGTCTAAAATGGGCTAAGTTACAATCTTTTCTTGGGCTTAAGGCAGAAGAATTAAGGAAAGTCTAAGGTTCCCATAGATGCCATGTCGGTTCGGTCAATGCGCCCAATACCAGTGCTCTGAACCGGCAATCACCTGCTTGGCAAAAGATGCTCTCCATAGACTCTGATTTGAGTAGGCTCATTGATAATTTGAATTTAGCTGCGGGTTCTTAGAAAATAAATTTGTAAGGCCCTAAATGGGTTGCAGGGCAACATCCCTTAGGTTTGATGATATGTTAAGATAAAGGGGTAAAGTTTTTGGAACGCCGCATCACAAAGCGCTGCCTAAGTGCTTATCGAACCTGCCATTAATTAGACTCCACATATTTATGTGGGGCGTTATCCTATGGCAACCAATCGAGAAACATATCGCTGGCATGATCAATTGTATGCCCTTCCAGGCCAAGGCGGGCCAAGAGGAGGCGTTTTTTTAAGCCTTTGCAGAATATATGAAAGATTATCCTTTTGAAAATATTATGCATTATATTTTTGGTTTAGGCACAGGTGAATATGCTCGGGTAGGCGTGCATCAAAGCGTTGCAAGCCTTATTGAAATTGTGAATAGAGAAAATCGTGTAAGCGACTTAATGAGGCTTTATGTTGAGCCTTATGAGGACGGGGAAAGTTTTCATTCTTTTTCGGGTCCGGTTGTGAACTATGATGAATATCTTTAATCGCATTGAAACCATACCCATAGTGGTGAGGATGATGCCAAATAAGGGCTCGGGTCTATTGTGATCGCCGCTATTCAACAGCCAAATTTGGGAGGCTTTTATGGATGAAATTCGCCGTACGATTATGAATGAGTTTGCAGATGAAACGTGTTGCGACATGTTTATCATGGTGCTGAAACAAAAATGGCCTGAATTTGATGGTGACTTAAAGGGAAGATGTACTGTGGAAATTGTAAAGGATACCAATGATCCCCGCTGCATGAGTGCAAGCTTAACCTTTGAACACCTTGATGATTTTATTTTAATTTCAGATTGGGCAGAGGAAACAATTATTCCTTTTAGAGATAGTTTGTCGCCGAAAACGCAAACGTATAATGGTGTTGTCGAGGCCAAATTTCAGCTGGAATAATCACTCCCAACGTCTTCTGTAAGACCGAGACGGCGCAGGGGGGTTTTTGTTCAGGCGCAATCTCTGGTGCTGATTTATCGACCCGTTTATAATCTTATTTGCTAAAATTCTGGCGTCACATCAGCCTGTTATTCCTACAGGGTTTGTTTTGCAGGCTTATGCCTCAATGGGTGCCACGATGCTGCAGATCGATGGGGGGCGTTTGGCGCTATAATTGGAGATCAAGTTTCAAATTCCAGCTTTAGCTTGTGATCCGTTTTCAAAACTATGCAGATAGATGCATGCGTATTTCGGGTTCTGCAACACCTGTTTGTTCATACTATTCTAGACGTGGCGGCCCTATTCAGAAAACGAGCACGCACTGCGAAGAGCCTGTAAGAAACTGATCCTTCAGAAGATTGCAACGACAATTATTACAAAAATGGGGGCCAAATGTTGTTTCTCGTAGCGGAAATTTTATATCCACATGTATGAAGGAAAAAATTTTTTGCAAATTATACGGTTCCCATCAAAGGTTGGTTAACGTTGTTTTCTATTGGAAAATTTACCTCGACTATCGGTTCAGTGAACGCTGGGGATAAAAGCGCGCGATCTGATTAATTTGGAAGCCAAATTTTGAATGGCTGGTAAAAGGCCCGACATAATAGAGATTATTGACCCCATGGTTCCATCTTCCATTTTATAGCCCAAGGCTTCGGCAGTTTTTTTGCAATGTTCATTTCTAAGCGCCGCCTCGTCTTTAGCATTTTGTTCTGAGGCAAAAATAATAACCGATTGGTGTGTGTTCCCATTAATTCGTCACCAGATCACATCTAACGCCTTTGTTTTTGGTTTAAAATTTTCAACACTTGACGGATGAGACAATTTGAAATTCACTTCCCGTGTTCCCGTGTTCCCGTGTTCCCGTGTTCCCGTGTTCCCGTGTTCCCGTGTTCCCGTGTTCCCGTGTTCCCGTAGGTTTTGACGGCCTATTGGGCATTCCTATAATTTGGGGCAGTGACTGTTAATTTGAGTGAAGGACAGAAGGATGCGTTGGCTTTATAAAACAACCTCTCAAAATTTTGATGTTAAAGAAACTCGTTTGAATGATCATATGAACCAAATGGGGCAGGATGGCTGGGAATTGCTGTCAGTTGTTCCCCCTCAATATGGAGGGAAGTTTGTGTTTTTTTGGAAAACCTTAGAGGCAACATCAAGCATGGATGATCTGTCAAAACCGGATCAGGATGCCATGTCGAAGGCGCAGGAAAAGCCACAGGAAACGCGGTCCAAGACTATTGCTGGATTGCAAGTGGAAGCGGTTCAAAACGGTTTCGATATTGGTGACAAAATCCCCGAATTTGAACTTCAATCAACTTCAGGTGAGCTTTATTCAACAAGCAATTTGTCTAGAAATACCATCCTTTATTTTTATCCAGCCGACGGCACTGAGGGTTGTACGATTCAAGCAAAGGGATTTTCTATCGTTTATGAAACTTTGGCAGATTTAGGTTTGGACATTGTTGGTGTCTCACCCGATACGATTTCCGCGCATGATAAGTTTAGATTGGATGAGAATATTCCGTTCCATTTGCTCTACGATGAAGGCGCAGCATTATGCGGCAAGCTGAACCTCCTAAAACGCCCACCGCCAGATGAACAATATCCTTTGCGCGTTACGTTTTTAATTGATCACAACAGGAGAATTCTGGGCAAATGGAATGATATCGATGTCGAAACGCATTCTGATGATGTTGTGTCCTTTGTTGTAGATATCCTTGAAAAAGCAAATTGAGCTTGCCTTGGTCTGTTACGCGCAATGTATCGCGTTCTAATTCACGAACGTGTTTTACGGCGCCATTTAAGAAAATTTGAAGGGTTTCAAATAATTGATGTTGGTCTAAGCGTTAGTGGTTTCGGGCTGTTTGGGAGGTGTCTGTTAATCACTGAGAATGATTTTCACTTTATGTTTGATTATCTTTGCGATGTATTGTACCCGAGCTTCTAGGCATTGGTAGACCAATCCGTCGTTTATTGTTGCACCCGTAGCTCAGCTGGATAGAGCGCTGCCCTCCGAAGGCAGAGGCCAGAGGTTCGAATCCTCTCGGGTGCGCCACTTCCTACTTAACAGCATGATATAACACACTGATCTGTAAGCAGTAATCTGTTTATGTCGATGTGGGGGTATATCCTGTGGTATCCAATCAATGCGAATACTTATGGCAAAAACGTGGCGTGTATTACTTCAGACGTAAGGTGCCAAATGATGTGAAGCAGCATTATGAACGTCCTCAAATAGTGATTTGTTTGAAGACGAAGAGTAAATCAGCAGCAATAAAAGCAAGTAGATCAATAGCAAGTAAACTTGATATTTTCTGGCTTCAGATACGTATTGCGGACATGGACGTACCTGCTTCCCATTTATTGGTGAAGGGTAAGCCAAAGGATGCCTTCATATCATATGCTTCTTCACTGTCTGATGCTCTTGCCACATATTGCAGTTTGAAAGGGGCAGATCGCACTGCTTTGTTCTTTAGTGCAGCTAAGAGAAATGTTGGTTATGTGCTGGAACACTTGGGTGATCGACCCATAGATACGTACAGTTCTGCAGATGCTGCATCCTTTAGGGATTGGCTGATAGATCGTGGCCTCACTACATCGTCCATCTCTCGTATCTTTGGAACAATACGTGCTGTCATCAATCTGGCCATTCAAGAGCATGGATTAGATTGTCGTAATGCCTTTGCGAATATCTACCTTCCCAAAAAGGTAGAAGAGAAGCGAAAGCCAATACCCAAGCACGAGATCCTTCAAATACAAAAGACATGCTTGGAAATAGGTGATGAGAGAAGACTGGTGATAGCCCTCATAAGTGATACAGGCATGCGCTTATCTGAGGCTCTAGGGCTTGTATGGGGTGATGTACGACTTGATCACGAGTACCCACATATCAATCTGGTTGAGCATCCATGGAGACAGCTAAAGACCTCTGGCAGTAAACGACTTGTGCCATTGGTGGGAGTATCTTTGGAGGCTATAAAAGTCATGCATCAGCAAGGGTTTAGCACCCAGTTTCTGTTTCCATCGTATACCAGTGCAACCAAGTGTAATGGCAACTCAGCATCAGCAGCTTTAAACAAGTGGCTGAAGCAATACACAGGGCAGGGTGTTATACACTCCTTCAGGCATAGCTTTAGAGATAGGCTCAGAGAAGCAGAGGTGGACATAGAGTTAACTGATCAGCTTGGTGGCTGGGCAAGCTCAAGCATTGGGCAGAGCTATGGTTCAGGGCATACATTGAAGCAGAAGTTTAATGCGATGCAGAGGATAGTTTTAAACACATCGACATAAACAGATTACTGCTTACAGATCAGTGTGTTATATCATGCTGTTAAGTAGGAAGTGGCGCACCCGAGAGGTGGTTCATATCCTGACTACAGCACCATGCACAAACTGGTGTAAGCAATATCAATAGCTTACGTATTTGTGGTTCATAATCAAGTGTTGCTTAGGTGATACCGTAGGATATACCACAGCTACTGTAGGCTCTGTACGTGTCTATCTGACAGTATTTCTTATCGTTACTAGTACAGGGAGAGTGTTGGGTAGGGTCATAGCCTATGTCACAAAGTACGTGCCTTATCACACCCTTTGTAAATCACAGTACATGCTAACACCCCTTAGTAGGGCATGGAGTGTGCCTATACCTTTAATCATAATGATATGTCAGTGAAGCACAGTACGTGCAGTGCATAGGCTGTGTGTGTTTAGGTGATTCACTGTAAGTGACCCTACCCGCAAGTGATCATGCTCATACAATTACATGGGGCATGCAGGGGCCATAGGGGGTGTATACGTTATATGTATACGGGGTGTCACACAGATGGGGGGTGAGGTTTGTGTTGTCAGTTATTTAATAAGATAATGAATTGGCAGTTTATCACTCAATACTACCAATATCTGATAACTTTGAAATAAAGTCGATGGTCTTGTCTGTATCTCTTATAACTCTCTCAAGCGATACTTGTGAAACTCCTAAATCTTTGGCTCTTCGGAGAAGTTCTTTTGCCTTCTCACTATCACCTGCCTCATTTGTACTGAAGGCGTAAAATGCGAGCATTTCGGGAGCAATATCCAAAGCGTCAATATGCGGCTCAACTAGATCGCTGATTTTCCCGTATTCGCCCTGTACATAATACATCGGAATAAGCCGTTTTGTTAAATTCCAGCCGCTGTCATTAGGTTGCAATCTTAAAGCGTTTTCAAAAAATTTCGTTCCTTCTTTCAAATCTCCACATTCAACCCAAATAGTTCCACTAACAATAAAAGTATCCACTGTAGCACCCAAGTCATATGCCTTCTGTGCATATTCTTTTGATAAATCACAGTCCTTAGATCCTAATCTAAACTCTGCTAAAGCTCTTAAATTATATGCTGTTACGTCTTGATTTTCAGCTATATCTAAGTTTGCAAGACGAATGATTTCGGCCCCGTTTTTTTCCAAGTCAGGCGCAAGCCCTACCGCTCTTTTTAAAAAAAGGTTCCAAGCCTTTACATTATATAATGCGGGGTTACCCGCTCCCATTTGATCTTCTAATAGGTGAACAATATCAGTATGGTTTTTATATCCATCTGGAGTAAACTTGAACCATTCTTTTCTAGAATTTAAGAACAGTGTCAGTCTTTCGGTAGTTCCATATTTGGCCGCCCAGCTCTTAACTTCTCCACCCTCAACTGCATTAATTTGTAAGTGGGTCAAAATTTTATCGCCAATGCTATCTTGTACTTCAAATATTTGATTTGCTGAAAAATCGACTTTATCTGTCCAAACGACTTTGTTTAGTTTCAAATCCGAAAGCTGCATCTGTATTCGTGATTGATCAGAAAACGTTTGAATCGACCCCCTCACTACGTAGTCAGCATTATACTTTTCTTTAATGAACGGATCTTTTGCTTCTTTTGCTTTTGCATCCATGCTGGTGCTGCTTGAGAGAACACTAATGCGACTATATCGGGAAAGACTTGAAATTAGACTTTCAGTAAAGGCTGGGCTGAGGTCATCTGTTGTTGCAGAAGCGCCAAGGTCGTCGAAAGGGTATACTAAAATTACTGGTAGAGATGAGACTACCGCTTTAGAATTCGTTTCATTAGAAACTTGTTCATTTGCGTTTTGTGAAACAGAAACAACGTAACCGCCTAATGCGAGCAGAACAACACAAATAGAAGATATCAAGAGCTTTAGAAAAGTTCTATCACGTTTGATCGTTCTTTTCTGTGAAGGCTCAAGAAGCAGATCAAATGCATGAAATTCGTTTTGTTTTACTTTTTGAATACCCAGATCATTGAAGTCGTACTTAGTCTTTCCTTTGACGTAATCATAAATGACTTTTGAAACCGTAATTCCATTAGTTTGAGCCAATGCCTCCAACCTTGCGGCAATATTTACTCCATCTCCTAATAGATTATCTTTCTCCTTAACAACGTCACCTGAGTTAATTCCAATGCGGAACTCCAATTTTACAGACGTATCGTCAGAGGCATTTCTTTCTTTTATAACCGATTGAAAATCTACCGCACATTCCACAGCTGAAACAGCACTTGGAAACTCCGCTAAGAAAGAGTCTCCACCCGTATTGAACAAACGACCATCGTGCTTCTCAAAAAGGCCTGTGAGAATAGCTTCACATTCACGCAAATTGTGAATGGTTTCGCTTTCATCAGCCTCCATATGTTTACTGTAACCAACAACGTCGGTCGCAAAGATAACAGTAATTTTACGTTCAATTTTTTCTTTAACCATGGTCGCTCACATGTCTCATGGGAGACTTTTACATGCCACTAATAAAACGTCTAGCGTTACTGGTTTTTGGCAGAGCTAAAAGTGAAGGCTTCTGTCTGGAAATATTGATTTTTATTCCATTTTATGGTATAACTATACTTGTTGGAAAGTAGTGTAACTGCCCGTATAGGCCACCACACACTTTACATTTTAATCCAACAATCTGCTTAAAAATATAGGAGCTTTCTCATGAGCTATCCCTTGGATTCTGATGTCCAAGAAGATGTTCGTACATTTCCAATGTATCAACGTCTTCGCAAAATAAACCCATATGCATATTACTCACTGCAAACACAGAAACAGATGCAATCTGACCTGCGCAACTTTGGATCATTAACGTTCTTTGAACAAAACATTGATGATATTCCTGAAGTACCAGAACCCACCCACTCCATTGAGCTGCCCAAAGCATTAGCTGATGCAGAACATATCTTGGATACAGGTTCACCTGAGTTTAATGAAAAGACAGAGACTATCCTGTCTGTTCTCTATGCCTCAGACACTGTTCCCATCAGGCGGTGTGCTTTGCATGGTGATAAGCATAAAGTCTTCGCTGCATTGATTGTAATGATGCACGAGCAATCCCTGCAGCTTGAGGTCAATGAGTATAATACCACTGACCTTCGTGTTTTTGGCTACAGCATGAGCTTCATGCAGTTCTTGTCTAAAGCTGAAGCACGATTTGTACTGAACGTCATGATGCGCACTGAACACAAAGCCATCTACTGCGTCAGTGAAGGCGTTGTGGGAACTTTAAACAATGGCCATCACTAATGCACATCTTCACTGGTTCAAATTGAAGTGTCCGTATCCGCAAGGCAGCAAAGCCTTTCGTATGGCAAAGGCAAAGCTAGAAAATTCTACCTATGCTGATTTGGAACGTCTTCGTGCAGAGTTTGAAATGTACAAAGACGGATCAACACCTGTGACACATTACAACCTTTATGATGAGTGGTTTGCATCTGTTGGTAGCGTCAAGACAGAACAGGTCAATATGAAGGGTATTCAATGCCATGGTACGAAATACAGAGTACAAAAACGCATCAATGGACAGCTACAGAGATGGACATTTGACAGCTTGGATAAAGCAGTCAGAAAACGGGATGCTATCTTTGCCAAAATAGCTGCAGATTAGCTGCTGAGAGCCGCTGTACTGCGTCAGGATGAGTCTAGTGCCCAAGTCGGTTGGTAGCGTAGCTGAAGGCCAAAAGTGCCCAAGATTATGGGCAGGTAATCATTATATCATTCGCCCATAATACTCATCAGCGGCATCGTTTCTTTCTAACCAACTTGAGTGCGCCATAACCTCTTCAAAGACATCGTCTTCTGAAGGTGGAAGCCGCATAAACTTTTCTTTTTTCAAATCAATCTTGATGTCTTTACCCAAGACCTGTTCATAAGCTGTCTTCATGCTCTCAAGCAAAAGCTCTTGATCATCTTCAAGGACAAGAAAGCTATCGTGGACTGGCAGGATAGGCTTTTTGTCTTTGGAAAAGGCTAACATGACGTGTTCAGCCATTTGGCTGTCATAGAACTGCAGTCGCATACCTTGATCCGTAAAGAAGGCATCCTCTATTTGTGGATGAGCTTTACGTAACCTTTCTTTGATTTCACGCCATTTAAAACCTGTATGGCTTATCTTCATACCTTTTGGTGGTCTGTCCGTTTCGTATGAAGAGTTAAGGCAAGCGTTGAAAATCTGTTTGGACAAATCCCTATGCTCTGATCCAAGTATGCGTTCATAGGCATCCTCACCCGTCAGTTTAGCTTGCTTCAGGTGGTAGAGTATATTTGGATGGAACTGTGAATAATCAGCTTCAACTGTTCTATAGCCATTGATGGTGATCACACTGCGGTAGGCACTTGGAATGTTTTGCCACCATCCCCCATAAAACCGTCCACCCATTTTAAATGAACCACGATTAAATACTCGCCTGAGTGTTCTATTGGATAGATTGATGGGTTTGTTTTTTTGACGTTCTTCCTCTGTCTTGCTGCGTCTTCGTCTTTGAGCAATCTCTTTCAATAAAAGGTCATAGGTTTCATCTGCGATGTACAGATCATACCAATGCCGCAGCATGTTTTCATTTATGAGCTCAAGGTTCTCACGCATCTTGACAGTTACTGGCGTGTCTTCCCAATCTGATAATGCTGCTTCGCTTGTTATATCAGCGTTTTCATTGGGAGCCTTCAGAATAATCGTTTCCCGTTTTGGTTTGGAGATGAAAAGCGTCTGGGTGTGCTGTTCTTGGTCAAACAAATTTAAAAGCTTTTTTGTGGCGGCATATTTTGTAGTGACACTTGGCGAGCCTTTGCCATCTCTATTATACCTGCCCCTTGAAACTTCTTTTAAATAACCAAAATTGTGCAAACTGTTGAGAGCGCCAGCTTCAGTTTTGGAGTCACAAATTGCCGTTTCATAACTCAAGCCCAAGGGAGCTAAGCCAGTTCTGTTGGACTTTTCTTTTTTATAATGATTTTTATTTTTACTCACAGTAAAGGAGCCATTTTCAACACCAACCTGTGCGGCTAAGGCGTCAACAGCAAGCCACTCAACAGCCTTAGAAAATACCTCTTGTGCTGGTGCAGAGCGTTTGCGTTTTTTCAATCCAAAATCAATTTCTTGCTGTGCAATCTCATCAGCAAGTTTTTGGATCTTATCTTTCAACGTCCTCATTGACCCACCATGAATAAACGAGTGGAAGCCTGATCTGAGAATCTACAAACTTGGGTAGTCATGTCTTAACTATATGGTAATCTTATCGTGAGATGAAAAAGATTCTGAGATTAGTAATCTCTAACGTATTTTGTTCAGACGGAAGTTGAGAAAGTAACCTGCATGGACTTTAAAAAAGTTGATTTAGTTTATTTCAATATCTTGGCTTACGCTGAGCCTATCAAAATGCTTCTTATGCATGGCGGAATCCCATTCAAATTTTGGATGCCTTGGGATTACTTTGGCAAAGACTGGAATGAAGCCAAAAGGGAAGTGCCCTTTGGCAGATTGCCTGTTTTGATAATTAATGAAGAGCACGTTTTATGGGAAAGTGGATCCATAATGCGTTTTTTAGCAAAACACACTAACACATTACCTAAGGGAGATTTATTGCAGGCAAAAGCTCACGCAATTTTTGACTCAACCAAAGAGCTTGTTATGCCTATAGATGCCACAATTAATGTGCGTAGCGGCAAAAGGTTTATTGAAGAGAAGGCTAGCCTGCTTAACGCCCTTGATGAACTTCTTGAACCATTTGAACAAACTTTATCAGAAAATGGGCCATTTTTACTTGGGGCAAAAGTCACTTATTGCGATTTTCCGTTGTATCATCATCTGAGCATTTTATCTCTTCTGACAGTTGAATTTCTTGAGAGATATCCTTTGCTGAAAAACTTCATGCAGAATTTTGAAAAAATTAGAGCTGTTGAGACTTACCTTAACACAAGACCAACACTAAGTGGGATTGGCATAGAGCCGCTTCTGGAGCTAAATGGAGTTCCTACAAGCACTAGCTTTGGCAGAGATTAGTTCAGATCAATTGACAGCAACTCTATTCACTGTTGCTCTCCATACTTTACCTTGTTGGAGTAGCATAACGTTCGTTACACGAAGGCGAGAGCCTTTTTCATCACTAACAAAGTGTTGATAAGCACAAATGTCTTCGTTTTCAAAAAGACAAGTTCTTTCATTAAACGTGAAGTCCTTTTTAAATTCTTTCCTCAAGCCCTCCAGCCACTCATCTAGAGTTTTCATCTCATAGCCATTCATCCAAATAAAATCTTCGTGCATTAACCCTTCAATCGCTTGATAATCTTTTGTGTCTAATGCGTTCATGGCGGTGATGTAAAAAGACAAGTTGTAGCCCCCCTTTTTTAAAGGCATGTTTAATGTAGGTTAGAGCTTTTATTACCAAAAACACAAATGACATTTGGACCCCCCATCTGTGTGACACCCCGTATACATATAACGTATACACCCCCTATGGCCCCTGCATGCCCCATGTAATTGTATGAGCATGATCACTTGCGGGT
>Ga0228609_1000268_pt1 | contig 27560 bp, 22 predicted proteins | sample 10DmetaG_FD_190068 | JGI IMG/M metagenome (GOLD analysis project Ga0228609, IMG submission 190068) | Seawater microbial communities from Monterey Bay, California, United States - 10D | ecosystem: Environmental > Aquatic > Marine > Coastal | place: USA: California | collected 2016-11-10 | reverse complement strand
TGGATAGAAAACTCAAAAGATAAATTAGAACCCTATTTTGAAAAAGAAGACTTAGTCTTTGTCACCTATGTTCCTGAACCTAACCATTCATTGGTATATCTGAGAAGAAATGGTGCAACTTTTAACGCTGAAGAAATGAGCAGAGATAAAAGTCCATTTAACTACTACATGGAAACGCTTGGTGCAAAATTTGTAATATGTAAAACTGAGGATTTAGAACAACTTAAGATAGATCAACCAGAATTTATTGCACAATCTAACGTAAAATATAAAGATCAAGACCTAATTTTGTTCTACCATGGACATTGAATACTTAAGAGACTACTGCCTTAATAAAAAACAAACAACAGAAAGCACACCATTTGATTTTAATACGCTTGTATTTAAAGTTCATACAAAGATGTTTTGCCTATGCGATATTGATCTATTTGAAAGTGTTAACCTGAAATGTGACCCTCAAAAAGCCATTAACTTAAGAGAAAAATTCGCCGGAATAAATCCAGGGTATCACATGAATAAAAAACATTGGAATACAGTCGATATTAATAAAGATGTTCCAGATAGTTTGATTTTAAAGATGATAGATGAGAGCTATCTGCTTGTTCTAAAATCATTACCCAAAAAAGTGCAACGTGAATTTGAATAACTAATTTAGCTTCTTGAAACTTGCTAAATACATCCCATCATAACGGTGACGGATACCATCAAACATAATTTCTTGCTGTAAACTCACTGAAAAATTATCCATTATCCATTTCTTAACTCCATAATTTTCATCTTCAAAGACAGAACAAGTCATATAATGAAAAACACCTCCTATTTTTAAAAATGGAAATGCATTTTCAATAATAGCTCTTTGCCGACTTGTAAAGTCGTCTATTGAATCGTAATCAAAATTCATAAAATGCTCAGGTGTTCGAAACCAAGTACCACTACCACTGCATGGAACATCAGCAATAATGCTATCAAAAAATGGAGAGTCTACTTTCTTATTTTCAAAGTTGATGGATTCCCTATTAATACTCATATCTATCTCAGCATAATGAGCATTATAGTGCATCATATTCATCCGCGATTCTGCATTTCTTAGTATGGTAGGTCTAATATCGCTTAAATAAAATTCTCCTTTTTTAAGACTACTTAGATTTAGGCTTTTCCCCCCTGCTCCACTGCATAAATCCCATATTTTATTATTATCTCCAATTGAAATATTGCTGCACAAAAACTGGGATGATAAATCTTGTACTTGGACAAATGGTGTAAGTTTCTGATTAATTTTCAACTCTTTTACTCCTGTTAATCCTAATTTGCCAGTTTCAGAATCCATATGATCCTTTGCCCAATTTTTTGGCCTAAATTGGTGGTTCATTGGGTAATTATAATGAATGAATTCTTCCATCAAATAATCCTTTTTGTAAAAGGAAATTGGCGTGCCAAGTATTGATTTGATATCTGTTAACTTTTCTTTCGTTTGGTGAACATCAATTTTTAACTCATCACAGAGCTTATACCAATCATGAATATCATCTATTTCTAGGGTAAGTAAGCTAATTAAAAGCCCTTCTTTTAATGAGTATGATTGCAAAGAAATGCCCAACCTGAAATAATTAAAACAGATATCGGCTATTGCTTTTCTATCTTTTGAGCCAAATTTTTTATTTGCTTTGAAAAATTGTTTGGAAACTAAATGAAAAGGAGATGGATATTTGTACTCATTTAAAAGTTCAAATGCAGAATAATATCTTGACCGTAAATACTTCAAATTACTTGATATTTTCAATAGTCAACTGCCCATCAACTAGTTTAAATATCCCTAAATACTGATTTTGAAAAGTAGAATCAGTTCTTTTCATAGAAAAATTCGTATTTGAATACGTAATCTCTTTATCTTCAATGAAAAGAGGAAAGTAATTCCCAAATGCATCTAAAATTTCACATGCAAAAAGAAGATGATCATATCCCATATATGAGAACCAGGATGGATCATCACGATAGTCCATTCTATATGCAACCTTCATTTGATTTGAATAAGGATTTGCCACTTGAGATTTATTTTCTGACAAGAAAGTAATGTTAAGCTTTTCCCATTGATTGTGATCAACATCGTTAAAATCTAACAATTTGTCTGAACCAACCAGTATTATACTATCACGATGAGCCTGTAAACCTGTCACAGTATAATTCAATTTAATTTTATCCTGAGTTGTATGAATTACTAGAGAATTCCCCTTTAGAGTTTTAGACCACTCTGTATTTGTGGAATATGGAACAATTTTAATAGGAATTTGCTGTTGTTTACATTCAGCTACAAGAGCTTTACCAAAAGTTCTATCAAAGTAACCCTTATCTCTTACAATGACGAGCCTTTTATTTCTTTGATGATTTTTATAATAAACTAAAAATTCCCTTGCCTTCAAAGCATCTGGTGGGTTCAAATCGAAAACATATGGATTATTTTCAGAACCGACCGAGTTAGTTATAGGTAAAAATAATGGAGTTCTATTTTTCTTACAAAAGTTACTAGCTATCTCTACTTGTCTTTTACTTGTTGGTCCAATAATTATATCAGCTCCCTTAATATCTGTTGAAGCTAATATGCTCTTGAGTTGGTTGGTATCATTATCTGTGTCATGAAAAGATATGACAAATTTTGAATCTAAGCTATCGATGCATTTGATTGCCATTTTCATTCCTTGATAATATTCAAGCATTACAGTAGCTCTTTTTTTGTCAACAGGGCTATTACTAAAATCAGTATGAAAAGGAAGCAATACAGCAATTTTGAATGATTTTTTATGTGGCGGGACTAAAAATTCACGACCTCTAAATTGAATTTTATGAAGTGAATCGTTTGATCTAAAAAAAGAATCATCAATTACATGAGTTGGGTGTCCAGATAAATGAATATCAGAGACTATAAAATGAGCACTGGTAATCTGTAATGTCATAAGAAACACTAACAGGACAAACAGTCTCATAACTTTACTCCCACTCAATGGTAGCCGGGGGTTTGGAACTAATATCATACACAACACGGTTGATTCCTTTAACTTGATTAATTATTTTATTGCTTACAGATGCAAGAAATGAGTGAGGTAAATCTGCCCAATCTGCAGTCATACCATCAACTGAAGTTACAGCTCTCAATGCTATTACATTTTCGTAAGTACGCTCATCTCCCATAACTCCAACGGATTGTATAGGTAGAAATATTGCCCCAGCTTGCCAAATTTTATGATAGAAACCCTGTTTTTTCATTTCATTGATAAAAATAGCATCTGCTTCCTGCAAGGTGGATACATTTTTGGGATTTATTTCTCCAATAATTCGAATGGCAAGTCCCGGACCAGGAAAAGGATGTCTTTGTAATATTAAATCAGGTACACCAAGCTCTGCTCCAATTTTACGAACTTCGTCTTTAAACAATAATCGAAGTGGTTCAGCCAATTGAAGTTCCATCTTTTCAGGCAAACCACCCACATTATGATGTGATTTGATAGTTGCCGAAGGACCATTAACAGAAACAGACTCAATTACATCAGGATAAATAGTACCTTGACCAAGCCATTTTGCGTCTTTAATCTTATTTGCTTCATTATCAAACACCTCAATAAAAGTATTTCCAATAATTTTTCTTTTAGTTTCCGGATCAGATACACCCTCTAGGCGTTGAATAAACATATCTGAGGCATCCACACCAATAACATTAAGTCCTAATCCCTTATATGCGTCAAGAACTTCCTCATATTCATCTTTTCTCAGAACCCCGTTATTTACAAATATTCCAACTAAGTTATCTCCTACAGCTCTGTGAAGAATATAGGCTGCAACAGAACTATCTACTCCACCAGATAATCCCATGATAACCTTATCAGAGCCAATTATTTTTTTGTAATGATCTACACTCTCTGATACAAAATGAGCTGGAGTCCAATCTCCGATACATCCACAAATCGTTTTAGTAAAGTTTTCTAATAATATTTTACCATCAACACTATGACTAACCTCAGGATGAAATTGAACTGCATATATATCCTTGTCTTTGAACCGATAAGCTGCAACTGGAATTGTGTCTGTCTTAGCTAAGACACACGTATTTTTTGGCATTTCTAATATTGTATCTCCATGACTCATCCATACCTGACTTCCGTCATTGATTCCATTAAAAAGTGAATCGCTCTTAGAAATAGTAATATTTGCTCTTCCGTATTCTCGATGTTTGGATTTTTCAACTTTTCCCCCGTTGGAAGATACCATATACTGTGCACCATAACACAAACCTAAAACTGGGATATGAAGATTCATTAAATCAATATTTGCAACGGGTGCATTAATATCAGTACATGAAGACGGGCTACCAGATAAAATAACACCTTTAATTTGATCCGTCAAATCAGGTAATTTATTATATGGATGTATCTCACAGTAAATATTAAGCTCTCGAATTCTTCTAGCTATAAGTTGCGTAAATTGTGAACCAAAATCGATGATTAGTATTTGCTCGTGCATAGATGAGCTGCAAAGATAGAATAAGCAATAGCTTGCAAATACTTGAATCTAATCAAGTTATAAACAACTAATTTTAGAATACCAATTAAGACGGATTCATGAACTTATAACCTACTCCTCTAAGCGATATGAAGAATTGTGGGTTCTTTTGATCTTCTTCAAAGTACCTTCGAAAAGCTAAAACAAAATTATCGATGGTTCGAGTGCTAGGATAAACACTGTATCCCCAAACAGCTTGGAGTATTCGCTCCCTACTCACGACTTCACCTTCATTCTCTATTAATAATTTTAATAAAAGCGATTCTTTGTTGGTTAACGTGAACTTGCCTTGTTTTCCTAAAGCCTCATAGCTATCAAAATCTACAGAATTATTCCCAAAACTGTAACTAATAATTGAGTTAGAAGAATTCGTCTCATTACGAGTTATCAAATTATCAATTCGCAATATCAGTTCCTCTAAATTAAATGGTTTGGTCAGATAATCGTCTCCACCTTTTTTAAGACCTAATATCCTGTCCTCAGACCTGCCCTTGGCACTCAAAAACATGATAGGTGTTGTAGAATCTTGCAAACGAATATTTTCACAAACTTCAATACCACTAACCGAGGGGATCATAATATCTAATATTACCAAGTCAAAACTTTGCTCTTTGAAAGCGGCAATTGCATCTAAACCATCATGAACAACTATGGGGTGATAATCTTCTAGCTCTAAGTTAAGTTTTATAGTATCTGCGAGGTCTTTTTCATCTTCAACAACTAAAATTCGTTTTTTCATGAGAGTATTAAAATTTGGTTTAAGTGATTAACACAAAATTGTATTATTAAAATCATTTTTTAGTCACAAGAATGTCATGGCAATAGTATTGTAAAAGTTACCCCTTTGTCCTCATTTGGTTTAACAAAGACCTTTCCCGAATGTCTTTCCACTGCTTGTTTTACAATAAAAAGACCTAAACCTGTCCCCTTTGAAACTCTTGTCTCTTCATCCTGAACACGGTAAAATTTCTTAAATATATTTTTAAAATCTTCCTTTTTAAGACCTATTCCTTGATCTTTAATTGATAGTTTTTTCCACTTAGCTTCTGTTTCAAGAGAAACTTCTATGGGCTGATTATTTGAGTATTTGAAAGCATTTTCAATTAAATTATTTATTACCATTCGCAATATAAAGTCATCACCTTTTACCTTTACATTGGGCTCTATTTGTACGGTAATATCACCTTTAATTTGCTGATTATTAACAACCTTGTTAATTAAACTACTATAATCAACTGGAAGCAAATTATATTGATAAGCATTACTTTCAATTTGCATAGCTGTTAGCATGTTCTCTGCCAACTCTTCTAATCTATGTGTGCTTTGAATACTATTATCAACAAGTTCTGATCGTTTTTCATCATTAATTTTGGGATGTTTACTAGTCTGGAGCATTAGTCTTATAGCCGCTATTGGTGTTTTGAATTCATGAGTAACTGAGAGTAAAAAATTATTCTGTTGTTTATTCAACTTATATATTTTTTCAATACTACTGAACACTCCATAAATACCCACACCAACCAAAAACAGTAATAGTACACTTTGATACAACCAAATATTCCGCTGTTGATATCGTTCTTGCTTTAATTCATCGATCTTTAGAGGATTTATAGCAAGTCTGATATACTTTGTATTATCCGAGATAAATGAATAATCAGCAATATAATTATTGTTAAATTGAACTTTTATAAACTCATTCAACTTCACTTCATCAATATCAATTTCAAGTCTTTTAAGTCGATATAAAACCGACTCTGTATTTCCTAACTCATTGTTTTTTGCTTTTTCGATTACTTGAAGTGTACAAGCATTTAGCCCAGCTTTTAAAATGTCATTTTTTAGCTGATAATCTGTATTTGAGTAATTTAAAAGCGAGAATGTAAGCCAAACAAATGCTGACAAAATGTAAACAATTACAAAAACTATGAGAACTTTTAATCGCATTTGTATAAAATTGATGGCTAAAATACACCCGTGAGTACTAAAAATACTAATTTACCTAGAATTTCGAAACGACAGCTTAGCCTAAGAAACGGTCAGGATCATCAAGAAATATGGGTTTCTTATCAAAATAAAGTTTACGATGTAACCAACAGCAGACTATGGAAAAATGGAAAACATTATGAACACTGGGCTGGACAAGACCTTACAAAAGAACTGGAAGATGCTCCTCATGGGATTCGTGTGTTCGGCAAGTTTTCATGTGTAGGATTATTAGAAAACGATGAAATAACTACATAAGAACTCTCATTTTAAAATGGCCTTACTATTTCCTTACATGAATCCCTAACTTTGCACAAATGCAAATAGGGAAAACCCATAGATTGAAAGCTGCTAGAACCACAGATAATGGCTGTTATTTGATTGACGATAATGGAACAGAAGTGTTACTGCCCAATGTTTATGTATCAGACAACCTAAAACTTGGTGATGAAATATCTGTTTTTGTCTATCTAGATAATGAAGAACGTCCAGTAGCTACTACTATAAAACCCCATATAGAGCTTGATAAATTTGCATACTTAGAAGTCAAAGATGTTAATCGTGCTGGAGCTTTCATGGATATGGGTTTGATAAAACAGCTTTTGGTTCCTTTTAGCGAACAACCAGTAAAAATGGAGATAGGAGAATGGTATGTCGTTTTTTGTTTTTTAGATGAACAAACAGACCGGTTAATTGCCTCCGCGATGATTGATGACTTTGTTTTTACTGAAGGCATTGATTTTGAAGAAGGTGACGAGGTTGAAGCTTTATTTTATAAAAAATCAGATCTAGGAATAAATGCTATTGTAAACAATCAATTCAAGGGACTCGTTTTTCAATCGGACATACATCAAGAAATTTCTATCGGTGATAAGCAAAAAGTTTATGTCAAAAAAATAAGATCAGATGGAAAAATTGACTTAACCCTAAAGCCTCAGGGGTACAGAAATGTTATTGATCAATCAACACAATCGGTATTAGACCGATTAAAGCAAGAAAAAGGCTTTTTTAAATACACTGACAAAAGTAATCCTGATCATATCCGAAGTGAATTTGGAATGAGTAAAAAGGCCTTTAAAAAAGCTCTTGGAAATTTATACAAACAAAAAATAGTGCGATTAGAAAAAGACGGGACCTATTTAATTTCTAAAAAGTAGGCCTAGAAAAGGTATCTTGCAACCATTCTTCCTATATGAACTATATCGGCTGTTTCACTTGACCTTCCATCATAACTAATTGTTATCTGAATGTTATTTGACATGGTTTGTTGGTAGTTTAGTTTCCATGTCACATTAGCTCCATTCTGAAGTCCCCTTAATAGTTCATAGCCAAGTGTTGAGTTAGATGCCCCGTTATAATCAACATCTATATAGTTCACCCCAAAATTTAAAACACCTTTTGATGCCTTAGTATACCTATAATCACAACCAATCTCAATATTTCTAGTAGTCTCACCACCATACGAGGATAAGTTTATAGCATCGAATAGTTTAGATTTTATCTCTAAACGATGAGATGTCCCCAATATCAACTGTAATTTTGGTTGCAATTCATAAAAATCATAATTGTAACTTCGATTCCCAAAAAACTCACTCAGATATGTTTTGCTACCAACTATACCTTTTGCACTTAAAGTAATCATTCGAGATAATGAGAATCGAGTATTAAAAACATGACTATTTGTTAAGCGACTATCAAATCCATTGGTAAGTAAAATCTTAGAGCTGCTGGATAGAAAGGTATAATCTAAACTATATTTTGGATTACCTCTATTATAGAAAAGTGTTGATCTAAAATTTTGAGCCTGATTTATTAATGTAGAATCTCCTATTTCATCATTAAAAGGGTTAACAAAAAAAGTAGCTACTCTTGGCAAAACTTTCTTATCAATCATTAAACTAGAAAAGCTATTTAATTTGCCTATAAATGAGTTCTTTTTTGAATTCTTAGATAAAAATACTGCAGGATTTAACTCCAATGTTTGAGTAATTTTTGTACTATTCGTTGTTATAAATCCAGCCACTGGTGTGTAAATTTTAATATAATCAGCCCTCGCCTTATCAAGTTCAGATGCCAACTCAAATTCGTTCAAAGTTTTTAATCCGTTGGAGTCATAGTCGTTCCAAATATATAAACCATTACCAGCTTGAACCTGAAGATATTGGAACTCTCTTTTTTGCTCCTGACCAGTTCCCATTTGATAAAAAGTTTTAGATCTTATAAAACCACGGAAAAATTGAAAATCAAGCTCTACCCTACTCTGTAATGTATTTTCTACATCTTTTGAACTTAGTGTTGTGTCATTAACTTCTAACTGCCTTAATGTGGTATTAAAAGAAATACGCTGAAATGGATTTTTTGTGTATTTAGTATCAAACGTGATATTACGACCAACTGTAGCTTTTGAAAAACCATTATTTTTTAGTCGATCATCAAGCCGCTGACCAACTTTCAATTGATAATGTAGGTTACTTGTATCATTGGATTTTATAAATGCATCAAAAGAACTAAATCTATAGCTTTGAAGTGTTATTGAGTCATTATTATCAAAACGCGATTCTTCAGAAATAAAATTAATGCCACTAGCATGTCTATTAAAGGTTTTATCAATAGTTGAAGCAAAACGATAAAATTGATTACATAAAGAGAAAGTGTCACCTTCCACTGTTTCTGATTGTAAAATATCAAGACTAGATTGAACACTCCAATTTCTCCAAACTAATCCACCATTTGTCTTATTTGATAGGCCATTAAAATTATTCTTTCGATAAAAAACTTCAGTTTGGTTATTTATAAAATCATGCTCTGATTTGTATAGATTTAGTGATACATTACCAATGTGTTCTAGTGCAGGATTCATCTGACTAGACGAGGCAGGATTTGATAGAATTTTATTCCAATTACGATCAAATTCAACATCTCGGTATCGTTCTACATAATCATAGTTTTTTGTAACCATTTCATAATCAATATTCGTTTTTAAAGTCCACATAGACGAATCTTTAATTAGTCTCTTTGATGTCTGATAGACTTTTAAACCAGATCCAAAATTGTCGTTATCATCAATCGATGAAAAAGTATTTTTATCTAGTGAACTAATAACATATTCCAACCCCATCTTTCGGTTATCTTCAGTTATACTAAACCCAAAATTAGCTGTATTTAAACGCTTAGGTGCAGCTAACACTTCAAATGGCTCATAATCCCCAAAGCCATATCCAACATATTCAAACACCTTACCATTAGCTCCTGAAACAGACTGAGTATAGCTTCCATTTCCGTATCCAACATTTGAGAAAATCACCTCATAAAAAAGACTTTCCTCTGAAGGATCAGATGCATAAACATATACCTCTTGCATTGCCACAATTTCCTTTTTATACATTATCCTATCAGGGTTATATTGATCTTGTACTCGGGCATTTTTATAAATCGCTGATTGATCTCCAGATATACGAAGTGCATCTATCTTAGCTACAGTATCAGATAGCGTTTGTAAAAATGGTTGAGATTTTAAATCCATCTCATTAAAACCATTTGCATAAAAGGAGAATTTTCCTTTTGATAGGTTAGTACCAATACTAGATACCGTCCGTCCATAGTTTCTATCAGCATATTGAAATTCAACAACTATTCTACTATAAGCAGTAATTAAAATCTGAGGTGTAAATGTGATTTCACCTGTATTATAGTTTATGACGTAATCGTGTCCTTCTCCTCTCTTTAATTTCTTACCATCGAGGTATACCACCTCTGTGCCTGCAATAACAATAATAAAGTTTTCACCGTTTTCTCCATTCAAACGATATGGACCACTATTGCCCTCAATACCATTAATTCTGTTTCGACCAAATCTACCTCTTGAAATTGCTACTTCTGCATTTGTTTTGATACGCCAATCGCCTCGATTATAAGTATTATTGAATTGTATCCCTCGTGATTTTTTATAATACTTTAAAAAATAAGAGCTGCTTTGACTCCTCATTAAAAAATCACCAAATGTAAGCCCCATACTATCCTTTTTAAGTGTAATATATACTTGGTCAAAATCCTGAATTTGTTGAGTGTTACCCTCAGGTTGAATTGGATTATTTTCATCACTAATAACTGCAAAAATCTCAACATCCTCAGCTAATTTACCATTTAATCGTAGGTTTAAATTTGAATTCACTACGACATTTTGGGTATTCCCTAGTCCAATTCCTCTGGATATATTTCCCATTGTATTAAGCTTACCATAGGTAGGTTTTATCTCATTTTTATTAGGGGTATATTTAAAGGGATTCTCTTGAAAAATGTTATAAATATTTTCTTTGTTTTTGTTTTGGTATTGTATTGGAAAATACAAGCGTTTGTATAAGACCTCAACACTATCTTTTGGAGCCTCACTCAACCAGATTAGTTTGTTACTTACTTGCAGGTATGAATTTGCCGAATACTTGAGTATTGACATAGAATTATTTACTACAAAACCGGAATCAATTTGAATCGTGTATCCACGATTAGGAAGTATCCTTACACTTTTATTTAAAGACAGTTGTGCAAAACAGTTGAATTGAATAAATATGAAAATTACTGTAAGAAACCTGATTAACAAAACAATTAGTGTTGTGACAAATTAACGCATTAAAAACAAAAATAGATACACTATAGATTGAGGAGACTATATCTGAGACTAAAGCTCCTCTTGAGCTTCAGTCTCTATAGGCTCTTTAGCACGCCTTATTAAACCAAATGTCATATAGATACTTGTCAAAATAATAACCCATAGTATCACACCAGGTTGAAATGAATTTGAAATAAGATCTTCTGGAATACTATAAAATAACAAGATAGTTATTAAGCCGCGTGGTGCAACATACTCTAAAACTTGAGTCCCCTGTTTTGCAAATACTTTTAAAAGTAAAATACGTACAAGATAAATACCAATAAAAACCATCAAACTGACTACTAATACCTCAAAATTTACTAATGATAGTAGGTCAATAGTTAGTCCAAATACAATGAAAAAAAACGTCCGCAAAACGAACGCAGTTTCTCTACTGATAATATGGAAATCGTTTTCCATTTTTTTGAATTCCATTCGTGTCATCAAATTTTTTAAAGGACCTATAAAAAAAAGGGAATGATTTTTCAAAATCAATCCGAACATTAAAATCATGACTAATGGGCTCAAGTGCATCATTTTACCAAGAGCATAAATCAAAATTAAAATGGAAATAAAAAAGAACAGTTTAACCTTAGCATTCAAAAACTTGAATAGTAAAACCAACCCAATTCCAATAACAAAAGAGACCAAAATAGTCACCAAAAACTCTACGCTAAAATCAGCGATAGAACCCCCTACTTCTTGAGTTTGCATGATACTGAGTATTAGGTTGAATATCATAATACCAATTATATCAGAAATACAACTCTCATAAATCAGTAATTCTTTGTCATAATCATTAAGACTCATGACACTTGGTATCACAATAGCACTTGATATAACAGCCAAAGGTGTTGCATATAATAATGACAATCCAGCATCCATGTTTAATAAAAAATGGAAAATAGGAGCTATAAATAGAACGCTTCCTATAATACCCAAGACTGCAAGCATTGTCGCTTTGCCAATCAATCCTCTTTTTTCTTTGGTAAGTTCAAGGTCTAGTGCACCCTCTAAAACAATCATAATTAGACCAATCGTTCCTAAAACCTTTAGGTGAGGGAAAAAATCAACATTGTACTGAGGAAAAAAGTTCAATAATTGTCCAACAATAACTCCAGCTACAATTAGCATTAAGACCGAAGGAACATTCGTTCGTTTTGCTATTTCGTTGAAGAAATAAGACAAAACAATACAAACCGATAGCGAAACAATGATGATATTATAGTCCATAGTGCAAAGTTAAAATTTGTAAACTAGATATAACTGATTAGATCATAACAAAGATATTCCATCCATATCTTGTGGTTGATTTATCTGCATTAAGTTCAGTATAGTTGGTGCTATGTCTGCAAGTTTACCATCTTTTAGGGTTTTATTTTCATTACTCAAAAGATATATGGGAACGAGGTTTGTTGTATGAGCTGTATTCGGACTACCATCAGCATTTACTGCCTTATCAGCATTTCCATGATCGGCAATAATTACAACACTGTATTCCTTTTTTAAAGCAAAATCCACAATATTTTTAGCACATGAATCAACAACTTCACATGCTTTTTCTATAGCACTAAAAACCCCCGTATGACCTACCATATCTGGGTTAGCATAATTGACACACACAAAATCTGGATGATTAATTTCTATGTGATTAATTACTTTGTCGGTTAACTCGAGAGCACTCATTTCAGGTTGCAAATCATATGTTGCTACTTTGGGAGAATTTGCCATCACACGTTCTTCACCTTTAAAAGGTTCCTCTCTACCTCCATTAAAGAAAAATGTAACATGAGGATATTTTTCAGTCTCTGCTGCTCTTAGTTGAGTTTTAGCGTTCTTAGCTAAAACCTCACCTAAAGTATTGGTTAGGTCATTCGTATGAAAAAGAACATTAACATTATTATATGTTTTATCATATTCTGTCATCGTAAAATAATGGATATTCATTGTCTTCATATCCATGTTAGGCATATTCTCTTGCGTTAACACTTTACTTATTTGTCGACCACGGTCTGTTCTAAAATTAAAACACAAAACAATATCATCTTCCGAAATTTGACCTAATTGATTGATAATACATGGTTTGATAAATTCGTCTGTAACTTCCTCATCGTAATTTTTTTGAATAGCTTCATAACAATCATCGTATAGTACGCCTGAACCATGAATCATGGCATCATATGCTAATTTAGTTCTCTCCCATCGTTGATCTCGGTCCATAGCATAATAACGCCCAGTTATTGTAGCTATTGATGACCTTCCAATTTTTGATGACTCCTGTACATTTTTTATAAAATCTTTTCCGCTCCTTGGGTCAGTATCTCTTCCATCCATAAAGGCGTGAATGAATACTCGATCATCCAAATTATTTTCTTTTAACAACTCCGTAAGACCTAATAAATGGTCTATGCTGCTGTGAACACCACCGTCACTTACAAGTCCCATTAAATGAATTTTTCGGTTTTTATTTGACTGGGCAAGTTCAATCAAAGACTTGATTGCTGGTAAGTCATGGATTGATCGATCTTTAAATGCTTTATTAATTCGAACTAACATTTGCCACACTACACGTCCAGCACCAATATTCATATGACCAACTTCAGAATTACCCATCTGACCATCAGGTAAACCTACATTTTCTCCATATGTTTTTAAGGTAGCTTTTACTGATTTAGATTCCAAGCTATCTATAAAAGGTGTACTGGCAGAAAAAATAGCATCTGTATTGTCCTTATTTCCTATACCCCATCCGTCTAGAATGAGAAGCAACGCTTTATTCATGAAGTGCAAATCTAATTTTTGTCCTATCAAAAAATAGATTAATCGAATAGATTTCCATTAAACACCTTTTTTAATAGCCATTATTACATTTAATTAACCTCAATAACTCCGTATTAATTTTTAAAAAATAAACCCCTGGTAGAAAACCACTTGTGTTAATGGTTATTTTTTTGTTAATAGTATTAGCCAAAACTTCTGAATACTTTTTATTCCCAGTCATGGTGAATATATCTAGATTAATTACATCATCTTCAAAAGGTGTCAAATCAACTACAATCTGATCTTGAAAAGGGTTAGGAGTAATCAATGAATTATTAGTACTTGCTTGAATCACTTGTGTTAAATAAGATTCAAATTTACCATCAAAGTCTACCTGAATAAGTTTAAAATAATTTATTCCACTTGGCATATCATCAAGAGAATATTGGTAATCAATTATTTCATTTGAATTCCCAGCACCTGAGACTGTTGTTAGCAAATTATAAGAGACCCCATCTAATCCATGATATAGTTCAAAACGTTCACAATTAGTTTCAGAAGCTGTTGACCAATTAACGACGGCCCTTTTCCCAAAAATCTTCACATGAAAATCTATTAAATTCACTGGAAGTGGACCTGAAGATGAAACACCTCCCGCAATATTAATATCAAAAAAACTTGCTATACCTGGACTCCCTGGACAATTAGCAACTTCTATCGACCCAATAAAAAAATCCTTATTTGTATTGCAAGGACTTCCATCCATTGTACCACCACCATTTTTATTAAGAAAAAGTATGCCCGAAGAACCAATTGTAAATGCTTTATTAGATGTCCATCTGAGAGACGCTCCGTTCTCAATAGATACTTCTGTTATATCCAAATTAGTATAGTTAGCATCAACATTTAAAATCGTTGAAGGTCCAGTTACAACTAATTTATCAAAGCCACTTGCACAAATAGAATTAATTGAACTAATATCAATCGAACCATTTGAAACAATACAAGTTTGAGCATCTACTAAAACTGAATAAATAATTAAAATAAAGAGAATAGAAGTTTTCATTAGTCTTAAAGTTTTACATTTGAACGTGCAATTTACTATTTTTTTTGTAGAATAATTAAAATAAATTTCATCAGAAAATTTGTAACATAATTTGATGGGAATCGTATTAAGATATATTACCCAATGAAGTACTCAATAAAAATCCAATTAATCATTTACCTAACACTTTTAACCTTCACTTCGGTAGCTCAGGATTATTTCAATATACGGGGATATGTCACAAATAGCTCTAATGAACCACTGGTTGGAGTTTATGTAAGGGCTGTCGACCTAGGTATAGGGACAGTCACTAACGAAGAAGGACAGTATGAAATTAAACTAATTGAAGGGTTACATCGATTGTCTTTTACACATATTGGCTATGAACCAAAACGAATAGATATACCTGCAGATAAAGATGATGTTTTAAATGTCGTTTTAAAACCAATTGATAATGAACTTGGCGTAGTAGAAATTTCTAATAAGAAAAAGGATTTAAGTTACAGTATCATTAAAAAAGTTATAGAAAATAAAGGAAGATACTCGAACCAATTCACAACCCAAAAAAGAAATATATACGTTAAAAGTGTCGAAAAAAACATAAATAAAAGTCCTAAAAAACAAGATGACCAACCTGATGTCAAAAAACTTGATAAATCAACTCAAGAGACAAATAACGACTCAGTACCAAAATTTAATTTATTTGAAGGCGACTTTGTTCAGCATGTAAAACCACCCAATGGATTTAAAGAAGAAAAAAATGCAGCTAAGAAACTAGGATACCAACAGTCTCTATTTTACACAAGTACAACCGATGCTAATTTTGATTTTAATCAAAATCTAATAAAAGTTAAAAAGCTTGGTGAAAATGCATATGTATCACCCATCAGCAATTCTGCATTTATTTCGTATCGATACAAATTATTAGGCTCTAGATACGAAGGGAAAAGAAAAATTTACACCATTCAAGTAATTCCACGTAAACTAGGTAATGCCCTTTTCAAAGGAAAACTTGAAGTCTGGGATTCCTTATTCACACTAAAAAGTGTTCAATTAACACTTCCAAAACGTTCTTTAATTAAGTATGATGAATTCACATTAAATCAGCATTATTCATTTCAAGACACAATAAAAATATTAACTAATGAAAACTTCAATTGGAAAATTAAGAATGGATCAAAAATCATCTTTGGTGAATGCATTGCAAAATACTCTAAATACACATTTGACAGTATTTATCCAAAACGATTCTTCAATGCAGAACTTGCCCGTACAGCAGATGATGCATATAAAAAAGACACCAGTTTTTGGTCAAGAATAAGACCTGTTCCACTCACCTATGATGAGAATAAGTTTATTCGAATGCAAGACAGCATAAAGCGAATTAAAACAAGTAAAGTTTATTTAGATTCCATTGATTCTGTGTACAACAAAATCACATTTTTAAAGGCTGTCTGGTCTGGAATGGGCCATATCAACCGCGACAATAAAACAGAATGGAGTTTCGCATCATTAGCAGAAATGATAGACCCCATGGCAATTGGAGGTTTTCGATTAAAGTATAATATTAGCTATTATAAAAGATTTGAAAATCGAAAAAGTATCTTTATTTCCCCAACAATAAATTATGGTTTTAGAAATGAGGATATAAAAGGAAACCTAAGTATAGAGACATTATACAACCCTAAGAAATTATCACGTGCTTCGGTTTATTATGGAAAGTATTTTGGTTTTGTCAATCAATTTGCCACATTTAATGACCTATTTAATAGACAAAACTTTTTTGAACAAGACTATACTTATCTCACCCACCGAACCGAGCTTTTTAATGGATTTTATATGTTTAATAGCATTAGTCATACACTGAGGAAGCCACTAACAAATTTTAAATTTAACCCAGATTTTGACTCTACTTTTGTTGATAATAAACCGCGAGATTTTAGCATAAATTCTGATGTTAGATTTGCTCTAGGAATATCTTACACGCCAAAGCAACTCTATATTTCTGAACCCAACCAAAAAATTGTATTGGGATCTAAATACCCTACTTTCTCTTTAACTTACAAACAAGCCATTCCAAACATAGGTAAGTCTGTCACAGATTTTAAAGAAATTGAAATTGGCATCAATCAAAAATTCATGGTTGGGATATTTGGAACTTCACAATATTCAGTAAAATTTGGTACGTTCTTAGATACCTCCAACTTACAAATCATGGATTATAAATACCAACGCGGAGGTGATCCTTATTTTTTCATGCCACCGATGTTTGCATATCAACTAATTGATAGTACTTTTCCTACATTTCGCGGTTATTTAGAAACTCATTACATTCATCAATTTAATGGTTTTTTAACCAGTAAGGTACCATTAATAAACAAAACAGGAATCCGAACTATGGCAGGAGGCGGACTACTTTTAGTACCTGAAAGAAAATACCAATATTCTGAGTTATTTGCTGGAATTAATCGAATCTTTAGAATTGGTAGAGAACGATTTAGGCTTGGTCTATACTATGTTATTGCCCAATCCAATGCTCAAGGATTTAGCTCTGGTTTCAAATTCTCAATTGTACCCTACAACACCGCCTCAAACAGTTGGAGTTTTTAAATCAGCTGACCAATTTGGTTAAATTTGTCTCAATACAGACACGTTATCATGACCATTACAGAAGCCCAAAAAAAGATTGATCAATGGATTAATACCTATGGAATCCGATATTTTGATCCACTTACAAATACAGCTATTCTTATGGAAGAAGTTGGTGAAGTAGCCCGAATAATGTCCAGAAAATATGGCGAACAAAGTTTCAAAGATTCAGACAAAAAAGTGAATTTAGGAGATGAAATGGCCGATGTTTTATTTGTGTTAATGTGCCTTGCGAATCAATGTGAAATAGATTTAGAAAAATCGCTCCTAAAAAACTTGACAAAAAAAACAAAACGAGATATAGATCGACATCGTAATAATCCAAAATTATCATAGTGGCACAAAAATTGAAATATAATTTAACATGAAAAAATTAATTCTACCATTGATTATCTTCATATCCACCAGCGGGTATGCACAAAAAAAAGTTAGCGAAGGCTCATTTGGAATTGGATTTCATTTAGCATGTCCTCAAAGTGAATTAGGTGATATAAACTATGATGATGGTTTTGGACTTAATTTGTCCTACTTAAGTAAAAAATTCCCATATAAATCTCCCATAAACTTTCAACTCGGTGCCAGAATGGACTTTGCACACATGCAAACTAGAAAATTTGAATCAATTATTCTAGCACAGGATGATGGTCCATTAATTATTGGTGATGCTACCATTAAAGCGGGTAATCGAATGTATGGTCTTTTTGCTGAAGGTCGGATTAACTTTGCAGACGAAACTCAACGAGTTACACCATACCTTAGTTTGCTTGCTGGACATAGAAACTACACTACTTATCAAGTTTTATCCCTCAACCAACCCAACTACAACCCAGAACGAGAAGCTGAATCTGTAACTGAACGTGTAGTTCATACCAAGCGATTTCATTATGGGGGTAGTTTAGGAGTTACATATAAACTTAATGAAAGTATCTCCCTTGAATCTAGCATTACCTATACATTTGGAAGAGAAGGAGCTGCACTTCCACTTCAAGATATTACTAGAGAAATAGGTAGCAATGAAGTTAATTACGATAATTATCAAACAGTGAAAACTGATATTTTACTCATAAATGCTGGAATTCGATTCAACCTATTCAAAAACTATAGCTACAATCCACCATCAAACAATAACTCAACTAACAGCTATAATTCTTCGGATAGTAAAAGATACTACGACAACTCCAGTAGAAGTAATTCTAATTCTGGATCAATTTCTATTCCTAGGTCAAATACACCAACCAAAAAACCTTTACCTATAAAAGTTAAATCTGACGGTCCTAAACGGGGTAAAAATGACAACAGTTGATCTAAATTCAGATTACTGGAATACCCGATATGTTCAAAATAAAACAGGTTGGGATATTGGATATGCCAATCCAATTCATATCAATTATGTGCTTGAGAATATAGATAAAACTGCCAAGATACTCATTCCTGGTGCTGGATCAGGATATGAATTGAGTAAACTTTGGGATAATGGTTACACCAATATTTTTGCCATTGATTTATCAGAAGAAGCCAGAGAACGGTTTCTATCTCAACATCCATCATTTCCTAAAGACCAATATTTAGTCGGAGACTTTTTTAAATTAGACCATAAATTTGATTTAATTCTAGAACAGACCTTTTTCTGTGCTATAGACCCCCAACTTAGAAATGAATATGCCGAAAAAACATGGGGCATCTTAAATCCAAATGGTAAATTATTTGGAGTGTTATTCTCTGTTAAATTTGAAGGAGGTCCACCATTTGGAGGTAATATTAAGGAATATGAAAAATTATTTAGTTCCAAATTTTCAATATTAAAACTTGAAAATAGTAAGGATTCAATTTCTCCAAGGCAGGGTAAAGAATTAATCATTGAATTAATGAAAAAATAATCTAATCCATTGTGAGATTAGATTTCAAGATTATCTTTGCAGCCGCTTAATCAAACAAAAAAAATGTTCATTGAAGATTAGGCTCACACATCAAGCGAAAGTAGCTCAGCTGGTAGAGCATCACCTTGCCAAGGTGAGGGTCGCGAGTTCGAATCTCGTCTTTCGCTCAAGTAATTCCATGAATTTGGAAGGGATTCTTCCCATACTTGATGCTTGGGTGGTGGAATTGGTATACACGTTGGACTTAAAATACAATGGCTTCACGGCCGTACGGGTTCAAGTCCCGTCCCGAGTACTATTTAGAAGGAGATGGACCATCATCTCCTTTTTTTATTTGATCAAATCTAATCTTTTACAATATATTTCTTAATTTGGTGACCTAAACCAATTTAAACTTAAATGAATATATTAAAAATCTTTACACTACTGACTATGGTGACACTTCTTTCTTGTACACAACCAACTGAAACTACAAAAACCGAAACTACAGGTAAAACTGTTGGATTTGCTGGTAGTCCCGACAATAGCTGGATGCTTGGTAGCCAAGAAAACTTAGATGTTTGGATGAAATGGTGTGATTTACACATGCAAAAAGATATTGATGGGATCATGAATCTTGCTAGTGACTCTATTACCATTGAAGGTCCAAATAATCAGACCATTAATGGCAAAAATGAATTTAAAGCATTCATTACTGAATGGTTCAAAAATAATGATATCACTATTAAACAAGAATGGGGAATTCCTATCAATTTTATTGACAAAGACGGCAATAAAGATGATGGAGACTGGATCATCAATGGACATAAGTTAAATACTAGAGATGGTGATAACTTGACTCAAGAAATCAACCATGCAAATGTTTATATCAAAGATGGTAAGGTTCAATTTTTTAGGATATATAATCATAAAACTACTACCTCAAAAATGATTTCAGCTACTTTTTCAGTAGATATGTCAAATTATAAAGAGGAGTTTGAAAATGTATGCTTAAATGGTAATTTTAATAGCTGGTGTGGATCTTGTAACATTATGTCTGATGATGATAAGGATGGTATTTATGAAGTTACCATTGAAGTGCCTAGCGGAGAAATTGAATATAAATTCACCATAGATGGTTGGAATGCAGAAGAAACTTTTGAAAAAGGTACGCCTTGTACAAAAACAACCGCAGAATTCACTAATAGAGTTGCTTCTATAGTAAGTGAAACGATACTTCCTACAGTTTGTTTCAATGCATGTAATACTTGCGAATAATTAGCACCTACAATATTTGTAAAAGCCTCAATATTAAATTATTGGGGCTTTTTAAAGCAAGAACGTTTCCCCCCTTGAAGGGATTGTTACTTTATTTTTTAAGTTATCACTCAGAAGAATCTTCAATTCATTCATAGATTCTTCTTCTCCATGAACAAAAAATAATTTAGTCAGTTGTCCATCATTAGAAGCTTCAAAATAATCTTGTAGGCCATTCGTATCTGGGTGAGCACTGAATACATCTGTCTGGTCAATTTTTGCAAAAACGTATTTATCGTTTCCTTTAACTCTAATTGTACTTCTGCCCTCAAGTAACTGTGCCCCTAAAGTTCCTGGGGAACAAAATCCAGCAATAAGAATAGTGCATGATGGGTTCTGAATATGATCGCTAATATGATGTTGAATTCTCCCCCCTTCCAACATACCTGCAGAAGAAACAATGATACACGAGTCGCGATATAACTCCATGTCTTCAACATCAGACTTATCTTCTATTAGATACAGACTTTTGAAATCAAACAAACTACCATCGACTAATTTATAGTTCTTTGCTTCATCATTCAAATAATCCGAAAATCGATTGTGAATGTTAGAACTTGCCAATGCAAGAGGGCTATCAGCAAAAACTCGTACTGAAGGTAATTTGCCCTCATTAAATAATTTTTTTAATGTAAAAAGTATGGACTGGGTTCTTCCAACACTAAAAGCAGGTATAATTAGACGTCCTTCTTGGTCCACACATGTTTTTGTAACATACTCTATCAGAACATCTTCAGGTGATCTTTTCTCTTTATGTTCCCTATTACCATAAGTAGTCTCTGTTACCAAGTAATTCAACCCTTTCATTGGCGTAGGGTCCACAATAAGTTTACTTCCAGGATTCCCCAAATCACCTGTAAAACCAATTGTTTTTAAGGTATCTTCTTCCTTCACTTCAATACGAATACTTGCAGCTCCAATGATATGACCAGCTTCATAAAATGCAAACGAAACCTCACTATTTAAGGAGACATTTTGATTAAAATTGACTGTTAATAATTGTTCATTGGCGTCTTTAACCTCTTTAAATCCATACAATCGAGTCGTTTGTCTTCGGTTATGGTTATTGTTTTGAATATTCACAGAATCTATCCATAGCTTGTCTAACAAAAATGCGGTAGGTTCTGTACATATGATCTCACCTTTAAAACCCTGTTTAACTAAATTTGGGATATTACCACTGTGGTCAATATGAGCATGAGTTAGAAGTAGAACATCAATATCTCGAGGGTTGAATTGAAAATGGGCGTTGATCTCTTTGTTATCTTTATCCTCGTAGTCAATGCCACAATCCACCAAAATTTTGTATCCGCTTTCCAATTCCAATAAGTGCATGCTGCCTGTTACTTGTTTAGCAGCTCCCCAACATGTGTATTTCATCTGATTTTGTGGTACCTATCGTGCAATAATAAGCTTTGAATGAATTTTTAAATTATTTACATGGTCTGAAATGCTAACAGTATACAAACCGTTGGACAAATCAAATAGTTTAATTTGTTCATTTGGGCATGCCTCTTGAGAAAGGAGCTTACTTCCCTGAGTATTGAAAATTTCAATTTGGACAGGATTAATTATACCTGAAATTGTCAAATAATTGACTGCAGGATTAGGGTTTAAATCATAATGTTTATTAAGTACCTCATTTACACTTATAAAACCATTCATTTTAGAAAAATAAAGCGTTGCTGCCAAAGTTCCTTTGATTACCTCAACTGTTGCATCAACATCCATGTTAGATACTAAATCTGTTGATTTATGATAATGGTCACTATAATCACTTTCTTGATAAAGACCTGTTATTATCATTCCCTCGTTTTCAAAAGGAACATAATCTGAAGAATATGCATCTGAAATAACTGGAGTAAGATTAGTATAAAGAGAAATTAAATTCGACAACGTATCTGTCATTAATGAAGATATAGCATTATTGGATGATGGGTTTGTATCATCATCCCGTTCACAATAAATTTTACTATTGTCTTCGCCCTTCGTCCCCCCCAGCTGATCTAAGTTTAACATTAATAGAATAGAATCTGATGCTAAGAGTTTATTTTTCACATAATGAGATGAACCAATAAAGCCTTGTTCTTCTGCTCCGAAGTTGATTATTCTGACGCCTATTTTTGGAATTAAATCTTTGATTATGCGTGCTATTTGAAGTGTTGCTACAACTCCAGATCCATTATCGTTTGCACCAGGACTTTCATCAACAGAATCGTAATGTGCTCCTATAATTATCCATTGACTTGGATTAGTACCCTGTTTTTCTATAATTATGTTATAAGACTCATTACTACCTATCTTAAACGTGTCAATGACAGGAGCATAACCATAAAATTTATATTTATTGGTAATCCATTGAAGTGTTTCTACTAATGCAGGAGAACCTGTTGGCTTCGTACCAATGTTTTCATAAGCTATAAGTTGATTTAATACAGAGTCTACTTTTTGAATTTCATCTGAAATGGACTGATTAAAAACTTGAGCATTTGCTGTTAAGGCAAATAAAATGATACTTACGAAATAGTATAATTTCTGCATTTATCCAAAGATACAACGATATCAACAATAATGATTTGATTTTGAGGTAAGAATTCTGCAATCTTTTCAGGCCATTCAACAAAACATAAATTTCCAGAATCCATATATTCCATAAATCCAATATCCTCAATTTCTTGGGGTGATTGAATTCTATACAAATCAAAATGATGAATATCTTGATTATTTACAGAGTATGTATTTAATAATGAAAATGTGGGGCTATCCACCTCATCTTTATCACCACCTAAATGATTTATATAAGCTTTAACAAATGTTGTTTTCCCCGCACCAAGATCTCCTTTCAACAAGATAATATTCTTCGTCTGATCTAGTCTAATTTTATCAATAAAGTTAATTACAGATCTTAGACTATCGTTCTTATCAGAGACTATAAAATTCACTTAGATTCTAATGTAATTAATGGAATAAGCATTTCTTCCATAGAAATACCACCATGTTGAAATGTATCTTTATAATACTTGGCATAGTGATTCAAGTTATTCGGATACACAAAGAAATCATTTTCTTTACTGAATATGAATGAGCTTGTCATGTGTTGCTTAGGTAAAAGTGCATCATGAGGATCCTTTACGGCAAAGACCTCTTTGGGATTGTAATCTATCCTTCGAGCAGTTTTATACCTTAAATTAGTGGTCGTATCTTTACCTCCTTGCACCTTAACTGGATTATCTACGTGTACTGACCCATGGTCGGTTGTTATCACAATTTTTACATTTTTACTACTCAGGTAACGGATAGCCTCTAACAAAGGTGAGTGTAAAAACCAACTCTTTGTGAGTGCCCTATATGCAGCTTCATCCTCTGCAAGTTCTCTCATGATTTTTGAGTCCGTACGTGCATGAGAGAGTGTATCAATAAAATTATATACAATTGTCACAAATTCTTCGCCTACAAGATTGGGAAGTTGATCAACCATTGCTTTTGCATTGTTCAAATTGGTAACCTTTATGTATTTTGATTCATACCCTGTTCTAAGACGTTTTAATTGGTCATTTAGGAAATGAGCTTCATGTAAATTCTTTCCTCCCTCATCCTCATCATTACTCCACTTTTCTCCAAACCTTTTTTCAATATCTAAAGGCATCAAACCACTAAATATAGCGTTTCTAGCATATTGAGTAGTTGTAGGAAGTATACTCAGATAAATATCTTCATTGACGATCTTGTAGTAATTACTAATCTCTTCTTCAATTATTTTCCATTGATCAAAACGTAGATTATCTAAAAGTAATAAGAAAAAAGGTGAACCTTTTTTCTTTTGCGGTAAAATTCCTCGTTTCATCAGATTGTGAGACATCGTGGGTGAATCTTCATCTTGTGATGTAGAGTGAATAAAGTTTAAATAATTTTTTTCGATGTACTTACTGAACTCTCTATTACCATCCATTTTTTGAGTTTTGAGTATATCCTCCATACCTGTTTCATCAGAACTAGCCATTTCTGTTTCCCAGTATACAAGTTTTTTGAAGGTATCCTTCCATTTAGGCCAATCCATGTGATCCATAAATGTCATACCTATAGCCCTAAAGTCTTGTTGATACCTTTGGGTGACACTTTCCATCACTAGACGTTTATTGTCAGTTAGTTTTTTGATGGAGCTCAATATCTGTCTAGGATTTACTGGTTTAATTAGGTAATCCGCTATCTTGCTACCAATAGCATCCTCCATAATATGATCTTCCTCGCTCTTAGTTATCATCACTACAGGGATATTGGTTTTTAATTCTTTGATTACTTTCAGAGCTTCCAAACCTGATATTCCGGGCATATTTTCATCCAAAAAGACAAGATCAAAATGATTATCTCTCACAGAATCAATTGCATCTAATCCATTGTTCACAGTCTTTACATCATATCCTTTTTCTTCTAAAAACAAGAGATGAGCTCTCAAATGGTCAATTTCATCATCTGCCCAGAGTATTTTGATATTATTCATTTTATTAGTTTCAGTATTTTTAACTTTGCAATTAGTTATTACATGCAAAACAAGTAATATTTCAACTCTTTAAATAATATTTTATTTCATCCCGTGAATAAAAAGAAAATAATCAACGACCCGATATATGGATTTATAACAATCCATCACGATATCATTTTTGATTGCATCCAACTCCCCGAATTCCAGAGACTTCGAAGAATTAAGCAACTAGGTCTAACAAGCTTGGTATATCCAGGAGCTCAGCATACTCGATTTCAGCACGCAATCGGTGCAATGCATCTCATGCAAATTGCCATAAAAAGTCTAAGAGCAAAAGAAATTAATATCACAAGAGAAGAAGAAATAGGGGTACTACTTGCTATTTTATTACATGATATCGGTCACGGTCCATTTTCACATACGCTAGAACATAGTATTCTTAATGATGTAAATCATGAAATTCTTAGTAGTTTTCTGATGCATCAAATCAACGAAAAGATGAATGGTCAATTAACACTTGCCATACAAATTTTTGAAAATAAATATCCTCGTCCGTTTTTTCATCAACTAGTTAGTAGTCAGATGGATATGGATAGACTAGACTATTTAAGGCGTGATAGTTTTTATACTGGGGTATCCGAAGGAACAGTAGGAATTGAGCGAATTATTCAAATGCTCAATGTTCGAGAAAACCAACTCATTATTGATCAAAAAGGTATCTATTCTGTTGAAAAATTTTTAATGGCTAGGAGATTCATGTATTGGCAAGTTTATCTTCACAAAGCTTCCATTGCTGCTGACGAACTATTATTAAATATTTTGAAAAGGGCTAAAGTTTTGGTTAATAGTGAAAAATCTCTAAAAGTTAGTCCCTATCTTCAATTTTTTCTTGAAAACAACTTCTCAAAAGAAGATCTTTCTAATCATAAGGTCATCGAGAACTTTTGTAATCTGGATGATAGCGAAATCTTTAGTGCAATTAAATTATGGCAACAATCAAGCGATAAGACGTTATCCAAACTAAGTAAAATGCTAATAAACAGAAACTTACTTAAAATTGAATTACACGACACACCCATTGAGGATAAATTTATTGACAAAAAAATCAATGAAACAGCAAAATATTTGCAAATCAATCATTCAGAGGCAAGTTATTTTGTAACAACAGGTGAGCTAACAAATAATGCATATTCAAGTCTGGGTGATAGTCTTAAAATTGGTATGAAAAATGGAAAGTTGAAAGAACTTTCAGAGACCTCTGAAATTTACAATCTCACAAATGACCAAAAACCACAAGTCAAATATTATATCACCTCTTTGAAATTAGATTAAATTTGCGTCAAATTGAAGTTAACGGCAAAAAAAATAGCAGAAGTAGTTAATGGTTCTGTAGAAGGAAATCAAACTGTAGAAGTTGATACTGTAGCTAAAATTGAAGATGCAACATCAAACAGTCTATGTTTTTTATCCAATAAAAAGTACATACACTATCTCAAAAATACTAGTGCTGGAATCGTATTGGTAGATGATTCTATTAAAGATATCCCTGACGGCTTAACAATTATCAGGTGTTCTCATCCTTACGTTGCCTTTTGTCAAATACTTATTCAATATTTTGACTACAAAGACCCCAACTATGGCATTCATTCGACAGCTGTAATTGAGCCAACAGCCAAAATCGGAAAAAATTGTCACGTTGGTTCTCATGCCTACATTGGGTCAAATGTCACCATTGGCGATAACTCTAAAGTTTTTGCAAATTCTAGTGTTTATGAAAATACTACCATAGGAAAAAATACCTCCATTCGATCAAATGTAGCCGTGTATTATAACTCTATTATTGGAAATGACTGCATCATTCATAGTGGTGCTGTTATTGGTTCTGATGGTTTTGGTCATGCTCCGCTTCCAGATGGCACTTACATAAAAATTCCTCAGATAGGCAATGTTATCATCCATGATAATGTAGAAATTGGAAGTAATACATCGATAGACCGAGCTAACATGGGAAGTACGATTATCGGCAAAGGATGTAGAATAGATAATTTAGTTCAAATTGCTCATGGAGTAGAAGTTGGAGAAAACACAGTCATTGCCGGACAAGCAGCTATTGCAGGTAGCTCTAAAATTGGTGCAAACTGTGTATTGGCTGGACAAGTTGGGATAGCTGGACATTTAACTATTGCAGATAAAACCCAAATTGGTGGCCAAGCTGGCATTAATAAAGATATTAAGCATTCTGGTGGTATTTATACAGGCACCCATCACCTGCCC
>Ga0228609_1000255_pt1 | contig 28042 bp, 25 predicted proteins | sample 10DmetaG_FD_190068 | JGI IMG/M metagenome (GOLD analysis project Ga0228609, IMG submission 190068) | Seawater microbial communities from Monterey Bay, California, United States - 10D | ecosystem: Environmental > Aquatic > Marine > Coastal | place: USA: California | collected 2016-11-10 | reverse complement strand
TCTTTACGATATCGAAATTAACTTTGAGATATTTCACAAACAACTTTATGACATTGAACTATGAGATATAAAAACCCATTCCCAGTAGGCGTTAAGTTGCCAGAGATTAGTGTTCCAGATGACACGCTAGAGTCACTTGGCTTAAAACACGGCAGTTCCAGTTTGGAAATTTTAAAGCAACTATGCAGAAAAGGTCTTAGAGATAAGTCTCTTACGGAAGCTAAAAACAGGAAAGATTACTATGATAGAGTTCAAATGGAAATTGATATATTGGACGACCTTGGTTTTGTAGATTATATATTACTTAACTGGGACATCATGGACTACTGCAAAAGAAGCGGCATTCCAACTGGTGCTGGCAGGGGAAGTGCGGCTGGCAGCTTGGTCCTTTTTCTTCTTGGCGTAACAAACATTGACCCAATTAAATATGAGCTATTTTTTGAAAGATTCGTATCTAAAAGCAGAGCAAGAAAAATTGAGCATAATGGAGAGATTCTTCTTGATGGTTCCTTATTAGCTGATATTGATAACGATATTTCTTATGATCGCAGGGCTGAAGTCATTAAGTATATTGAAGATAAATACGAAGGCAAAACCTCCAAAATTTTAACACTTAACACACTAAGCTCTAAGCTTTGTATGAAAGAGTGCGGTAAGATTGTTGGCGAACTATCTGAAATGGATGTAAATCAAATCAGTGATACTATACCAAAGCACTTTGGTAAGGTAGCAAAACTAGATGTTGCATATGAAGAGAGCGAGTCTTTCAGAAAATTTGCTGACAAGGATAAGAAATCTTACAAAATAGCAAAAAAACTAGAAGGACTTATTAAGAATACGGGAGTTCACCCTTCTGGAATTTCTATTAGTTATTATAATCAGGAAGACATAATGCCGCTTCAGAAAACAAACGACGGAGCTTTAATTTCTGGTTACGACATGGATGATGTAGCTAGCCTTAGCGTTAAGTTTGATATACTCGGTTTAAGGACTCTTTCAGTCGTCCATGACACATGTAGCCAAATTGGCATTAAAGCCTCTGAGATTGATCCTGGACACGAAAGCATCTATGCTGCCTTGGCTTGCCTTCAACAACCTAAGGGCTTATTCCAGATTGAAGCTGAAACAAACTTCAAGGTTTGCAAACAAGTTGCTCCAAGAAATCTAGAGCAACTCTCCGCTGTCGTAGCTATAGCCAGACCTGGAGCCTTAGACTTTAAGGACATGTATGCTGATTATGTGAGGACTGGCGAGTTCAATTGTGTGCATGAGTTCTTTGACGATATACTTAGCTATACTGGAGGCATTCCTCTTTACCAAGAGCAGTTGATGAAGATGGCTGTTAAGGTTGGATTTAGTTTGGACGAGTCAGAGCAGTTAAGACGTATTGTTGGCAAGAAAAAAGTGGAAGATATGCCAGCTTGGAAAGCTAAGATTGAAGACAAAATTAAAGAAAGAAAGCTTGACCCAGTTATTGGTGATGTTTTGTGGAAAGTCGCAGAGGATTCTGCTAACTATTCATTTAATAAGTCTCATAGTATATCTTACGCATACCTAGCTGCCATAACTGTTTACTTAAAATTCAACCATCCAAAAGAATTTTTCTTAGCCTTGCTTAAAATGTCAAGGTTTGAGCCAGCGCCTCATGAAGAGATAGCTAAAATATCACAAGAGCTTTCGTATTTCAATATAAAATTATTACCACCAGATCTCAATCTTTCTGATTTTGATTTTAAAATTGATGGAGATAACATACGTTATGGTCTTAATTCTATTAAAGGTGTTTCTGGTAAAGTCATGGAATCTCTTATAGAGTTTAGAGAAAACAAGTTTGATAATAAGTATGACATCTTTTTAGCAGCAAAAGAATGTGGTGTTAACATTGGTACTATGTCTGGATTTATTCAAGCTGGTATACTTGATTCCTTTTCTAATAAAGTCCAAGATTCAATTTTTGACAAAAACAAATCTTATGATCGTTGTAGACTTGTTCTTGAAGCTCAAACATTTAATATACTTACCGATAGGGAAAAAAGGAATATAATAGAGCTTGGGGATCGCTTTGATTATGATGTATTAAATACCATACAGTATTTCAGAAGCGAAACATTAACAGCTGACGATGGAAGAGTTTTGTTTGCGGATAAAAGGTTCAACACATTCAAGAAGAAGTATCAGCCGTATAAAAACATTTACGAACAAAACATGAGTCATGTAAAATATGCCAACTGGTTTTTTGAAAGCAAATTGCTAGGATACAGTTATTCTTACAATGTAAGAGAAATATTCTCAGCTGGAGATGCTTCTATGTTTGACAATTCTGAGGAAATTAGAAATTTCAGCAAAGGTCAAACAGTAAAATTTGTTGGTACTGTTGATGATATAATCAAAAGAACGAGCAGAAACGGCAATAAATATGCAAGAATAGAGATGCACGATGAGCTTGGCTCTGTTTGTGGGTTAATGCTTGACTCTAATAGGCAGGATAGGCTTACGGACTACCTTAATTCTGGCAAAAAACTTCCGAAAAAAGGCGATGTTATTGTTGTCGTCGGATCAGTTGGTGATGACATATTGTTTCTAGATGTAATCAATCCAATAAACGAAAAAATTTATATGAAACTTTCCGAACTAAAATGAGTGTAAACAAATTTGTGATATTTAAAGATTTCAACCTAACTCCAAGAGCTAAAAAAGTTTATAAAGAGGCTTACCTTCTATCTAAGAAGCTTGGACATAAAAATGTAAACAATCTTCATGTCTTATATGGATGTATAAGAAACGGCAATAGTCAATTTAAATCTTTTCTATTGAAAAATGGCGTTGCAATTTCTGAGGAGGATGTTTTAAAGGTCATAAAACAATCTAAAAAAGAAAACAAGGACAAGTTTTTTGCTAATTCTAACTCAGATCCCTGGCATAAAGAGGTTGCGCAAGCAGTTAAAGAGGCTAATGATGTCTCTAATAATCTGGAGCAATACTACATAGGCGTAGAACATATTATTTTAGGCCTTATAAACAAATCTCCTTATGTTTTCGATTATTTTGATGAATGCATTATTGATTTCGAGATGCTTAAGAATGAACTCGACCTATTTATAAAAGGTGAAGACGAAGATTCATTTGATTTTCCTGAATTTATAGATGAAAACCTAGACTCTATGTTCTACAACATAGAAGGTGGCGAAGAACCTAATGTTAGTGATGATGTATCATTACCTTCATTTTCTCTTCCAGATTTTGTTACAAGCTTAAACGAGCTTCATTACTCAGGCAAATTACCTGATGTTTATGGTAGGGATTCAGAGGTTGATCTGTTAATAGAGACGATATCCAAAAAAAATAAGTGCAATGCTGTTTTAACTGGTGATGCTGGCGTTGGTAAGACATCTATAGTGGAAGCTTTAGCATCTAGAATATGCGAGTTTAATGTTCCTTCTAATCTATTGGGGATGGAAATACTTAGCGTTGATCTAGGTTCAATAATTGCAGGAACTCAATATAGAGGTCAATTTGAACAAAGATTTAAGTCATTGCTTGACATAGCTAAGAAAAACCCTCAAATAGTTTTATTCTTTGACGAAATGCACACCTTATTTGGCGCAGGAGGCAACCAAGAAGGAGGTCTTGATGCGGTCAATATGTTAAAACCTCTTTTGGCTAGGGGTGAAATAAAGTGCATAGGATCAACAACTTCTCATGAATATGAAAAAATATTCAATAAGGACAGTGCAATGAAAAGAAGGTTTTTTAACATTAAAGTTGAAGAGCCGTCTAAACAACAAACAAAAAAAATACTTAATAGCTGCAAAAGTAAATATGAAAAATTTCATAATGTAAAATTCAGCAAATCAATTATTAATTTTATAGTTGATTCATCTGATGTATTAATAAGCCATAAAAAATTCCCAGATAAAGCCTTTGACGTCTTAGACCAAGTTGGTTCGAGGATAAAAATAAAAAATTTAAAACCTACTGGAGATATATTAAAATCACACAGTTCTTTAATAACAGCTTTAGCAGATGGGAATTTGGAAGAAGAAGAACTTAAAAACAAGTTTAAGGATTTAATCGGCAGTCTCGATAAAAGTTCAAAGCCTGACAGCAAAAAATCAATTAACGTTAAAAAACAAGACGTTTCAGAAATCATTGCTGAGCACGGAGGAGTATCGGTTGATCAAGTCGGCAATTCTTGTAGTGGATTTAGTTCTTTTCTTGATAGAATATCAAAAGAAGTTTTTGGTCAGGATAAAATATTAAACAAAATAAACGATTCATTATCTTGTGCCAAAGCTGGGTTGACAGACGAAAACAAACCTCTTGCCAGTATGTTTTTTGTTGGACCAACAAGCGTGGGTAAAACATATACGGCAAAAAAAATAGCTAAACATTTTTTTGGAAACGAAAAAGCCATGCTTCAGATAAATATGAGTGAGTTGCAAGATAGGACTGGCATAAGTAAGCTTATAGGATCTAACGCTGGCTATGTTGGTTACGAAGAAGGCGGGATGCTAACTAAGTTTGTAAAGGAAAACCCAAACTGTGTTGTTCTTTTTGATGAAGTAGAAAAAGCTGACCCACAAATACTTAATATACTACTTCACCTTCTTGATGAGGGTTATGTGGAGGACAATAAACATAACAAGACAAGTTTTTCTAAAACAGTTGTCATAATGACTAGTAACATAGGTCACGAAAATACAAAAAAGAAAAGCATGGGCTTTATTCAAGAAGAGATTGACAAAGACTCCTCCTACAAAGGCTCGGTTAAAAACAAACTAAAGCCAGAACTCTTAGCTAGAATCAATGATGTTTTTGTTTTTCAGGATTTAGGAGATAAAGAATTCAAAAGAATAATTCATCAAGAACTAACCAACATTAAAACCAAACTCACAGAAAACAAAAACATAAACTTCAAATTTAACAAGGCTATCGTTAACCTGATTTTTAATAAAATTAAATCACAAAAGCTTCATGCTAGAGACATAAAGAACTTTATAAGAGAAGAAGTTCAAGTTCCTATATCTAAATTTGTGATATCCAAAACAAAAAACTCAGAAATATCAATAAAAAACGTTGACAACAATATAAAGGTGTGCTAATATACAAACATATGAGTAAAACAAAACAAAATAATATCGTAAAAGCAATCATGTCAAGTAAAGGTCGTTTCTTCGGTCTTTATACGAAAGCTGGAGAGGCTCTTAACGCACAGTTCGTTTCAGAAAGTCCTCAGTATGTAACTGTTTATGATCGTAATGCAAAAGACAAGCGCAAACTGGCAAAATCTAGCCTTTATGGGTTTAAGCTTGGCTCTCAAAAAATCGGTTCCTGTTAACTAATCTTTATCAATAAACCTAAAGACGCCACCCTTTCTTGTGTTTGAGGGTGGCGTTTTTTATTGAAAAATAAAACAAAAACATTATAACATATATGTATGCTTAATAAAGAATTCTACAAGAACAACGCTTTCTTCTCTGAATTTGAGCCTGTCATAACAGACAAGGATCACTTGTTTTTCCTTATATGTGTTGAAATTTTCAAAAAAGCAGGTATAGAGTTACAGATTTCATCTATAAAGCCTTATGACAACGGCATAAATCATGATTCATTTTTAATAGAAACTGACAAGAAAAAACATTTAATGTTAAAAATTTCTTTTGAATCTGACAATCAATTCTTAATTAACGAATCAGAATTCCTAAAAAACAATAAAGAAAAAGGTTTAATTCCAGAACTTTTAGGATGCGGGGTTGTAAAAGTGGGAGACGATATTAGGTTTTTAATCCACGAACACGATGTAGGTTTTGATATCCATGATCTAGGGTTATCTTTTGCTGTTTCTAATTCCAGAATTCTTTTTGGCTGTTTATCCTTTCTTGGTAGTTCGTCATCTAGCTGGTCTATTAATGATTACGCTGAAAATATTTTTTCAAACCTAACAGCAATCAGGGATTCTGAAGTGGTAAGAGATAAGATAGCTAGCGTTTATCCGAAAGAAACCTTAGACAGTTTAATAGAACCAATTAAAAAAGACTTTTATTCTTTAGTTCAATCTCCTATTTTTAAAAGTGATTTTTTTTGTCATGGGAACATAAACCCAAGTAATACAACCTCTGCAAAATCCTTATTTAAATTTTTTGATTTTAGTCGTTGTTTCATGGGCAATAGGTTCTTTGATCTTTGTTTTTTCGCTTTAAATTTTAAGTTAGACAGAGTTTACTTTAATAGAGTAGCTAAGGAATACTGTCTTTTTTATTCATTAGATTACGAGAAAGAAAAAGATGAGATAAGAGAATGCCTGAAGGTAGCTTCTAGTTTGTTTCTTTACGACTTGATTACAAATTTAATCATAGAACAATGCCTTTACCTTAACTCTAGACAAGACAAGGTTGTTTTATTGATGTCTAATTATGAATGTTCAAAATGGGCGTTTGATCAACTACCATGCTTCGAGTCTTTAAGTAATAAGATAAATAATATATACGAAAGCTCAGCCAAAGGTTTTAATTAAAACAAAAATTGAAAAACGTTAATCTGTTTATACTATAATTTCATATATGATACAGCTTTACAAACCAAACTCTCAAAACACAGGGACGGCTTTCGGGTTTAGAATTGGAACTCAGGGCAAAAACGAAGAACCGTGTTTATACATGACTGCCGTAAAACAAGCCTCATGGGACCCAAAGAAAAGGAGCGGCTCTTTTTCTAGCAACTCTAAAAACCCAGACAAATCAGCTATAGTAAAGTTTAATGAATTTGAAATTGGCGGTTTCATTTATGCGATAGACAAGTACGAAAAATTCGGAGCTTTCCATAGCTTTGATGATAACTCAACAGGCATATCATTAAGCCCGTATTCAAAAAAGGATGGAACGAAGGCTTTTTCTTTTACAGTTACTAGAAATTCATCTAATAAATTTGGCATGGGAATAGAAATGTCAGAGGCTTATTCTTTAAGTCAGTATTTCAAATTTGTTTTAGAGTCCATCTTTGAGTATAGGGTAAAAAAAATTAAATAATGAGAAAGAAAACCATACTTATACATTCTAATTTTTGCAAAGCCTTTACTGGGTTTGGGAAAAACAAAAAAAATATTTTAAAGTACCTTTATAGCACTGGTAAATATAAAATAGTTGAGGCTGCGAACATGAAAGTTGTTGGTGACCCCTCTTTGGAAAAGCTACCATGGAAGTGTTACGGAACAGTCCCAAACAATCACCAAAACTTAAGTGAAGATCAAAAAAGAACTGCTGGTTATGGTTCTCTTGAAATTGACTCTATCATAAACGAAGTAAGGCCAGATGTATACCTTGGTATAGAAGACATATGGGCGTTTACAGACTACCATAAAAAGCCTTGGTGGAATAAAGTTAGCCCTATTATATGGACAACCTTAGATAGCTTGCCAATTTTACCACAGGCTGTTGATTACGCTCCTAAAATTAAAAACTACTATGTTTGGTCTTCTTTCGCAGAGAAAGCCTTTAAGGAGAAAGGTTATGATCATGTAAAAACATTAAGAGGCTCACTAGATACTAAAGTTTTTAGCAAGCTTAAAGAAAAAACAAGAAAAGAAATCAGGTCCTCTAACAACTTAAGTGACGACGATTTTATTGTTGGGTTTGTTTTTAGAAATCAACTTAGAAAGTCAGTACCAAATATACTGGATGGATTCAAGAAATTCAAAGAAGACAATGCTAATGCAAAACTTTTATTACATACTCATTGGGGAGAAGGTTGGGACATAACAAGACTATTGGAAGAAAAGGGTATTCAAAACTCAGATATATTGACTACTTATTTTTGTTCTTCGTGTCACAGTTATGAAGTAAAACCTTTTTGTGGAGAAAAGCAGAAATGCAAAAACTGCAAAAACGAAACCTTAAATACTACGAGTGTTTCAAATGGCGTTTCTGATTCTCAGTTGAATGAAGTATACAATTTAATGGATGTATATTGCCACCCATTTACTAGTGGTGGTCAAGAAATACCTGTTCAAGAAGCTAAACTAACAGAGCTTATTACCCTTGTAACAGATTACTCTTGTGGTGAAGATAGCTGTACCGAAGAAAGCGGTGGACTACCTCTCAGCTGGCATGAATATAGAGAACCAGGAACTCAATTTATAAAAGCCTCTACAGACTCCGATAGCATCAAACAAATGCTCCAGACAGTTTTTGACATGACGAAAGAAGAGAGAGTATCTCAAGGCAAAAAATCCAGAGAATGGGTTATTGAAAACTTTTCTATTGAAGTTATAGGTAAAAAAATTGAATCAATTATAGATTCCCTACCTTTCCTCGATGAAGATGCCGACATCAAAAACTTGCAATATAATGACCTGTATGAAAAACCAGAAGGATTATCTAATGAGGATTTCATCATAGATCTATACAAAAACATATTAAATGATGATATTGATAAAAATGACAAAGGATATCAACTTTGGTTCTCTAAACTCATGTATGGGCAAGTTGATCAAAACGGTTTGTATCATCACTTTATAAACATAGCCAGAAAAGAAAACCTAAACAAACCTATCTCCTTTGAGGACTTACTATCTAAAGATGACGAAGGCAAGCGCATCGCTGTTGTTGTTGAAAAAGCTGGCACCGATTTGATTCTCATCAACTCATTGATGAAAAACCTAAGCAAAAAACATAAGAACCATAATATATATGTTTTTACCAAGCCAGATTTTTTTGAGTATATAGAAGACAATCCATATATTTATAAATGTATAGGTTATTCACCTGTTCTAGAAAACCCATTGTCTCTAGAAGGCTTCGGTCAGCACGAAGGTTTTTTTGAAGCAGCATACTACCCTTGCACAACAACTCAAGCAGTGCCTTGTTACATACATAACGGAAAATAAAAATGCCACATTTACTAAAAGAATATTCAAAAAATCTAGGAGTCGAAGCTAATCTACCTATTGTAAATAAGCATTTCTATCCTGTTTTCCCAGACAATTATATTGTTATATATAATGAACAAGAGATACAATCTAAAAGCTATGCTTATTATGAAATAGTTGTAGGGTTGATTAAAAAAACTCTTGAAAATCTAAACTACAGCGTAGTTGTTATAGGTTCTTCCAAAAATCTCTTTAGCAATGCTGACTTTTTCTATCCAGAATTGTCATTTAAAAAAAATTGTTATATAGTATCAAAAGCTAAAGCCTTAGTGTCTATTGATAATGCTCTAACTCAATATGCTGGTTCGTGTAATGTTCCAGTTGTAAACTTATACGGGAATATATATCCGACTATTACTACTTCTTATTGGTCTTCTAAATCGAAAAAAATAGATCTAGAGCCTGATTGGGATATTAAACCTTGTCTTTCTTTGGTTGATCCTAAAGACTCAATAAACAAGATTAAAGTTGAAGATGTGGCGGGTTCAATTCTGAATGTTATTGGTTTGCCTGTAGACGTAGGCTTCAAGACTAAATTGAGAAACAAAACAAAAGGTTTCCAGGTTGATGTTATCCCTACAAAATATGTTAATCTTCCTGTTTTTAGAAATAATATTATAAACTTAAGGCTTGATCAGGAAACTGTTAACCAAGAAGCTTTTTTACAGTATTGTTCTAATCACAAATGCAATATTTTTATTAAAGATAGTCTATTAAGTGTTGAATTGATTAAAAACATAGGTGCTAACATTGAAAGTTTAGTATTTATATGTAATAAAATACCAGATAAAATCCCAGACTTATATTTTGACCTATTAAAAAGACTCAAGATAAGATTTATTTTTGTTGTTAAAGACAAAGAAATACTTGATGAAATGAGATTGCAATATTTCGATCAGGAAGTTGAATATCAGGACCCGCATAAAGAAAAACCATCTAACATAGATGTTTCTTATAAATTCATTTCTTTTAAGTGTGTTATTGAAGGGGATAAATCCTATAAATGTTTAGCTCATTGGAAGAAAGGTGTTGACTTTAGTGATAAAGTATTAGATAATTCTCTTTACTGGGAAGAATTAGATTACTTTTATATTTATGAGCAAGAAAACAACTAAGAGAAAAGCCGCAAAGAAAACAACCAAAACAGAATCGAAAGCCAAAAAGATTTTCGGTCCAGATGTTTACAAAAGAGATGAGCATGGTCTTCTTGACTGCGTGGATTACATCTTTAATGAAGATGGCTCTGTTGACTGGAGGGCAATGATTAAGCCAGAGTTCCTTTACCCTAATAAAGGTTGGTTTGAAATGAGAGGGCAGCAAGTACCTAGCTCTACAGAAGGTCTTAGAGACAACCAGCTTCTTATTATGCTTGGAGGTATTAAAGACCTGGCTAGGTTGAGAGGTTTTCATTCTGTCAGTTATGATGTAAGAAATGTAGAGGAGGGTTATGTTACCGCTCGTTGCGACATTGAATGGATTGGTAATTATGAATCCGCTAATAATAATGTGTGTTACGAAGATTATGCTAATGCATCTTTAGAAAATACAGACGCTTTTTGTGAGAAGTTTCTGGAAACTATTGCTTGTAATAGGTCTTTTGTCCGCTGTGTAAGGAATTTTCTTAATATTCATATTGTAGGTGCCGATGAAATAGATAAATCTGGTAATAGATCATCTTCGAATCAGAGTGATAACACACCAGCTGCTGTATCCAGCAATGCTCCCATAACGCCATCAGGACTGCTTGAGAAGACATTAAGAGACAAACATAGCGTAGATTCTTTCGAGTCCTTCAAAGACACCCTGAGAGCATTCTGGAAGGATGGGAAATATTTGAACGAAGAAGTCAAAAACTGGTCATCCTTTGATGATATACCAGCAAAAGAAGCTAGAAAACTTATAGGTATAATTTCAAAATGATTAGCAGGATTACAAATCCAATCATCTTTAATGAGATGGTCAAAGATATCTTTGAAACATTCAAGGATGACGACATAAATGAAGGCCACGCCTGTGGACTTCTTCATGATACCAAGTCTATAATCAACAATTTCAGTAATGCTACTCTTTTAAACTGGGATGTTTTTGTATGGGCTAATAAAGAAGGTAACAAAAAATACGACGGTGTAATAATTTTCATTAATGAAAAAAGCATTAAGTTCGGATGCACTTTTTTTTCTGAGTTTATATGGCTTTCAAAAAACAAAAAAGTTGGCTACAAACTTTTAAAAGAAGCTACGTCTTTCGCTAGAGAAAGAAACTTTGAATATATAAACATCTCTACGTCAGCAAGAAATCCAAATTCTCCTAGATTTAAGAGGTTTTATGAAAAATTAGGATTCGAGGAAGACTCAACAAGCTTTATTGCAAAAATATGAATAACAAAACAGCAAAGAAAATAAGACAAATTATAAATCCTCAAGACGAGGTAACCAGAAGGGTTTATAGAAGAGCTAAGAAGCAATATCTTAAGACTCCTGTTAAACTCAGGGCGGCATTTCTCGAATCTCTTTCTTCTCTTTTAGATAATTAATCTTTTATAGAGAAGTTTTATAGTATTTGTAGCTATCAAATCCGTTTCCAGTACTACAAAGCAAGCTTACACCGCTTTCGCTATACTTTAGCGCTACTTCAATATCATTGGTTGATTCTTTTGTAATTCTAAAAAGTGGCATTCCTTCGTTCATTGGATTTGTAGATACACCAGAAGCACTTAGCTTTACTTTTATATCGCTTACGTTATATGCGTTTTGGTTTGATTTAAATTCTATCAAGTAATCAAAAGTTGTATTGAGCCATACTCCAGAATCATTTGTAGGTACTGTATAGTAGTCAAAATTCAAGCCTTCATTGCTTTCGTATATTTGTTTCTGCTCTCCATATTCTTTGTATGCGTAGAGTCTATCTATAACTCCAGAGTTACCATCTAAAACTCCAGTAATATCCCTTTGTTTAAAGTTTATATTGGCTGATGAAAACCCATCTTTAATATCTATCTGGTTTGTTTCTGTCACAGATTCTTGTTCACTTAGCTCTTTGTTTTTTAAGGGCCCAACAATCCAGCTCTCGCCTTGCCCTAAGGTTGAGTAGGGTTCAAATTTCAACCACAGAGGTTTATTTGATTGAAGGTTTAAACTTTGGTCTATTAATGCTTTATGCATATTTTCACCAGTAAACATTTCTAAGAATTGAAACTGTTCTCTTTTTAATTCTTCTCCATAAAAAGAGTATACATTTGTATGGGAAAATTTAGTAAATACTTCTTTATTCTGGTAAGTTATACTGACGGCTATTTCATTATCCTCTGTTTTTATTTCTTGATTTATATTTGGTTGCTTTAAATATCTGTTTATAAAACCAGAACCAAGATCGTCAATATAACTTCCGTATGGATTACTTGGGTCTGACGAACCCTTTGAAATTAAAAAAGAACCGCTTGGATAAAAATCATTCAAAACAAGAGTCCAATATCCTTCGCCTTCAAAGTTTTCTATTTCATAAGAGTCTTGACTGTAAGAAGGGTTTCCTGAAAAGTAGTTATTATTAAATTCCCAGAATAAAGAAGCTTCCCATTGGTAATTTCCAGAATCAATTTGTCTTTCTCCAGTTAGTGTATAATGAGTTGGGAACCTTGTTACAGTATTTAATTCTTGCATCTCTCCGCTGTATATATAAACACTTGTAGGCCAGATTTCATTGTTGTCCCAGATTTCGTTGTTATACCATACACCATCGCAACCATCCATTGGTTCTAGCATGGCTTTAAGATGTACAGAAACAGGCTCTTCATATTTATGAATTCCGCTTGAGTCAACAGCTTCTATCCCTGAAATTTGTAAGTTGTTCCCATATATAGAAGTAAATCCAGAGAACACAATTGGAGATGTTGAATCTATCACTCTACTATAAACTCCAAAATCCTTTTTGTATTCGCCAAAAATAGATTGGTTTTCTATTTCTGTAATAGTCAATGACGGCGATGATCCGCTTTGGTAATTCTCAACGATTACATTACCACTTATATCTGCTATGTCAAAAATGATAGATTCGCAATATTTATTTTTAGATACTAAACCTATGTTATCCAACTCTTCTCCTTTTCTGTCTACTACAGAAACACTAATAGAAACATCTTTGTCCGCATGTACACCACTTCCTATACCAAGGCTTTCCAGATCTTGAATATCAAAATCAAAACCTGGGTTAAATTCTTTTAGTTCTTCTTTCATTTTTATTTTTTAAATTATAATAACGCCACCTACAAAGGAGCTGTCTGCAGATAATTCTTCGGGTATAAAATCAATTTCGACAGGGGTCACTACTGGGTCTGAATCTAGATAGTGACTGTAATAGTCTTGGTTATCAAAAATAGCGCCAAGAGCTGTGAGTTCTATTATATAATTTCCATTTTGATCTATTTGGTCTATATCAAATTGAATATCCTCTGTAGTTGCTGATATTCTTTCTCCTCCAAATGTATTGGTAACTGTAATTCTATAACCAGTTGCGTTCGCTACTTTTCTCCAATCTCCAACTATAACTGCTTGAGTTTCATTTCCGTCTACAACAGGTATTGGATTCCAAGAAACGTTACCAGGTTTTGCAAGAGGAAAGTAAGTGTTGCCTTCTGTACTGTATTTACTGTCGTATGGATCTGCGTAACTTGATGATTCATTTGTATATATTTTTTCAATTTGTTCATACTTGCCACTTTCAAATCTATTTGCTACTATAGAGTAAGCGTTTGTAGCTTGTTCGGTTACCGTTAAGATTTTATAAACAGTATTATCATTATTTATAGTTTTGAATCTATAAATACTACCCTCCTGAACGAAAGGCAAGTGAAAATATGTTTCATCGTTTACGTCAACTTTAATTTCTGATCCATAATCATTATTAGAACCAGAGACAACAGGCATTTCTATGATTTGAGATGTTTCGTTTATTCTCACATCTTGATCAGTTAATCCCTCGTAGTACCTCAGGCCTAAAAAATCTTGATAAAGATTGAATGATTCCGTCGCATCTCTTCCGTCGTTGGCAGTTTTAAACTTATACCATTTAGCACTGTTATCGTTTACTGAATTGAAATAATCAAGACGAGTAACTACATAAGGTTGATCTCCTGATGCAGCCGATATATACTTATCGTAAGTAGTGGTGTGCGTGAAAGCTTGTCCTGTAGAAAATATCCATCCCGTATAAAGAGTAGAGTACCATAAAAAGTGTTTTGTCCCTTGTTGTTCTCCAGTATAAAAAGCATATTGGTTTTGCAAATCTACTACATTTTCTCCTGAAGCTATACCAAAGACATCACTTGATAGAGTTAAATCATCAAAACCTGAAACATACTCTTTAAAAGTATAACTTCCATTTAGCTTTTTGTTTATAAAGCTAGAAAATTCAGAGCTCATGTCGAACTCTTCATACCTATGCCTTTTCAATAGAAGTAATTCGTCTAGCTCTTGTGTGGTCTGTTGTCCAGTTGGAGATAAAAATGTTATCTTATCTTCTAAATATTTTACGTTGCTGTCGGCATCTATTCTTTCTGAAAGTTTCACTACTCCTGATTCTGGATTTACATCTAGCACCTTACCGAAATTACTAGTCAAAGTCTTTAGGTCGTCGTCAATTATTACTAAATCTCCAGGCTTACAAAGCATACCTTCTAATCCAGCAACGAAATTAACAGTTTCGTTTTCTTTTTCTGCCGAATACAATATATGTAAGCCAGTTCTCTTTGCTTGTGATTGTGAAGTTATCCCAAACCCATTAAGAGTTCTTTTAAACAAACCTCTTTTTATTATATCTTGCTCGTTTTCGACATATTCTATTTTTGGTTTGTAACCGTCCAGTGCGTCTATGTAAGATACTTCTATAGCGTTGTATTTTGAGTCTCTAGGTAAGCTTGAGTAGTTAAATGTAGCGTTTACAACATTTTTATTATTGAAGGTCATAATTGGCCTTTTTATCATATCGTCCGAAAAGCTAACTGTTGAATTATCAAAATATATCATGCCTCTGAATGTAGAGCACACTAAATTCAAAGCGTCATAAATTTTAGTACCACGATCAAAAAATATGTTACATGTAAACCTAGCTTCTCTAGCTCCTGTGGCTTTTCCGCTTTTAGAAAATCCATCTGAAACGCCAACAAAATAACCGTCCGAATCTACTGCGTCACAAAACCTTGCTATTTTGTATAGTTGCCATTTGTTAATGTTTTCTGGCTTTAAGTGTTCACCTAAACCGTATCTTGTACTTGTTAACATATCATACAATATCCATGCAGGATTATCGGTCCAACCTATTTTAAAGGTTCCGTCCCAGTCTCCATTGTATACTCTTGTGGTCGATATTTGACCAGCTTTTTTCAGCTCATCTGCATTACTCCAATATCTTTTATCTGAACCATCCCTATTTAATGGAGAATAGTTTGATGGTATCTTGACTCTTTTTAGCCTGGCGTCATAACTTCTAGCTGGTATTTGCCCAAACGTTCTTGAGTCCAATTTGGTTGCCATAAAGGCTGAATAAGGATAATTAAAGGTAAGAGGTATTATTTCTGTAACTTTAGCTACGTTGATTGCCTTGGTTATTAATGAAGAGTTTCCTTCTGTAGAAAGCTTTGTTATTCTTATATATCTTTCCCTGTGAAGTTCTTCGTATGAATAGCTACTATTATATACAGCTGATGGAAGTTCAAAAGGGTCGCCTACTCCTCCAGAATAATTACTCTCAGAACCTCCCTCATCTCTATACATCTCCTTTACATAGTTTAGTTCAACCAAAGATTCTCTATTGTCTGGGTTGCCTATATCTAAAGCTGCCGTCCCTTCGATTAGGGAAACAATTCTGAAAAATCTATCATAAGTCCTTACAAATTTCCCTTCCTCATCGCCTCCCTTAGGACTTATATATCCTACCTCTATTCTTATATTTAATATTCCTGGTATAGGTGAGCCAAGGTAATCTCCTCTTCCGTCCTGCTGTGTTTGATCTCTATGAAGAGAGTCTACTAAAGCCTCTATTCCAAAAGTAACGTAACATTCATCAACGTTTGGATTTGATATAACATGTGTTATTGGCTGAGCTTGTTCGTCGAAGTTTTCTTTGTAACTGTTCCAGTCTGAGAAGTTGAAATAATTTTTGCTTGATTGTCTGATATCTTTACTTCCCTCTTCTAACGCTCTCAGCCATTCTTGTTCGTTTGTGTCTGGATTTCTTTTCATTCCAGGGATTGCAGTGTCGTAAGGAACTCTATAAGGACCATAGATACTTGTATTTTCCTTGTCGGCTACATGTAAAGATCTTTGTTTTAGGTGGCCATTGGCATCCTTATATATAGCGTCGAGAGTCCAGTTTATTAATGACTGTTGTCTTTGAGCAGGGTTGGTCGTAAATGGTCCAACTAACGCTTTTCTTATGTCTTTATCTAAATAAACATGTTTAAAAAACGAAAGAGGTTTTTGTTGTTGTGGTCCATCCCCCAATCTAGATTCAGCCAGTATATTAAGGTAGTTGTATTTTGGTGTGCTATCTAAATTAGATGAGTTTACCTTGTAAACAGTTAGTGAATTTACGTTTCTATAAAAAGCAACGTCATTCTCTATTATGTTTGTATTGTAAACCTCGCCAACTGCATCTATCCTCGCTCCTTGTGGCGACCTGCTAGCAAGAACTCCACTTTTAGTTTTAGTTTCGTATTCAAAATTGTGTAAATAGAAACCTTTAACTTTACCATTCCACTCTCCACTTTCTGGGTTTAATTCTGGTATTAATAGATTTACTACTCTTTTTTGCCTGTCGTTCCATTTTGGATCGTCTAAATTACAAACGAAATCTATTTCATGTCTTCGGACAATGGCATCTTGCACAAAAATATCCTTATCAGAAGCAGTGAAGCCTTCTATTACACCTGTAAATCCAAAAGCAATATAAGGCCCAAGTAGATTTTCTTGTGATTGTCCAGTAAAACGTGTTGCAAATTGAGGAGTACCTGCATTTCTGGATGAAACTATTTGTTTTATAAAATCAAAAGTAACACCACCAGCTGGTATTTTTACATTTAAGGACTGTAATTTTTTCTTCAGGTATTGATATTCCCATTTGTTTGATTGTTGATTAGCCCATACAGCTTGTATTTGATACGCTCCTCTATGACAAACTGCGTCTACTGATTTTGGATTTCCGTTTTCTGTATAGTCTTCCAAGCAAGTAGCATAATCAACGTTTGGTCTGTCGCACTGCGATTTTTGTAACTTGAGTCGAGACGGCCCTCTAAAACAATCTTGATTTATTCTTGATATTGACTTTTGAAAATCAAAAATAAAACCACCAGTTACACTATTGAATCGTTGATCTTTAATTCTGTTAGCAGATCTGTTTTCAAAAAATCTTTGTTCTAAATAAAGCGGTTGATTATAGTTTTGATTTATGCTGCCGTTGTAAGTATAAAATCTATTTTGTTTGCCGTAGATTTTATATAGTTTGCCGTCGTTGCGATAGGATTCAAAACCTACGTTCTGCCAGTGAGACAAAGGTAAATATCCAGGCGTTGTAGATACGGATGTTGATAGATTTATATTCCAGTTAAAGTCGTACTCTGTCGTGCTGATTCTCTTCCTTTTTCCACCTGACTTTTTTGCAATTGAATATTTAATATTTCTTTTCTTTACTCGGTCGTAATTTAGCGAACCAGGCCCACCTTCTTTTAAACTTTCAAAAAGACTTTTTACTCTTAAAGAGAAATCTAAGTTTCCAACTTCAAAATCTGTATCTGTAACTCTTGTTTTTGCTGGTTGAGTACTTTCTTCTACTGGGACATCATTCAAATAAACAGATTGAAGCAAATTCCTTGAATCGACAATCGTTCCAAATTTATTACAAAAACCCTCTATCGGCCCGTCAGATATTAAATCAACACTTTCGGAAAACTGATAAGAAGCTCCTATTTTATAACTCCCTAATTTAGGTGGCCTTAGTACTGGTGGTTTTGGAGGTGGCGGCTTTCCTCCTCCTTTTTTTGACCCAGCATAACTTGCCTTTTTTTCGAAATGCTTCATTTTATGTTACTTCTGTTACTGTATCTGTTTGTGCTATATCTCCAGCAGAATTATATGGATTTCTAACCATAGCTTCTTGAGGTAAAACGTTTTGAGGGAATGCTTTTAATGATGCTTGTATTACCTGCGAGCCCAATTTCAACCTGCCATAACCAATTGGTACTGGAGAACCCTGACTTGCTACGTTACTTCTGTTCGCAAAAGCGAATGACCTTTCTAACCCAGCTGTAGATACTTTTTGTTGTACTGCGTCTGGAAAATCAGGAGAAGGAGCTAGCAACATCGAAAGAGCGGTTCCAGCAACAAAAAGAGCGAAGTTGGCCAAGGCTCCACCAGAAGCAATAGCTGCCCCTAAAGCACCAAGACCTGCACCTATAGCTCCAAACACAGCACCTACAGCTGCGGCCACTGTTGAGACTACTGAAACAACTCCCGCAACGATTCCAGCAACTAGTCCATTACCAGCAATCAATGGAACTATCTCTATCTTTTTGGGGTTTTTAACAACACTTGGTCTCTTAAAATCTTTAACTCTTTTGCCATCTATGATCAAAGCGTAATGGAAGCCAAGCTTTGCCAGCTTATTGATTTTTTGTATAAAACCAGGCCTATTAGCATCTATAGCATCGAAAAGATGATTTATAGATCCCACCTTCAGATCTATTTCTTCTCCGAAGGTTTTAGACATTATTCCGTATATTTTTATATTCGTCATATTTATTTTCTTCTATTTTGTATTGGGTTTTTTTAACTAATTCTATATCAACATCTAAATTCTTGGGAACATGAATATAAAAAGCTTTGGTATTTAAGGAGTATATCATAAATGGTAAACAGCTATTTTCAGACATTAAAACATCATAATCAGAAGGACTTTCATCTCCAACTATATGGCTATGGAATAAAGCTATTGGTTCGTATTCATTTTTAAATAAAACATATTGTATTGGATCAAGTACAAATTGGTCTCTAGGGGTTTCCGATATGTTGATACACTCTTGTATTACATAATAGTCTTTCTTTTTGCCTAATAAACCGCACACTTCCTGAGAAACCTTTGACTCTGATATTTCAGATATTTTATCTATGGCGCGTTTTATTTGTTTTGTTTTGTATATCTCCATTTTTTAAGTTGTATAACTATATCCGTCTGTTCCAGGGAAACCTCCAAAAGGCATACCTCCTACATTTTCTAACCTTTGGATGCTTGATTTTGTATTCGCTTCTATTTCTGTAAAACCTCCTAAGAAATCGTACCCAGCTGCGTAAACTTTATTACTTGGCCAGTAATTAAATGTTCTACTATTTCCCGCCCACCCCTTATCATTGCCTTTAACTAGCAGGTCATTGCCGTGTCTATGTTCTTTCACATACCAGTTATTGCTTTTAAAATAAGGTTCCTGCCAAAACGAAATACATGATTTTATTGGATGGCTTCCAGCGTTATCAATAAAATCCTCAAGAGTGTCGTATTTTTTAATTATTTTTGATGACAATTGATCGTTATAAACTCTTTCGCCAAGCATCTCTGAAAAAGCATACTTACTTATGTATTTGTCCCAAAAGGCAACAGTAGCCACATTCATCCTTGAGTGAGTCCAATCATAAATATATTCTGAGCCTTTAAGATATCTTCTTGAAGAACCCCCAAACATAACTATGCGATCAGTACCTGTTGTATCTATATTTTCTAGAGTAATATTATTTTCTAATTCAAAAAACCTATTCGCTCCAGTACCTCCTTGAGCTTCTCCTTTGTTTATTCCAGATAATTGAGTTTCTATGACAAAGTTACCATTTACCGTTCTTTTTGAAATTGTTAGAAGCAAATCTTGACAATGAAAAAGATCAACATTCTCATTAACCAATTTAATATTAGGTATTAACTCTATAGTATTTTGTACGAGGCCGCATGCTATACTCGGAGATCTAGAGCTTGTTAGCAATACTATAGTGCCCCTTTCTCTTGACATTCCTATTTCAAAATACTTCAGCCCGTCTGTCCTATTGCTTGTTTTAAACAGATTGATCACTGGTGGTCCATTAGCCACCTCATCATTACCTGCTGATTCAGCTTGCCTTCCAAAAGTTTCAGCTATATGGATACTAAGTGTAAATGCTTTTGTTAAGGATGTGTCATTTCCTCCAGAGTTGCAGTCAGAACCAGCTCCGAAGCTTTTGGAGTTTAATGTAAGAGCGTTTAATATTTTTTTGTTATAAGTGTTAGCATTATTTTTTGGTCTAATATAAGTCATATGAAGCTTGCTAGCTTCTTGTATATTCCAGAATCGCTGCTGGTAAACCTCACTAAAACTAAACGAGTTTACTAATTCTATTTTTGTGAATCTCTTTTTGCACTGTGCTATTTTTTTTCCGCACCCATCTCTCTCCCAGTATTCGGGATATGATTCTGGATCGATTCCTCTTGGTACAAATTTTCTAGCTACGTAGTAAGTTAAAAGGGGTCGAAAAGCTTCTGGATCTCTTGGGTCTTGAATTCTTACTTTTTGATTAACTTTAAATACAATAGAACCCCTGTAGTAAAAACTATCCAAAGAATAAAGATCATTTGGATTGTTGTAATTAAAATTTGGCATCTTATGGAAGCTCCTACCAAGATTTTTTGTTTTTTGCTTTGATTGAACAGTTAACGGTGAGCCATCCGTATTTGTAAACTCCCTTGAATCGTCTCTTTCTATTGGTATTCCTTGGTACTCGCATCCAGGACCTCTATATTTCCAATAACAGTATTTGCCTAATATCCTTCTATTGTTTAATTCTAAGGTTTCTATATCTAATGGGCTTGTGAGTTCAAGCTCTACAAATACTTTGTTTTCTTGTCTTTTTTGAGACACTAAGTAAAAATCAACGGATACATTGGCGGTGGCATCTGACTCCCCAAAAGGGTTTCCCCCATCAAAATTCTCATCATCTAAAAATTTTACAAAGGTTTTTCTTCTTTCTACCCTCGCATTTGCAAAATCATTGTTATTTTTTATTAAGCTCGTTACAAAAAAATCTTTATTAGATATTCTAATTAAAGGTCTGTTTACTTTAGATGCGGAAACAGAAAACCCTTCTGTTTCCATTGGTATCGGGGCGTAAGTTTCACCTTGCCATATTACTCCTCCTCCAAAAACAGAACCGTTATGTATATTAAAATAAGATTCAGGCTTTTTTTCTACATCTGGATATATTCTATATAACTCAATAAGTGCCGTTGGTTCTATTTCAAATAGAGCCCTTGCCGCCTTGTCTTTGCCTTTCTCCATGGTTTTTATTACACTATTTCTATATAGTAATGCATAAAATTGATTTTTAAAAATTTAATTTGATATTAATGTTTTTTTTACCATAATATAAGTATACAAAAAAATAAAAATGAGCAATATTATTTATAGAGTGTTAGATAGAAAAGGTAAGTATCAGCAAAGTTATTCGGACTCAATTTCAGGCGGTTATTCTTGGGCTGTTGACTGCGCAAACCTTACAAACGGAGAGGTTTACAAGGTTTGTCTTGACGATTCCAGCAATACGGAATCCTCAGTTAAAATATACCCCAATAAACAAAACAAAAATGATATCTAATTTAGATTTTGAAGACGAGTCCGTTTTTGAATGTTTCCGTGATTTTTTATCGGAATCAAACCCATTCAACGGGTTCGTTAGTAACTCTAAAGTAAGACTCGAGAGTAGAGCTCGCGGATTATTTGTTGATTTAAAAGAAGACTGCAGTAATTCTTATTGCATGAAAGATAAAAACAATGAATTGGCCTTTATATTATTTGGTACCGTTGACGAGTCAGAAAAAACATTAATGATTGATTTTTGTTGTCCCAGTTTAAAATCAAAATTGAGCATTATTGAAAATTTTTACTGTATCCTTTGCATCCTTGATTACGCTTTGGATTCGTTAAATTTAGATAAAGTTTTTGCATCTTTAGAAAGAGGCCACAATGCGAATAAATACTTTAATTATCTAGAGAGAGCTTCCCTTAATAGAATTAAGGTTAAACATGTAAGAGGTAAGAGATACCCAGAATTTACTGTTACAAAAAATGATGTAAAAGAAGTACATGAAATTTATAAAACTAAAATTAAAAAAGGTAGATTTTGATGACAAAGAATTTCAAAGACTATTTTCTTTTTATTATTTAAAATCTTTCCCTTATGGCGATGCAGCTTCTATGAAGAGCATGTCTTCTAGAATTGAAGGTTCAAAATCTTTAATGGATGATCTAAGGGATAGCGATTTAAGTTTATGCGTTCTTGATAAAGAAGAGTATATGTTTTTCACCTTCTTCAAAAAAGAAAAAGATGGTATAAATCTAAGCTATGCTTTCCCCAATCAGGCAACAAGAAGGCTTGGTCCGCTACATGTCGGGCTTTGTTTTTACAAAGAAATGCTAGAAGCCTTTGATTTTTTTGGTGTAAATGAAATATACGGAGACATAGAGAGGGTGTTTAAAAAATCTAATTACAGAAATTGGCTTAAAAGACACTTAAAGGTAAGGTATTGTGACAGCGAAGATGATGGTATAGATAGAGTTTACTTTCCAAAAGACGAAATAAAAAAGCACTATGAAGAGTTGCAAATTAAAAATAATAGGAACAAATAGCTTAACAAAACACCTAGACGGCAAGATATTATCTGGTGATTGCGGTTTTTTAATAAAGACAGGTTATTTAAAAGAACTATTTCTTGACGATCAAAGGTTGGTTTTTGATGTTAAATCAATAGAGCTTGTTGATTCTGATGTTTTTCTTAAAGGTTTTATTTCTGACGAAAAGAAAAATGTTGGAAGAGTTGTCATGAAATATTTGTCATGAAATATTTGTCATGATCTTGTTTTTTGTGTATGTATTTGTATGTCCACATCAACACAATCCACCCTTTTAAAACAAGTAGGTCACTACGGCGGAGAAAGAATTATCGATACTACAGTCACTGGTAAGTTCATGGCTATTCATGCTCTTAGTGACTGCGTAATCGGAGCTGGCACTGTAGGGAGTATAGGTAATTTCGTTGGAGCCGATATTGTTCTTGGCGATGTTATAGTCGGAGAATGGACCTCTATACAAATTACTGGAGACGCTATCGTATATTACGCAGACTAAATGAGAACCTTAAGATTACTAGGCAACACCATAAGAAGAAGGTTTGTAGCTGTCGTCTTAGCTACTGGCTGTTGCCTTGGGCTCTGGAAGGATAACGTAACATGGGACGATGATTGTGTTTGGTTGGATGGTTGCGACGATGTATGGTACAACAACGAAACCTGGGACAACAATGAAATTTGGCCTATCTGTGATTAACTAACAATTTAAAGAAAATATATAAAAAATGGCACAAAACACTTTTACCCCTACTGGGACAGAAACCCACTTAAATGCAAGGACTGTATGGAACGGTAACGCAACCGATGCAGAGTCAAGACTCGGCGCACTTGAACTTGTAACGCCTCAAGTCTCGACTTCTTCTGGTGGGGTCTTGCCTTTTGATAAATCTCTCGGCGGTAACGTTTCAGTAGAGCTTTTCGAGGATATTACTGACATTTCCATTATAAACGTTAGCGATGGAGACTCTGGTTTAATTGAGGTTACACAAGATACTACTGGTTCTTGGACTTGGTCCGTAGGATCTCATATAGTTTTAGCGGGAGATTTGGCTGATATAGCTGCCATAACGCCAACTACTGGGGTGGCTACAATAGGATGGTATTACAACGGTTCAATACTTTATTTGTATGTCAGTGATGCAACATAAAAATTTATTTTAAAATGAAAACTTATCAATTAATTAAACTAAGCCCATTAAAGCTTCAATACTCAAGTGTTGATGGTCTTCCGTCATCTTTGACTAGGGATGCTGCTGCACCATCTACGCCAGATGGTTACGATTATGTCGAAAACTTGCCAATGCCAGACGACGCTCCAGAAGGTCAGTATTACGTTAGAGAATTGACGACGGAATCATACGGCTGGAAACTGGAGGATATTGTTGAGGCACCTATAGAAGAAGTTACAAACATTCAAATGAGAGACGCCTTGATTGACGAGGGTCTTCATGATTCAGTCGACAATATTATTGCGGCAATGCCTGAAACTACAGATCAAGAAATCATTGATAAAAAGAAAATGTATGATTGGTGGCACCACGCTGCCGTTTTTAGGCGTAACAATGATCGTATAGCAATAATGCAAGCAGCATTAGGTCTTACTGATGAGGAAGTTGACGCTATATTTCTAGCCGCATCACTAGTAGCTTGATTCAATAATTGCTAAAATATCAACTAGACCACAAATATCAACAGATAACAACGGAAATACAAAAATAATTTAAACCAATGGCCCAAACACCTTTTAATCCGACCCCTGGAGTATCTACGCACCAAGATTGCGTGGATACAATTAATGCAAACGTCACTGACGCAGAGAGTAGGCTCGGATCGCTCGAGTCTGCGCCTCCAGCTCACACTCACACGGTTTCAGAGATCACGGACATCGCCGCAACTTATGCGCCGATTTCTCATACACACACTGTTGCAGATCTTGATTCCGCACTCGCCGCCGATGGAACTGTAGCGACAGCAGATGGCGCTGGCAACGTTACTTGGGAAGTTGGAGGCCCTTCTGGCACTACACTTTCAGGCACCACAGCAAATGACACACCGACCGAAATCTACGTTGATGGAACACCGACTAATAGAGTAGATGTCGCTACTGGTTCAACAATTACCTTCTCTGCCTTAGTCGCAGCAAGATCTGCCACTGAAAGCGCTGGTTACAAGATCGAGGGTGTCATTAAGAATGATGCTGGAACAGCCGAATTAGTTGGTGTTGTAGCTAAAACAGTTTTCGCCGAAGAAGATATAGCTTTGGACATTACAGTAACTGCGGCTAATAACGCACTTACCTTTATTGTAACTGGTGATAGTGCTGATTCGGTATCTTGGGAAGTAACTCTCAATAAGACCGAAGCAACCTAACCATGAGCCAAGTATTCAAAGGAGACGTAACTAACAATGTAGTCGAGCTTAACTTACAAGCTGAGGCTACTAACATTGAGACTCCTACTGTTGCATATGATGGCACTAATAATGGTGAGATTGCCGTGCAGGTAATGGGTGATATTACTTCTAGCAGTGGGTTTTATTTCGACGGCACATTAAAAGGGTTAGTAATTGGCACATCATGTACGAGTATTGGGAGTAATGCTTTTTACTTTTGCCAAAACCTAAAGGGTTCATTGGTCATTCCAGATAGTGTTACTAGTATTGCGAATAGTGCTTTTTATTATTGTTCTGGCTTTACTGGTTCGCTGACTATTCCTAATAGTGTTACTAGTATTGGGAATGTTGCTTTTAGTCTTTGCTCAGGCTTTAACGGTTCATTGACCATTGGAAATAGTGTTACAATTATTGGTAGTCGATCTTTTTTTTATTGCACTGGCTTTACTGGCTCGTTAACCATTGGAAATAGTGTTACGACTATTGGAGATTTTGCTTTTCGTGGTTGCTCTGGCTTAACCGCTGTATACACCAACACTCCAGCTTCTAGTTTCACAGGATCAAACGCCTTCAGCGGAACCACCTTCACTACCATATACACAGGTCCAAATGCTACTGGTTACACATCATCGTTCCAAGGAAGAACTGGCTTAACAATATCTCCTTGGACTAATTACCCTAACATCCCGTAACTAACACAAAAATTTTAACTAAATAACAATATGAAATACGCAATCACAGGTCCAAAAGGGGCAATTTTTAACATAGTAGAGTTCGAGCCGACAGACGCTCCACACTATAGCGAAATTTCTGATGCTGATGCAGCTACAGTAGAAGCTAGTGAAGATAGATTCTTTATCGTTGATGGTGTTCTAATGACACAAGAAGAATTCAGAGCAGCTAAACAACAAGAAAGATATGAAGCACAAATCACTGAGTTTGGTGCTGATATTGATGGTGCAAAAGTATTCGCAAGAGATCACTTCGCAAGCAAGAGATATGATTTTGAAGTAGGTGGTATTAATGTTGGTGGTATTGACGTAAGAACTGATAGACTTACAGTTGACCGTATCTACCAAGCAAGGTTTTTAGCTAGCGAGGATAATACATTTACTACTGATTGGAAACTCAGTAATGGTGTGTTTTTGACAATCGATGCCGCAACTATTACTGCAATTTCTGATGGAGTTACCGCACACATTAAGGAATCATTTCAGAGAGAAAAAGCCGCCAACGTTTCAATCGACGCTGCAACTACACTAGCAGAACTACAGGCAATTACTTGGTAATATGAGTAAAACATACAAAGGAGATGTGACAGGTAATGTCGTCGAGCTTAATTTGCTTGATGCCAACGAAAGCACGTTGCCAAATCTTGGCACTACTACTGTTGTTACACGTAATACTGGGCCGAATGATGTGACGCAAGTTGTTGGTGATATTACCTCTAGTAGTGGATTTTATTTTGACACTTCCGCTAAAGGGTTAGTAATTGGCACATCATGTACAACTATTGGGAGTAATGCTTTTTATTATTGCCAAAACCTAACTGGTTCGCTGACTATTCCTAATAGTGTTACGAGTATTGGGGATAGTGCTTTTCGTAGTTGCACTGGCTTTAACGGTTCATTGACCATTGGAAATAGTGTTACTAGTATTGGGAATGTTGCTTTTGGTCTTTGCTCAGGCTTTAACGGTTCATTAACCATTCCGAATAGTGTTACAACTATTGGGAGTAATGCTTTTCAGGGTTGCACTGGCTTAACTGGTTCATTGACCATTGGAAATAGTGTTACGACTATTGGGAGTTATGCTTTTAATCAATGCTCTGGCTTAACTGGTTCATTAACTATTGGAAACAGTGTTACAAGTATTGGGTTGTATGCTTTTGGTTTTTGCACTGGCTTAACTGGTTCATTGACCATTGGAAATAGTGTTACGACTATTGGGAGTTATGCTTTTTATCGATGCTCTGGCTTAACTGGTTCATTAACTATTCCAGATAGCGTTACGACTATTGGGAGTTATGCTTTTAATCAATGCTCTGACTTTGATGGTTCATTAACTATTGGAAACAGTGTTACGAGTATTGGGAGTTTTGCTTTTTATCAATGCTCTGGCTTAACTGGTTCATTAACAATACCAGATAGTGTTACGAGTATTGGGAGTTATGCTTTTGGTAATTGCACTGGCTTAACCGCTGTATATGTCGATACTCCTGCATCATCTTGGATAGGGACGGATGCTTTAAAGAACACCACATTCTCTACTATATATACAGGTCCAAATGCTACTGGTTATACATCATCGTTCCAAGGAAGAACTGGACTAACAATAGCCAACTGGGACAACTATCCTAACCCAATCCCTAACTAACAATGAGCAAAGTATTCCAAGGAACAACCACCAACAATGTCACTGAACTCACCCTGCAGAATGAGGGCGGCAATATAGGAACGCAGACTATTGTTTGGGATGGTACCCAAGGCACTATTGATCAAGTGATCGGGGATATCCCTAATAACTGGAAGGATGGTGATGACTCTTTAAAACAATTACAGATTGGAAGTTCGTGCACAAGTATTGGCAGTCATGCTTTTTATTATTGTAGTGGGTTTACTGGCGCATTAACTATTCCTAATAGCGTTACGAGTATTAAGTTTCAAGCTTTTGAAAATTGCTCTGGCTTAACTGGTTCGTTAACTATTCCTGATAGTGTGACATTCATTGGGTATGCTGCTTTTCAAGGTTGCTCTGGCCTTAACGGTTCATTAACCTTACCTACTAATCCTAACTTCACAAGTATTAGGAATAGTGCTTTTCGTGAATGCACTGGCTTAACTGGTTCATTAGTTATTCCAGATAGTGTTACGACTATTGGGAGTTTTCCTTTTTATCAATGCTCTGGCTTAACTGGTTCATTAACTATTCCAGATAGCGTTACGAGTATTGGGTATGCTGCTTTTCAAGGTTGCACTAACTTAACAGGCTCTATAACTATTGGAAATAATGTTACAAATATTAGCGGTCAAGCTTTTGTAAAT
>Ga0228609_1000254_pt1 | contig 28204 bp, 20 predicted proteins | sample 10DmetaG_FD_190068 | JGI IMG/M metagenome (GOLD analysis project Ga0228609, IMG submission 190068) | Seawater microbial communities from Monterey Bay, California, United States - 10D | ecosystem: Environmental > Aquatic > Marine > Coastal | place: USA: California | collected 2016-11-10 | reverse complement strand
TTATCCTTAATACTTAAAAATTCAATATTCTTTCTTTCTAACTCATTTACCCAACTTATCACATCAACCAATTTTCTACCCAACCTACTCAAACTATAAACCAATACAACATCAATATTTGATATATCAATTTGTTTCATCATTTTATTTAATCCATCCCTACTTTTCTTTAATCCACTAATACCCTCATCCTTAAAAATATCAACCAATTCATAATCATAATCCTGACAATATTTTTTTATGAATTTAATTTGATTTCTTATAGAATTATCCTTTTCTACTTGATTTTCACTACTTACTCTAACATATCCAATAACTCTATTCATAATATTAAATTTTTTATACCACAACCTCCATTATGGTATAAACATATTATTCATCTTACCCATTTCCACAAAAAAAAGGATATCAAAAATTGATACCCCTTTTTATTATTTCGTTATTTTCTTAATTAATCCTATTCCCCACAACCTTCTTTTGCTAATTTTCTTGCTTCTAAATTAAATAGACTTGTTCCTTTATAAGATTTTGGTATTTGATCTCGATATTTATTGTTGCAATCCTCCATTTTACTAATTGTATTACTAAAGTGATTAAGAGCACCTTGACTGTAATATTCATGACAATCACAGTCCGATGGACCACAACTAACTAGAAATAAACTAACACTTAAAACTATTAATATTTTTTTCATAATTTCTAATATTTATTCTCGAATATAGTAAATTCATTTCAAAATAAAAAATTCATACATCTGCACAGTAACATTCTAAATATGTCATAAAAAGTTTAACCATAAAGGTTCATTATAAAGATACAAATACACTTTTTGATAACCACATTAAATCTTAATTTGAAATTTTAAAATAATAATTCATATAAATCATACCAATCTCTTTTAATAATCCCTCTTACATAACTTTCTATTTCTTCTTGTTCAAATTTTTTATCGAATTTAGATTCCATGTCTTGAATAGTTGTTTTACTTAAGTTATTAATCATCTAATTTATCTCATCAAGAATTTTATTCTTGTTTTTCATGTAATTATACTTAACTCTATTTATTTCTAATTCATTTAATTTTTCTTCACTTCTCATATTATTATTCTTTTATTAGTTAAAATTTATATAAAATTCCAGTCAAAATCATTGTATGACATACTTTTACTCATATAATCTTCAAAACTTCCAATTTTATCATCATAATCTTTAACTATCACACTTCCATTCCATTTCCAATATTTAAAAATCATATTCTTTAACATATTCTTATCTCTATCATTTTCTAACTTCAATACAAAATGATAATGGATATTTTGAATTTTAGTTTTTTCCCTAATCCAATATCCACTAACATCAAACTCATTTTTTTTTAAATACTTAAATAGGTTTTCAATTTTATATCTTCCTCCATTCACTGACACCATATTATTAAAACTCAAATTTCCAACAATATCATTCCCATTACTTTTAAATAATTCACTATACTCTCTCATTACTTTGTTTTTTACTTTTTTTATAATTTTTAAACACAATTACATTTTTAATTATTAATGATATAATTAGTAATTATTGTTTATTATAAATATCAAGTAAAATCTCAAAACACATTTATTATCATAAAAACACACACATTATTATATAACTACCTGTATATGAATTATATTAATTTATAAAAATTTTATATGCGATCGTATTTAACAGTGTATTTAAGACATTAACACACCTAATTCAACAATATATATTGATTGTTATTTAAAGTGTTTAAAACACACTAAAAACCACGTTAAAAACGATTTTCAAACACAATTACATCATCAATAATTGTATCAAAATCTCTATTTATTCTATTCTCTCTAATTTTACCTTTCTTGTAGATAGAGTGTATGTCATTATTTCTTAATACTTGATTATTTCTAACTCCTCTATAACCTTTCTCATAGATTAAATAACTAATTCTCCTATATCCCAAATCATGTTTCTCTTTCAACATTTTAATCTCATCATATAGTTGTTGTTGATAGTTTGAATAATGACTTGTCTTAGTCAATTTACTAGATTTTGTAGACAATGAAATTCTTACTATCATTGAGTTATAATTGTTTTTAAGAGTTTGATTTTAGTTTAAACCAACCCTTTTAAAACATTCTGTTACAGTGGAGTAAGTGTAGCTCGTTCGAAAGATGTATGAGGAAACAAAATCTTAAAAATTTAAAGACTGAAAAAATTGGTATAATCATACTAAGAAAACTATTAGATGGGTTCGCCATTCCAAACAAAGAACAACTAAAAAAATTATATGAAATTCTTAAAATTGACTATAAAAAATACTCAAGGAGTGTTGATGGAATTCTTTTAAATGTTAATTCTTTTGAAGAAGTTAAGAGAAAAGAAGATTTCATACTAATAGAAATTAAAACAACTTCGTCAAAATCTGTTAAAGAACTACCTTATGGAGTTTTTTTTGGTTTCACAAAAAATGAGGAGGACTTATTTAAAACAATTGACAATTATAGATTATGTATTGTCCACACAATACTTGAAAATTTATCTTAATAAATTATAAAGAGTACATTTCTTTGATCCAGAACAAGAGAATTCAATTTCAAATCAATTTCAAATCAAAATTGAAATAATATACTTTCAATTCTTTACCACTTTGGTTAATAATACTTGTTCCCCTATGAAAACTTTAGCATAGAACATACCATCAGGTAAATCAAAATTTTCTAAAATTAAAATACCCTCTTCGAATTGACACATTTCTTGGAAAATATTAACCCCTTCTTGAGTGAAAATCTCAACAAGTAAATCACCATTGAACCCATTACTAAGATTTAAGCACCATTCATTTGAAATTGGGTTGGGGCTTGCTGATAAATAAGTATTGGTCCTAATTTTTCGATTCGCTACAACAATTGGACTATAACTATAGGTGCCATCATAATCCACTTGCATTAAACGATAAAAATAACTCATTTGATGTGGCCCAACGTCATAATCAGAAAAGCTGTATTTAGATATTTTTTGCGTTGTTCCGTTTCCAGACACACTACCAATTGATATAAAATCTTCACCGGTTATACTCTTTTCAATCTCAAAAAAATGATTGTTCAATTCACTCGCTGTTTCCCATGTCAAAAGATTTTGTTTTTCTTCTGAAATTACATCAAAATAGGTGAGCTCAACAGGTACTGGTGGGTTTCCTCCTGGTGAAAATTGAGAACAACATGAAACTCCTGAATAAGAGGCAAAATAAGGTCCTGTACCACTTTTTGCAACGTTATAGTTGAGAGCTGTTCCATCTTTATGAAGGTTCATGTTTCCAGTAGGGAATGATGTTCCCTCCTCAGATGAAGGCCAAGTTAACTTCATGTCGATAGTTTGGCTAGCACTTGAAGTTATTGCCCAATTGTTATCTAGATAACTTGCCGAATTCGCGTACGAATTACCAACCATACGTACCTCAAAATCAGCACTACCAGAACTAGTGTTTATTTCAATAGGCATATAGGATGAGCTAGTTCCTACAGGGAATTCTACAGCTGAAGAGCCAACATTTTGCTTTAGAGTACCAGATCCATCTGCAATGATGTAGCCAGAAGAACTAGCACTTGAAATAATACCGTTAACAACTATATTCCCTGAACCTAAATTTATATCTGCCCCTAAGGCCAAAACACCATTAACTGTTAATGTTACGCCTGAAGCTATAGTTAAAGTCCCCCCACTGTTTATATTTAAATCATCTACAGAGACATCCGTGTTTAACTCAAGAGTTGCTCCAGACTGAATTGTCACATCGGCATCATTGCCCAAATTCCCCCCAGAGTTAACAATAAGCTTACCTGCTTTTAATGTGTTTAAACCGGTATATGTATTATTACCAGAAAAAATAACAGTACCTACACCTATTTTGTCAATTCCATGAGCTCCAGAGATTACTCCTGAAAACTCAACTGTACCGTTTAATTGTGTGGATTCTATATTAACATACCTATACAAAGTAATATTACCAGAAAAGGTATTAGTGTTTGAGGTATTTATACCACCAATATATCTTGTATCTGTATTGCCATCATTTACGATAATATTATTAGAAAGGGTAGTGCCTCCATCTAGGTCAGTCATCAATAGTTTTGCCACATCGGCCATTCTCGAACTTGAGCCAATATCAAAGCTTATTGATCCATCAAAACCACCATTTTCCTCAATCCAAACCTCTCCCTCATCAATGTGAAAATCACCTGTGAAAGTATTTAAGGCAGAAAACTTTGAATAGGTGAAATATCGATTAAAAAGGGCTCCTGAGCCAGAAATTACATCTGTAAATTTTATCGTTTTGGCATTATCTGAATTAATCCAAATAGGTGATCCATTATTATTGATTTTTTTAAATATAAAATCGCCTGAATGTGCTTCCAACAGCAAAGAGTTATTAGGATCCCCTAAAATGTCAAAATTTATAGTTTGAACATTTGAAGTTTCATTTTTAATAATTGGGTCATTACCACCAAAGTCAAAAAAACTAATACTATTGCCATCTATGGTTCTTGCAGGTGAACCTGATAAAAAATATACTGCGTGAACATTTAAGTTATTAATATCATTATTCATAGTTGTATAGCTACTATTGTTTATTTTGATATTACCCAGGTTAGAGTTATTGGGGACAGTGTTCCAATTTCCTGAATTGTTCCAATTTCCACTATTATTTCCCCACCACCAATAATCAGTCTGAGCAAAAATATTAGAACAAAAACCCATAGAGAATCCAATAGAAAAAATTAAAAGTAATTTCTTTTTCATGGTGTAATTTATACACCAAGTTAGAATAAAAAATTAAAAATAAAAAATTATTATTAACTAGATTCTTAGATAACACAAAGCAATAGTTAAAAAATATGAGGCCTACAATACCTTTATAAACCTTTTATTTTTTAGTATTAAATAGCCCCATTTATCCATTGCATTATTATCGTTAATCCCTTTCTGAAGGACAATTTCATAATTTTCTGGAATTGAAACTTTTTGAGTAATAGCTTCACCTGAATTTAAGTTAAGTATTATTTGATATTCCGAGCTATCTCCCCTTACAATACGAAATAGATTTTCACCGATTATATCACAACTTATTGAACTATTTATGCTAAAAGCTTTTTCTTGTTTTAGTTTATTTAGCCCTTTGTAAAAATTGAAATATTCTTCACCATTGGGCTTGTTCCAATCAATACTATCTTTTTCAAAAAATGATAAACGATGATCTAAACCAACTTCTTGCCCAGAATAAATTAAGGGCATGCCTCTTAGACTATAACTCAACACTGCCATTGCCCCCCAAGACTCGCCTAGACGTTCATCAATAGTCCCATTCCAACTATTTTCATCGTGATTTGTTATGAAATTCATAGGGAAAACATGGTCACCACAGATACTGTCTTTCTCGTTCATCACACGGATGATCTCTGAGCTAGATAACTCTCCAGCATAAATTTTATTGAAAACATGATGCATTTCCCAACCATAATATGCATCAAATGCAGAGTCAAACATCCTTGGCTTATGTGCTTCACTTTCTGCCAACATAAATATGGGTTTAATTTGATTTAATTGCTTTGATGCTTCGTTCCAAAAATCAACAGGTACTTCCATAGCAACATCACATCTAAAACCGTCTATATCACATTCTTTTATCCAAAAGCTCATTGCATCAATCATAGCTTTTCTCATCTTATCATTCTCATAATTTAAGTCTGCCACATCTGTCCACCCCCAACTTTTCCCGTCTTCACCAATCGGGTCTGTAATCTTCCCTGTACTATCATGAGTGTACCACTCTGGGTGATCAATAATCCAAGAATTATCCCAAGCTGTATGATTAGCTACCCAATCTAATACAACCTTCATATCAAGTTCATGACATAATTTTATAAGTTCTTTAAATTCTGACAGCGTCCCATACCTTGGATTAACTTGCTTGTAATCAGATATGGAGTAAGGGCTACCCCAGTACTTATCATAATCAGGATTAGGGAAATCCTCAACAAATGAATCGCCCACAGCTTTTCTATTCTTTATTCCAATAGGTTGTAGCGGCATGAACCAAAGAATATCGACACCAAGCTCTTTTAATTTTGGGAGCTTTTTTTTGAATGAATTTATAGTCCCATCGGAGGTATATTGTCTGAGATTTACCTCATAAATTGTTGCTTGATTTATCCAATCCATTCCTGATTCATTAAAATCAATTTTTTGGTTTGTTTCAACTGAGGGGTTACAAGCAGATAAGATGATTAAGAAGAATATTATTTTTTTCATTTATTTAACATAGATATTATAGGTCCAATTAAGTTTATCTAATATAATGGTGACTTCATTATCAAAATATTTTCGTTTATACGAAAGCGTGTTCATTGTATTTTCAAAAATCTGAAGATCTCCATAAAGCAAAGCCATATTTGATAACCTCACGGCAATTAATTTTTTTGTTTCTTGTCTTAATGACTCCTCTCTAGTTTGAAGATTCTTAAATTGCATCATTCTTCTATTATCAGGGTCTCCAGCTCCCGGCAAGCCATATTCGTCACCATAATAAATAATAGGAATGCCAGGTATTGTCATGTTAAATGCATGAAAGAGGGCAAGTTTTTTATAGGCTAGTGTATCCTGAACTTTAATATCTTGTGTCCATCCAATTCGTTTATATTCCATCCAAGGTGTTTCAAAATCTAACGTTCCATCAGCATAACTGATAAATCTCGGTTTATCTTGATTACCAGTAATATTCCCCATCAAATGGTGGCATCCATAATGTGATATACTGCTTGTTAGTGCACCCCCTAGACGACGCATATCCTCTGTATTCAAAGCAAATACTGGCAATGCATTATCATAAAGGTTGAAATCAAATTGTGCATCAAGCATTCCGCTATTGATATAGCTTTTAATCAAATCATGGCTACCATAAGTTTCACCAATTTGATAAATATATTTTCCTTTCTTTTGACTGACTAATTTCACTTTTTTATTTAATGAACGCCAAAAATTAAGTGGTATATGTTTAGTTGCATCGTGTCTAAAACCATCAAAATCATATTCGTCAATCCAAAAAATTGCGGAGTCAATCATGAAATCAGCGATTTGTTGATTTTCTAAATTTAAGGTAGGTAAAAATGTATCAAACCATGTAGTAAGTCTATATTCATCCCATTTTTCAGTATTCATAGTGCCATCTGGTAAATAAAGCGGAGTAACCCAATCAGGGTGTTCTTTATATACACTATGTTGTTCGTGGACGTGATTCGCCACATAATCAAGAACTACTTTTAAGCCATTTTTGTTAGCAACTGATAGCATTTCTCTAACATCTTTACCAGAACCTAGCCTGTAATCAGTAGAAGTACTCGTAATTGGCCAATATCCATGGTAGCCACTAAATTTAGTTTTAGGATTATTAAACTGACCCCATGCATCCAAGGGGTTTTGTGTGATGGGGGATATCCAAATTGTATTGACACCAAGTTGATCGAAATACCCACTTCTAATCTGTTGAGTTATTCCTTTGATATCTCCACCATAGTACTGAGCTTTAGAGAGAATACGTTGGTCATTTACAGTATGGTTATTTGTTGAGTCTCCATCATAGAAGCGGTCAACCATCATAAAATACATGACACTACTATGCCAATCCGATGAGCCAAGTTGATTTGGATTAGTAATAACTTGACCATTAGATAATGGTATTAGTAAATCATTGCTAGATGCTTTTTGATTATACCCGAAAACTCTGATGTGAGAACGATAAAATTGACTTGCCTTTTCAGGTATTTTAATTAAATAATTCTCGTTTTTTAAATCTATATCTAACAAGGTATTTTCCCATAATGCATATATTCTATCTGTGTTTTTACTAGAAATGATTATCTGATCTTTGGTGTATTTTTTTGTTTGAATGTAAGGTTTTTCATTATTATCTATTCGAGCAATTTCAAAAAAATTATTAACTCCGCCGATGCCATTTGGAATTTGATTGGAATTACCTCCATCCAAAATTTCAATATTATCAGCTACAAGCTTATAGGAGTACTTTCCAGGCTCTAAATCCAGTTGGATAGACCAGTTGTTCAGCAAAGGATCATAGCTTAATTCACTATTCTCTTTATTCCATTGGTTGAATTCACCCTTAACCTGAACTTGATTATATTCCTTTTGAGGTTTGAAGTTCAGAGTGAACATGGAGGATTTTGATTTTTTAACTAAAATAGTATGAGGGATATCCTCTATGTAAAGAGTCAAAATGTTCAATTGTTCAGGATCTTTAGAAACAAGTTGAAGAGTATCTCCGATAATTTTACATTCAATTAAATCAGTTATATGAAAAGAGTCTATTTCTACACTATTTTGAAAATAATCAGATAATAGAACGCGGGTCGTATCATTATTTAATTGAATTGGTGTTGCTAGACCGAAAATGGCATTCTTATTTGTTGGTATTTCTTTAGAGCACGATGAAAATGAAAACCAGACTAACCCAATTAATAGTGAAACGTATAATCTTATAACCATATATTGTTGCATGTAAAAAATGGTATTTATGAATTAATTTTTAAGCCCCTTTTATCTAGAAAAACATGTTTAACTTCATCTCTAAAATGAATTTTAAACGATAAACTATCCCAATTTTTTGGTAATAAAGGACTAAAAGTAAGTTGGTCGTTTTTTACTTCCATCCCTGCAAAACCTTTAATTATTGTCATCCAAGTACCAGCCATACTTGTAATATGTAAGCCATCACGTGTATCATTATTGTAGTCATTTAGGTCCAACCTTGCAGTTCTTAGATAAAAGTCATACGCTCTCTTTTCGTCACCTAGTTTTGCTGCTAGTATACTATGAATACAAGGACTTAGTGAAGATTCATGAACGGTTAGTGGCTCATAAAAGTCATAATGTCTTTTTAATTCTTCCTTAGTAAACTCATCTTCAAAGTAATATAACCCTTGTAAAACATCGGCCTGTTTAATGTAACAACTTCTTAAAATTCTATCCCAACTCCAATGTTCCACAATAGGACGTTCATTATCACTTAACTGACTTACAGGGACCAGTTCTTTATCCAAAAATCCATCTTGTTGAAGATATACATTGTGCTTTTCAGAAAAGGGATAATACATTTGAGTAGTAATATTATGCCAAGCTGTTCGTTCGTTCTCATTAAAAGAACTGGCTTTGCAAATTCTTTCATAGTCATTTGGATAATGCTCTTTTACCCAATCAATTGATTCTTCACAATAGTTCATGCACCATGCAGCCATTTTGTTGGTATACCAGTTATTATTTACATTATTCTCAAACTCGTTAGGCCCAGTTACACCTAGCATAACATATGCTTGTTTTTCTTCGCTCCAGTTTACGCGTTGTTTCCAAAATCTTGCTATACCAATTAGCACTTCAAGCCCATATTCAGCCAAATATTTTTTATCTGCAGTATAATTTATGTAATCATATATAGCATAAGCAATAGCTCCATTTCGATGAATTTCTTCAAAGGTGATCTCCCACTCATTATGACATTCCTCTCCATTCATAGTAACCATGGGGTAAAGTGCCGCACCATCTGAAAATCCAAGTTTTTCGGCATTTTCTATAGCTTTTGTTAAATGATTATAGCGATAAATTAACAGGTTTCTAGCTATGCTCTTATCTGCAGTTGATTGATAAAAAGGAAGGCAGTATGCTTCTGTATCCCAATAAGTACTCCCTCCATATTTTTCACCTGTAAATCCTTTTGGTCCAATATTTAAACGCTCATCATTTCCACTATATGTGCAGTTTAACTGAAAAATATTGAACCGAATAGCTTGTTGGGCAGCTATATCACCTTCTATAATTATGTCACTTTCACTCCATTTTTTGGCCCACGCATTTTGTTGGTTATTGATTAAATCATTATAGGTGAATTTTCGAAGTTTATTAATTTCTTTTGTTAATTTCTGATCGATTTGATCCTTCTCTATATCCAATGAAGAAAGTATAACTACCCTTTTTTCGACAACTACAGACTGATTAGGCTCAATAGAGAATATTGAGTCAACACTTGCAGAATCATTTGTTGATTTTGATGGCTGAAAATAAATGACTTTCTTTTTGTCTATCAATAAAGAAGTTTCTGTTTTTAATCCAACATAAAAATGGGTCTTTTTAGTTTTTGAAATAAGTGTGCATTGACTATTATTTGACTCATTTTTTATGTTTTCCCAAAAAAACTCATCATAATTAGCATCTTCATTTTTCACTTCTTCAGTGATATAAGACGTTAACTCTATTTCTGCTGATTGATCTACTTTGAAACTGTAAGACAAAGCACCAAAGTTATCTTGATCTATACTACAAAATCGGCTAATTTGGGCTGTAATGGTAATCCCATTTTTGAGTTTTGCTTCAAAACTTCGCTCAAGCACGCCATTTTGCATATCTAAAGTACGTTTGAATGCAGACACTTGAGCTTGAGCTAAATCTAGAATTTCTCCATTAATTTTGATTGATAGTTTTGTCCAATTTGGTGCATTAAGTACCTTGGCAAAGTATTCTGGATAGCCATTTTTCCACCAGCCAACTCTAGTTTTATCTGGATAATATACTCCTGCTATATAATTGCCAACTAAAGAATCACCTGTAAATGTTTCTTCAAAGTTTCCTCGTTGACCAAATTTGCCATTACCAATGGAAAATAAACTTTCTGAAACGCGATTTAATTCAACATTAAAGTCATCTTCAATAATTTTCCATGGATGATGTTTGATGTAATTTTTCATCAGCTACTAATCTCTAAATAATTTATTGCTACTCAACTATTTTTTACAAATCTTTAAATTATATGATATTATTTTTTTCGGATAAAGGTTTTTTCCTATACTAATAAATCTAATTCTAACAAATAAATACGTTAATAATATCACTCTATTTCTAGGTTATACAAAAACAAACTTAGTGTAAAATTTACACTTTGAGAAAAATAGCTAAATTTTTACTTTATTTGAATAATCAATGAGACCAAATAAAAAAATGAACACGATTAATCCTACAGTTTCTGTTGATTGTGTAGTATTCGGTTTTGACGGATCTGATTTAAAGGTTTTATTAGTTCAACGAGATTTGAGGGATAATCTTGATATCGATGATGATACACTTGTTTTACCCGGAGATTTGATTTTTGAGGATGAGGATATTCAAGATGCTGCATCTCGAGTTTTATTAGACCTAACTGGGATTGATAATTTATTTTTAGAACAAATCGGTGCTTTTGGGAGCCTAGATCGTCTATCTAAAGATAAAGATAAGGTGTGGTTGTATTTAGTGCGTCCAATCCCCGACTCACGTGTCATAACAATTGGGTATTTTGCATTGGTTAACATAAAAAATTATACGATAAGACCAGCTGGTTTTGCCAAACATGTAATATGGAAAAATTTTAATGAGGTTGGTGAATTAGGATTTGACCACAATGATATATTATCTGCTGCCATTACAAAACTTAGAAATAAACTCTATCATGAACCAGTAGGGTTTAAGTTGTTACCAAAGCAGTTTCCTCTGAATCATTTGTACACGTTGTATAATACTATTTTGAATTCTAAACTTGATCGAAGGAATTTTTTAAGAAGAATATTAAAAACTGGCTTTCTGAAAGAAACAAACAACTTTCAGGAAGGAGTACCCCACAAGCCCGCAAGACTATATACGTTTGTAGAAAAGAAGTTTGCGAGTGACAATAACCAAAAATTTAAATTTTATTAAAAAATGAAAAAGAAACCCATATTAAGTTTTTGGGAAGTTTGGAATATGAGTTTTGGATTCCTTGGGATTCAATTCGGATTTGCACTTCAGGGTGGATTCATGTCCCGTATTTTTCAAACTCTAGGTGCTTCACCTGAGGATATTCCTGGTTTGTGGCTTGCTGCCCCTATTGCTGGATTGGTTGTTCAACCAATAATTGGATATATGAGCGATCGTACATGGAGTAGTCGCTTTGGGAGAAGAAAACCCTATTTTTTATTAGGTGCCATATTTGCATCCATTGCTTTAGTATATATGCCACATTCCCCATATCTATGGGTTGCAGCAGGAAGTTTATTAGTTCTTGACGCTTCAATTAATATCAGTATGGAGCCATTTCGTGCCTTGGTTGCGGACAAGTTAGACGACTCTCAAAGATCATACGGCTTTATGGTTCAAACATTAGTTATTGGTATTGGTACTTGGATAGCAAGTCAATTGCCCTGGTTATTAAATCAAGTCGGTGTTAGTAATACAGCCTCAGAATCTGTAATCCCACTAAATGTAAAAGTTGCTTTTGCTATAGGTGGTATAATATTTTTATTATCTATCCTCTACACAGTTTTTACAACTAAAGAGTATCCTCCTGAGGATATACAAGCATTTAATGATCACAAAAAAGAAACAGCTGGTTTTGGTAAGGGTATATATGCAATTGTAAATGATATTCGTTCCATGCCATTGACCATGAAAAAATTAGGATTAATTCAGTTTTTTTCATGGTTTGCCTTTTTTACGATGTGGAGTATGTCTACTCCAGCACTTTCAGAACATGTTTTTCAAGCTCCGAAACCAGATGCAGCAATGTATGAAATGACTATTCAAAATGAATTAGAAACCTACCAAAAACTAGACAGATTGTACAATGATGCTGCTGATAAAATTGGTTCATCAATGGGTATTTATGGACTTTCCTCTATGCTTTTTGCTCTTTTATTTACACTTATAACTCGAAAAATTTCTATCAATAGAAGGATGGTTCACATGATTTCATTGATTTTAGGTGGGATAGGGTTTCTCTATATGTATTATGCCAGTGATTATAAAGACCTAAATGTATCTTTTGCACTCATAGGTATTGCATGGGGTAGTATTTTGTCATTACCTTATGCCATGCTATCTAGTTCGATTGAGGCAGAAAAAATGGGAATCTTTATGGGACTATTCAACATGTTTATTGTTATCCCACAAATTGTTGCCTCGCTTGGCGGAATTAACTTCTTTACAGATCTATTTTTCGGATCAAAAGCAATTGGTCCTATGTTACTGGCTGGAAGTTGCTTAATTATCTCAGGGCTATGCAATCTTATTATTACAAATAAGAAAGCCATCATGGATTAAAGCTAAACAATTTTTCTAACTATAACTTCTTGCAAGTCAAGAATTATACTAATAAAAAAGAGGGACTCCAAATGGAGTCCCTCTTTAGATATAAGTTGTTTGGTTAATTATTTTTTATTGATTGAAATACTTTTGGTTTCAGCAGCTGCATCGATAACAAATTCAATATCAAATGTACCACCATTAACAGCTTGCATATTTCCTCCACTCTCTTGGATTTCACCTGCATCAGGACCACCAATGATGTCACTATAACCCTCATTGATGTCATCCCAAGTACCAGCAGTTCTTATTTTGAATCCTCCAGTGTTATTTAACTCTACACCATTAAAGTTCCAAGTGTAAACGTCTCCGTCTTTAGCTGGTGTTGATGCATATTTCTCACCATTCCAGTCACCATCTACAACTCCGTCACCGATTAGACCAACAGATACAGCTGAATAATCTCTAGCTGGGATATCTCCAGTTCTTGTTAGCATTGCAGTATGACCAGCACCTGCAGTCCAAGTTAGTTCAACAGTGAATATACCGCCTTTTTCATTCATAAAGTTTGATCCACCTTCTTCAAGTGCATCAACAGATCCACCATAGTTGCAGTTTGCGTAAACTCCCTTTTTACCATCACCTAGGTCTAAGGTAGTATCTAGTTGAACTTTCCAACCATTGCTATATCTGAATTTCCATTCTCCATTTGACATTTCAACATTTTCTTTTTTGAAAATCATGGTGTTGAAATCAAATGTAGGTGCGTCTAAAGCGGTGCTTCCAGACCATCCAGTAGGCGTAGCCTGTCCAATAACACCCCATTTAGCAGGTAGAATTGCACCAACACCTAATTCAGTATCAATGATAACATGATAAAGTCCATCTTCAGCTACTGTGAATTTAGCATCAGTTGCCTCAATGGCTCCACGTTGGATGATATCCATTCCATCTTCGTTAGGCTCTTCATTTCTAGAAGGAGTTAAAGCAAACTCTGAAGAAGGCCCCCAGGTAGTTCTTTCAGAACCGTTAACTTGTACGATGTTGAATCCACCAGAACCTTTTACAGCTACGTAAATTTCCATCAAACTACTTCTTTCCTCTTGTAATACCTCATTTTTAGTAGGAGAAAGTGTTGCTTTTATATCAAAGTCAGCATATGCAGTAGCATCACCTTGAATATAAAATCCATCTTCTACAATGGCATTGTTTGTTGGTGTTGGATCTTCATCATCGTCTTTACACGAATTCAATGAAATCAATCCAAATAATGCGGCAATTATGGCCACGTTTTTTGTCAGTTTTAAAGATAAATCTCTCATTTTGTTTGTTGTTTATTGTTATATATTAATTAATTATAAGCCTAAGTTAGGATTAGCGTCTATAGCCCATTGTGGTATCGGGAAAGTGACTTTATCTGGCCCAGATGGAGATTTCTCCCACCAGGCATCACCGAATTTCCCATATCGTATTAAGTCTTGTCTTCTATGACCTTCACAGAATAGTTCACGCCCTCTTTCATCAAGAATGTCATCCAAACTAGCTCCTGCAATTGTATTAATATTTGCTCTTTGTCTAATTAAGTTAAACCATTCATCTCCGTCACCCACCGAACCATTTCTGACAGCACATTCAGCCTTCATTAATAAGATGTCAGCATATCTAAATAATGGAAAATCATTATTCAAATTTTCAAGAGCTCCACTTTCAATTTCGTATTTTTTGACTCGTGCACCAGAGTTTCTAATTTCATTTGGTGTGTTGGAGGCATCCATCACCAACTTCGGAATAAATGGATCAATAACAAGCTTGGTTCCAGCTGTTTCGTCAAATAAGTCAGTTCCGTTGACATCTTTTTGTTGTCCTACAATGAACCATTCATTTTTTCTTAAATCATTTTCTGAATATGTATCATAATGATCTTTGACAACAGCAAAACCATTCCATGGACCTACTTTCATGTTGAACGTAGCATCATGGAGATAATGTAACGTTCGCATGTGAAGTCTAAAGCCCGTATTGTCAAATTCATCGAATGCAATCGTGAAAATATTTTCAGGAATATTTACATTGTCAGCTGCAAACGCTGATGTAACATCATTTTGTAAAGCATAAGCACCTAAGTTGATTACACTATCGCACATGGCCTCAGCATCTGTGTATGCTGGTGTCCCCGTATATACTTCTGCATTGAGATAAAGCTTAGCCATTAAGCTATATGCCATTCCTCTAGAAACAGCAAATTTATTGGTACTTATAGGCAGTAAAGAAGCTGCCGTTTTTAAATCATTTATTAAAAAATCGTATACTTCTTCTCGTTTTGCCTTAAACGGAAGAGGAGGTGCGTTTACAAAAGATGTAATGATAGGAATATCTCCATAATTATCCATAGCTAGATACATGAAAAATGCACGGAGTGTTTTGATTTTAGCAATATCCACTGCCACTGAGGGATCTCCTTCTTGTTCAGATAAAACATCCAGTAACTTATTAGCTTCTCTTACTCCGTCAAATAAATGTGACCACATTGAATTTACTGCATCCACGTCATTGGTCCAAGTATGTTGATGAAGAACCCTCCACTTACCACCGTCATTCCAATCTGTTCCTCGAACAGGAAAAACAACTTCGTCACTAGTTACCTCCTGAGCCCAAAACCACCAACCGTTGTCATCAATAAGATCTGCAAGTTCTTTATATACTGGTCCAATAGACTGTTTTGCAATTGAACTACTATCATATAATGCATCATCAAATTTGGTGCATGAGACTGCAAGTAATATACAAATTGAATAAAGTATTTTTTTCATTTTTACAACTTCTGATTTTATTTAAAATGAGGCATTCAAACCAATCGTTAAACTTGTTGTTCTTGGATACACATCATATTGGTCTCTTCCGAATTCTGTTCCACTAAAATTTAACTCGGGATCTAAGCCCGTATATTTGGTCCACATCCATAAGTTATTACTGTTTACGAAAACTCTTAAGTTCTTAATTTTACTCTCTGGTTTAAAAGGAATGTTGTACCCAAGAGATATATTATCGAGTTTAATGAAGTCACCATCCTCTAGATAATATGTGCTTATAGTTGGATCACTTGTTATTTTAGCAGCATCCCCTGAAATAGCTGACTCTAATACATTTAAAGTTGGTGCATCTGCGGGGTTACTAAATACCATTTTTGTTACATTGAATATTTGATGACCGAAAATTCCACGTAAACTGAAACTGGCATCAAATCCTTTGTACAATTTAAAATAATTTGACCATCCAACGATTAAGTCTGGCTGAGCAGAACCTACAAATTGCCGTTGTGCTTGTGTTACATCTCTAGTTACACCTCCAGATGCAGTTTCAAACAAGAATTTGCCATCACTAGATAAACCAACGTAAACGGGTAAGAAAAATGAACCAATTTCATGTCCTGGTAAAATAACCTGTGTGTAATTGTCACCTCCAACTAATCCTCGACCAGAAACATATAGTTTCTTAATACCTAGTTGGTTAGTTTCCAGGTTTCCAAGAGTAATAGTTTCCTGCTTATTACTCGATAGAGCAATTGTTGATTTCCAAGTAAAGTTTTTGTTATCTAAAACTACGGTATTCAAGGTTAGCTCAATACCATTATTCTGTATCTCTCCGGAATTTTCATACTTCTTAGGTGCAATATTTGGTGGTACAGGAACTGCTACTTCCATTACAAGTCCTTGAGTTGTTTTTTGATATATCTCAAGAGAGCCTGTGATTCTATTTTTTAGCAACCCAAAGTCTAACCCAACATTTAATTCGCTTACTTCTTCCCAAGCTAGGTTTGGATTCGAAATATTCCCCTGGTTATTATTCCATACGACTTCTAATTCGCCCGTCTCAGCATTTTGTGCTAATCCCGTTGGACGATACAATACACGGTCTATACCATTTGGGATATCAGCATTCCCAGTTAATCCATAACCCACTCGTAATTTGAGTTCAGAAACCAAGGAAACATTTTCCATAAATTTTTCCTTAGCAATATTCCAAGCAGATGATACTGCCCAAAATGTTCCCCATTCTATATCATCACCGTATTTAGTTGACTTATCTCTTCTCAAAGATGCTGTCAAATAATATTTCTTGTCAAAATCATATATGGCCCTTGAAAAAACTGAAGCTAAACCTTCTTCGATAGATCGATATGAAGATACATATCCCCATTCAATTTGTGAATAGGCTTGTAAATTATTTGATTGAACATCTTCGTAAAACGGATCAATATTTCTGGCTTCTGCTCTAAAGCCATCATAAGAAACACTCTGCCATGAATGCCCACCAATTAAATTTAAGTTATGCTTTTCATTGAAAGAGTTGTTGTAATTTAGTATCTCAGAAATATACTTATAATTTTTATTGTTATACGATCGAGCGGCTAACCCATTGGTTGTATTACTGAATGCAGATGCTGGCTGAGCATAAAATGATTGATTGTCATCTCTTGCATATGCTGTGTTTATTTGGGCAGTTAAATGATCAGAAATTGCATAGGAAGCATCAAAATTACCAAGTAATTTTTTTGCATCTTGTTCATTCTGAGTTTGTTCAATAAGTGCGACTGGGTTGTTATACTGAAAACTCCTATCTGATTCATAATAAGTTCCGTCAGGATTAAATACAGGGTCAGTCGGACTTCTTCTCATGGCTTGATAAATAACATTATCTGGACTACTTCCTCCTCCATATTGAATGAAATCACTTTTCTGAACTGTCCCACTTAATCTGGCTGTAAGTGTCAACTTATCATCCAATGCTTTTTGAGAAATATTTAACCGGGCAATATATCGATCTCTACTTGATCCTTTGAGAACACCGATTAAGTTATTAGCAGAAATCGAAGCTCTGTAGCTTGTATTTTCATCAGATTTACTAAAAGCTAATGTGTGTTGCTGTGAAATACCTGTTCGATAGATTTCATCCATCCAATCTGTGTTTGCACCATTATCAGAAAAGTTTTGTGAATTAACATCATTTGCATATTGACGAAGTTGGTTGCCTGTTAAAAAATCCAAACGATTAGCCACTTTATCAAACGACACGAAATTGTTATACTCTACTTTAATTTGATCAGAAATTCTTCCGCCAAAAGATCCGCCTTTTGTGGTAATGATGATAACACCATTTGAGCCCTGTGTTCCATAAAGCGATGTCGATGCAGCATCTTTAAGAATGTTGAAGGATTCAATATCATCAGGATTAAGAGTTGTGGGATCAATACCCACAACCCCATCAACTACATACAAAGGACCTGTACCTCCAGTTATACTTGCAGCACCCCGAATATTAACACTAAATGCTCCGTTGGGATCTCCCCCTTGCTTAGAAATATTAACTCCGGCTGCTTTTCCTTGCATCCCTTGGATAGGGTCCGTAATTCTTCCTTTATTTAACTCTTTGGATGTCACTTGCGTAACAGCACCTGTTTTATCTGATTTTTTTTGTGTTCCGTAAGCAATAACAAGAACTTCATCAAGTTTGTCCTCAGAAGCCAATAGAATTTGAAACTTCGTCTGATTGTTAATGTCAATCGTTTGAGATGTGTAACCTACAAAACTTACTTTAAATTGCTTGACGGATTCATTTAACTTTAAAGTAAAGTTACCTTCTAAATCTGAAATAGCACCACCTTGACCATTGATTGGTACAATATAGGCTCCAACTAGTGGTTCTTTTGTGAAGTTATCCAAAATAGTACCTGAAATATTTACCTGAGAATAACTAGCAAATGCTAACGATAAAATTATCATCATCAGACCTTTTCTGCCAAGAATTGAAATTTTTCTATTCATGATTGTTTTTAACCATCGCCTTTGTGTATTTTTTACACAAAGCAATATGTGGCAAATATATATTTTATTTTATTTAAGATAATATTCTGGTATATTATTAATTCAAGACCCTGTAATTCAGTACATTATGACTAAAACATCTATCCGTTACCAATAAAATTTATACCATAAAATATAGAAATTTCATATCACACGAATTGAAATAATCTAAAAATATGCAACTTTGTATCTATGAAATGGTCAATAATCACGCTTCTTTTTTTGATTTTTGTATGTCATACATCAGACGCACAAGTTGTCATATCCAACCCTACATTTCCAAGCTCACAAGATGAAATCACGCTAACTTTTGATGCCACATTCGGCAACAAAGGTTTACAAGATTTTCAGGGCACTGTATACGCTCATACTGGCTTAATTACCGATCTGAGTAAAACAGGTACAGATTGGAAATATGTCCAAGGAACTTGGGGTACTGAAAATGCTCCTGTAATGACTAAAATCTCTGATAATAAATATACTTTGACTATTAAAAAAATTTATGAATTTTATGGCGTTCCAGAAACTGAAAAGATTCTGCAAATTGCCATTTTATTCAGGGACAAAACAGGTGAAACCACTGGAAGAAATTCTGATGGTTCAGATATTTTCATCAACCTGTACGATGATGGATTTTACACACAATTAGCCTCTCCAACACCAAACACTATTTATGAATTAGGAAATAATATTGAACTTAAAGGGTTTGCTTCTTCTTCATCCACCATGAAGTTGTTTGTCAATGGGAGTAAGGTAAAAGAAGTAATTGGAGATAGTATAATAAATTTATATCAACCATCTTTGGAGGGTGATTACGAGGTTATTTTAACTGCTGAAAATGGATCTGATTTAGTTAGCGATACAGCTCATTTTATTGTACTCAGTGGTCCTGAAAAATTAGATTTACCAATTACAACAGAATTAGGTGTGGTTAAAGTTTCACCAACAAGCATTTTCCTGAGTTTGTATGCTCCAAATAAAAAATATGTTCACGTCATCGGTGACTTTAACCAGTGGATGGTGAAAAGCGGTTATGCAATGAAACTCGATTCTGATAATTCCACTTGGTGGATTTATATTGAAGACCTTGACTCAACAAAAAAATACGCTTTTCAGTACTTAGTTGACGGAGAGGTTAAAATTGCTGATCCATACAGTGAGTTGGTTGCAGACTCATGGAATGATCAATATATTGAATCTAATGTGTACCCTGATCCATACATTATCAAATCTGGAACCTTCACGGGGTATGCAACTATACTAGACATGGGGAAGAAAGCGTTTGATTGGAATGATGAAAATTTTAAAGCCCCAGATGAACATAAATTAATTATTTATGAATTATTAGTTCGAGATTTCTTGGATGACCATAGTTATAAAAGTCTTTATGATACGCTAGACTACCTTTCGAATTTAGGTATTAATGCAATAGAACTTATGCCAGTCAATGAATTTGAAGGCAATGAAAGTTGGGGGTATAATCCATCCTATCACGGAGCATTAGATAAATATTATGGAACACCAAATGACTTTAAAAAATTGATTGATGCATGCCATGAACGAGGAATTGCTGTTATACTAGACGTTGTTTTCAATCACGGATTCAGCCAAAATCCGTTGTGCCAGCTGTATTGGGACTCTAAAAATAATAGACCCGATGCCTCTAATCCCTTTGTCAATGTAGTCGCTAAACATGATTTTAACGTTGGATATGATTTTAATCATGAAAGTCAACCATTCAAATTGTACATGAAACAGCACTTAGAATATTGGTTAAAAGAGTATCATATTGATGGTTTTCGCTTTGATTTATCAAAAGGTTTCACACAAAATAATACACTTGGAGATGTAGGAGGTTGGGGAAACTACGATCTTTCAAGAGTAAATAATATCAAACGAATATACAACGAAGTAAAAGCTGTTAATCCTGATGCCTATTTAATATTAGAACACTTTTCAGATAATTCTGAAGAAAAGGATTTAGCTAATTATGGATGTATGTTTTGGGGTAATATAAGCAATGATGCCATGGAGTCATCTATGGGGTATAACTCTAGTTTTGATTGGGCAAATCACCAGTCTCGTGGTTGGAATAGTCCAAAGGTAATAGCATATGCTCAAAGTCACGATGAAGAACGAATGATGTATAAAAACTTGCAATACGGAAATGTTTCGGGATCTTATTCTATAAAAGATTTTAATACAGCACTAGATCGTCTAGAATTGACATGGGTAGTATTTAATAGTATCCCAGGTCCAAAATTAATATGGCAATTTGGTGAACTAGGTTATGACTACAGCATAGACTATAATGGTAGAGTTGGAAACAAGCCTATCAAATGGGAATACAACACTGCCTCTAACAGAAAAGACGTTTATAGGGTTTTTTCTGAAATAAATAAACTTAAGACTAACTATGAGGCATTTGATGGGAATGATTTTAGTACTAGTTTATCAGGGAAAGTTAAACGAGTCCAATTAAATCATCCCGACCAAAATTTCTTGATTTTAGGGAATTTTGATGTCGTAGAACAGTCTGTTGCTCCAAACTTTAACCATACAGGTATTTGGTATGAATATTTTAGTGGTGATAGCATGGATGTTTTTGATCTAGCCTCAGAAATCAGTTTATTTCAAGGGGAATACCAAATATGGACTGATAAAAAAATTCAGACAGACCAAGATATTGGTGGTGTAGAAAATCCATTTTTAGGAATTAAAATCTACCCAAATCCTGTCATAGAAGATATTACCATATCGTCTAATGACGGACCAGTTTCATCTTATGAAATAATAGATTCACAAGGTAGAATACTTTCTAATATATCTTTTAAAATACCTAAACCCAAGTTTAACGTAAATGTCAGTGATTTACCTCAAGGTGTTTATTTTTTAAAAGTGATTACAGGTAAAAAAACAGGCTTAGCAAAATTCATTCGATAACTTTCAAGAATTAATTGTTTTGCTTTCAATGAGAGCTAATAAGTAAAGATAGTTACTCTACTCTGGTCCATTCTGAGGTTCTACCCAACCATGTCATGCCTAACATATAACCTCTCAAATAGAGAACTGTGCGGTTATCCCCTTCAAAATACATGTAACCATCGTAGGTGTTTCCCGAAACAGGGTCATAAATAGTGCCGTCCTCCCAACGTGACTCCGATTCATTCCATGAAAAACCATTCATAATCACCATTCCTAGTCGGCTTCTACTTCTTAGCTCTTTTTTTGGATTTTCTGGGTCTGTCTTGGGGTTTCCATTTTCATCGTTAGGCTCCTTAAGATATTCTATCTTCCCATAATATTTGCCATTTTTGGCTCTATAAATACGGATATGTGAAGTTTTTTCGGCATTCCAATATGTTCCTCTTACCTCATCAGTTTGAGGTGTTTGAGCCATCGCTCCTAAAAATGAACTACTGATAAAAATCAATAATGTAAATAGTCGTGTCATAATTATTTTCTTTCTTCAATAATACTGATTATTTAAATACTTAAAATTGCACAGGTTATTTATTTAAATCCATTGCCTAATATGTATATCAAAAAATCCATATACCTAAAAGCTCTAAATGATATGTTTACTGCAAGAGCTATGGCAGAAGTTTATGATTTAAATAGACAAATCACTAGCTACGTTCATTCTACCTCAAAAGGTCATGAAGCTATACAACTTGCTACTGCATATCATCTCAAAGAAATTGATTGGGTAGCTCCATACTATCGCGATGAATCCATCTTGCTTGGAATAGGAATGAGTCCCTATCAATTGATGCTTCAATTACTTGCGAAAAAAGACGACCCCTTTTCTGAAGGCAGAACCTACTATTCGCACCCTTCATTATTAGATGAGGATAAACCCAAAATTGCCCATCAGAGTAGTGCCACTGGTATGCAAGCCATTCCTACTACAGGAATTGCTCATGGCCTACAATACCTGAAAAATAACCAATTAAATGCTTCAGGAACAAAGGGATCGATTGTAGTCTGCTCTATTGGTGATGGGTCTATGACTGAAGGTGAAGTGTCTGAGGCTCTCCAAATGGCTGCATTACATCAATTGCCAATACTCTACTTGGTGCAAGATAATGACTGGGGTATTTCGGCAAGTGGTGATGAAATGCGAGCCATGGATGCATATGATTTCGCAAAGGGATTTAAAGGCATTCGAAGAAGAAGAACAGACGGCAGCAGTTTTACGGAGAGTTATCATGAAGTAGGGAAAGCCATTCGTTGGGTTAGAAAAAATCAAAAACCAATGTTGCTTCATGCTAAAGTACCATTGTTGGGCCATCACACGAGTGGGGTTCGAAGCGAGTGGTATCGTGATGATTTAAAACAAGCTGAAAAACAAGATCCCTTAAATTTTCTTATTGAAACAGCACTTCAGAAGGGAATCTCACAAGAGAAAATTGATGAAATTAAAACGAGTGCTACCCAACGCGTTAAAGAAGCGTTTGAGAAAGCAAAAAATGCCGAAAACCCAAATCCTGAGCATGTGGCTAACTATGTGCTTGCAGACACCCCCATCAAAGAAGAACAAGGTAATCGAACTCCTAAAAATGGAGAAACCATTATCATGGTGGATGCTGCACTGCATGCCGTTGACGAAATTCTTGCCAATCATCCCGAAGCTCTTTTATATGGTCAAGATGTAGGTCATCGATTAGGTGGGGTATTTAGGGAAGCTGCTACGCTAGCAAAAAAACATGGGACACATCGCGTATTTAATACACCAATTCAAGAAGCATATATCATCGGAAGTACTGCAGGTATGAGTGCCGTTGGGTGCAAACCCATTGTTGAAGTTCAGTTTGCAGACTATATCTGGCCAGGGGTTAATCAACTCGTTACTGAACTCTCTAAAAGTAGTTATCTCTCTGGGGGAAAATTCCCAGTACAATCCGTCATTCGTGTGCCTACGGGAGCATATGGAGGTGGAGGGCCATACCATAGCGGAACTAATGAGTCGAGCATCCTACCCATCAAAGGAATCAAAATTGTTTACCCAAGTAATGCAGCAGATATGAAAGGATTGATGAAGAGTGCCTTTTACGATCCAAACCCCGTAGTAATGTTTGAACATAAAGGCATTTATTGGAGTAAGGTAGCTGGAACAGAGGGTGCAAAAACCATCGAACCTAGTAGTGATTACATTATTCCTCTTGGAAAAGCTCGCATTCATCTTGAAGCAAAGCAAATGATGATCAACAATGGAGAAACATTAACCATTATTACCTATGGAATGGGTGTTTGGTGGGCAACAAATGCTGCTAAAGAATTTGAAGGTCAAATTGAAATTCTTGATTTGAGAACACTAAGTCCATGCGATGATGAAGCCATTTATGCCAGTGTAAAAAAGCACAATAAAGTTATCGTTTTAACCGAAGAGACACTCAATAATTCATTTGCTCAAGCTATTGCAGGAAGAATTCAAGAAAATTGTTTCAAAGACCTGGATGCTCCTGTAAAATGTATAGGATCAAAAGACTTACCTGCTGTACCCATGAATGTTGAACTCGAAAAAGCTATGCTACCCAATGAATATAAAGTAGCAGCAGAAATTCAAAAGTTACTGGATTACTAACCCTAACGGATATTATCTAACATATTAACAACCAATTTTTCCAAGTTGTATTTTTCTTGCCAGCCCCAATCTACTCTAGCAATCTGATCGTCAATACTCTCTGGCCAGCTATTGGCAATTTTTTGACGATGATCTGGATGATATGAAATTTTAAATTGAGGTATGTGCTTTTTTATCTCTTGTGTTAATTGTTCTGGGTTGAAAGACACTCCAGCGATATTATAACTGCTCCTAACCTTGATCAAATTTGAAGTTGCATCGGTTATCTCTAAAGTTGCTCTCACGGCATCTTCCATATGCATCATGGGCAGTGTGGTCTGCTCGTTTAAAAAACAATCGTATTGCCCATTTTTCAATGCTTGATGAAAAATATCAACCGCATAATCGGTAGTACCGCCTCCAGGCAGAGATTTCCAACCAATTAATCCAGGGTAGCGTATCGATCGAACATCTAAATTATATCGATTGAAATAATATTCACAATACCGCTCACCTGCAAGTTTTGTAATCCCATAGATCGTATTTGGCTCCAAGATTGTACTTTGAGGAGTGTTTACTCGAGGAGTTGTTGGACCAAAAACCGCAATAGAACTGGGCCAAAATATTCGTTTTACACCGTGGTCAATACACGCATCGAAAATATTGAAGGTGCCATCCATATTGAGTTCCCAGCCAAACTTTGGATTTTCCTCTGCAGTAGCACTTAATAGAGCTGCTAAGTGATAGACAATCGTTGGTTTGTGTGTTTGAAAAACTTCTTTAATCTGTACCTTGTCTAACACATTCAGATGAACAAATTCGCTATTCAAAAACACTTCATTGGTCGGTGTTTTTATATCACTCGCAACCACTCGACTGCTACCATGAATGTTTTGAAGATTCTCAACCAATTCGGTACCCACTTGACCGCAAGCACCTATTACTAAAACTTTATCCATCATCAACTTTTGTGGGACAAATGTACTAAATCCTAATTCACTTTAGTGCCACGCTTTTTCTCCAGCCATTACCGCTATCTCTAAGTGATTTTCTAACGGTGGTATTGGACACGAAAAATTTGAATTATAAGCACAATATGGATTGTAAGCATAATTAAAATCCACCACCATATTTTCTAAGTCTTTTTCTTCAAAATCTAAAAACCTTCCTGCTCCATAGGACTGTTTTCCATTGGTCTTATCCTTGAACGGACAAAACAAATATTCAGGCTGTTCTACATTTTGATACATTGTTAAAACAAGATTTTGATTCTGAATTGTAAAAGATAGTTTTCCATACTTTCTATATTCAGGCAATCGATCGGTATTAGTTTTCATCAGAAAAACCTCTCCATCGATAATTGGTTCAAATTGAGCCTGTACCCGATAGGATTCGTTGGGTGAAAAATAGTTGAGCTTTCCATCAGTAGAAATTGCGTCTTTCGGCAAAACACCGTTCGAGCCACTATAAAATATTGCATCCATGCTATCTCTGTATCGAATTACTTTTTGAGTATAGACTGATTGGCCCTCCTCCAATGATTCATATTCAGATTTAGTCTCCCACTTATTAGGTGAGTTACATGCAGCAATTGCCAGTGTTAAAATTAGTACTGCCCAAATTTTCATTACTTATTAAATAATAAAAAGGATGCACCACAACTGATAAAATTATCGGGAGCTTCCTCATTTAAACCAAAACCGCCAGTCAAGTCCAATTGGAAATTATCATTGACCAAATACGTAAAACCTCCGTTCACAAGATGCAATTCTTCACCGTTGTTCGTTAGAAAACCGTATGGCTCCACATAACAATTCAGTTGGTCTGTTATCGCATAACCAAAAGCGAGTGTATAGCCAGTCGTTGGATTAGGAGAAAAGCCATCCCAGTTAATTCCGTACTGAGCAGCCATCCCAAATCTTTCGGTAATTTGATAACTTACAGGAAATAATAGTTCTGATGCAACTTTTTGATTATCCACCTTAAAATCGCCAGATGATAAATCAGGAATATACAAGTGACCTAAAAAACCTATACTTATTTTGTCTGTTCTGAACAAATTCGTCTTGAATCCCACAAACGAGGTTTCGAACCCACTAGTAATAGAACTGTAAATAGAATCTTCAACTCCTTGAATTAATCTCTTTTGTGTTACTTCATTTAGATTATTCGCCCAATTAAAACGAAGCTCAAGGTGTTCAAGTAGCCCATATCTTAGCAGGGTGGTATTCAGGGTTAAATTCTGATATTCCAAAGAACCTCCTAAATTGTCAATTTTATCATTTTCCAAAATGAACCCCGTTTCTACTTGCAGAGCACCCTTGGGCACTGTATTTGGACTTTCGGTAAAATCTGGTCGGTCAGTTTCAATTTGTGCAAACGCTCCAAAATTGGCAAATGCAAATAAGATTAGTGTTATTTTTTTCATGTTAGGTGCGAATATAGTTCGATTCTTATTCCCACTACCAGAGCGGAATAGTTGAATTTTAGTTCACTATTCCGCTTTAAAAAAGGTCGAAAAACTCAGAAAGAAAATTAGTGGAGAATACTGGTCGCCTTCATTTTTTTGTAACTATCTAATTCTCCGTTAATTATTGACTAACCAAAAATACAGGTGAAACATTTTTTGAGAGACTCTAAGCTGGTCTCTAGCGTGGAAAAGTTTGATCACAGAATTTGATTTAAACTCCGACAGGCGTATCATAATTTCAAGTCAGTATCTTTGTTTTATTATTGAACTAAATGAAATTTAAAAAAATATGAGAAGAAAAATCTTAATTTCAGTAATAACAATTTTAACTTTCGTTTTAAATGCCAAATCACAAGATACTCTTGTGTCGGCTTTTTTTGGACTTGATAATGGACTACCAAGTTTATTATGTAATCAACCAGGAAGTCTGTTAGATGGTATGCCTGTGAATTTTATGTTTCCAATAGATGGGTCCACCTTGTCAGAATCTGATTTTGAAGTTGTAGATAGCCTTGGAAATATACACATCCCAATGTGTACTTTTTTAGCACCAGCAAATGAAAACGGAGAAAATCGAACTGTGCTTCTGTTGGGTGAATTTGGTACCGCTGTTACCAATCCACCTGTTGAAGTTAGAGTTGTAGGGGATCTATTTACAATTGATACTTTATCGGGAGAGTCCGTTTGTTCAGCAATCATAAACCTAAACGGAATCACTACCACGAATGTTATTCCGCTTGCTGATGGACCAAGTTTATTCTTTGCCCAAAGAATTGATGGCAATCTAAATGAATGTAATTCAGGAACACAAACGATTCAAGTTGCTTGGAATGGAGGTATTACACCGTATATAAATGGTGATACCGAATCTGACTTGTTTCAATACTATATTGGCTATTCCGATAGTTCAGGAGTTCTAATTCCGCATATTCCTATTTCGATAGCAGATATAAATGATAACGACAACTTTCACCAACTTTGTTTTTCTACAAGTGATGAAATTATTAAAATTTCAATGATGGCTAACACGGTCGAAGACCCGAACCAAGACCCCAATTTATACAGCGAAATTGATGTTAGTTCCTGCACTCCTTTGACAAGTATTGAAGAGAACCTCTTTGAAAAAGGGTATAAAATTTACCCGAATCC
>Ga0228609_1000252_pt1 | contig 28344 bp, 26 predicted proteins | sample 10DmetaG_FD_190068 | JGI IMG/M metagenome (GOLD analysis project Ga0228609, IMG submission 190068) | Seawater microbial communities from Monterey Bay, California, United States - 10D | ecosystem: Environmental > Aquatic > Marine > Coastal | place: USA: California | collected 2016-11-10 | reverse complement strand
ACACCTGCGTGGAAATGCAAATGGGTCAACGTGCCTGTGGCAGGTAGAAACCCCTTATGGACATCTTCGGCATAAAGGCGCGCCTCAAAGGCATGGCCGTTGATTGTCAGCTCGCTTTGGGACTTGGGCAAAGGCTCTCCCGCTGCGACGCGCAATTGCCATTCCACAAGGTCTACACCTGTAATGGCCTCCGTCACGGGGTGTTCCACTTGTAGACGGGTGTTCATCTCCATGAAAAAGAACCCATCGGCTTTTAATCCGTCAGAGCCATCCACGATAAATTCAACTGTCCCTGCGCCCTTATACCCAATCGCCTCCGCCGCAAGAACGGCAGCTTGCCCCATTGCATCACGCATCTCTTGGGTCATATCGGGGGCTGGTGCTTCTTCGATTACTTTCTGATGACGGCGTTGCAGCGAACAATCACGCTCAAACAAATGAACCGCTTGCGTGCCATCGCCAAACACCTGAACCTCAATATGGCGCGGCTTGGTCACAAACTTCTCAACCAAAACATCAGAATTGCCAAACGAGGTTGCAGCCTCAGAGCGAGCAGACGCCAACGCCTCATCAAAGGAACTCGCCTCTTCCACCAGACGCATTCCCTTGCCACCACCCCCAGAAACGGCCTTAATCAAAACGGGGTACCCCATCTTATCAGCCTCAGCCGCCAACAGGACATCATCCTGATTGGCACCATGATACCCCGGCACAACCGGCACACCCGCTGTAATCATCAAAGCTTTCGCAGCATCCTTTAACCCCATAGCGCGGATTGCATCGCTCGAGGGACCAATGAACACCAATCCAGCGGCCTCGACCTGATCCACAAAATCAGGGTTCTCAGACAGAAACCCGTATCCCGGATGGATCGCCTGTGCGCCCGTATCCAACGCCGCTTGAATAATGACATCACCGCGCAGATAACTGTCCGCTGGGGCATTGCCCCCCACATGAACCGCCATATCCGCCATCTGAACGTGCTTGGAACCTGCATCCACATCCGAATGCACAGCAATACACGTCACTCCCATAGATTGGGCCGTCTCGATGACGCGACAGGCAATCTCGCCGCGGTTGGATATCAGGATTTTGTCAAACATCAGCTACCCTCGATCCCGCGCACGGGAAAGGCCTCGACCAAAGCAGCCGCTTGTTTTGCCATTTCCTCAACTTCGGCACGCGAAACAATGGCCGCGACATCATAAATGTCCTCGTCATCATCCGCGTTGGGGGTCAATTCCACATCCAATGTAAACACATCCGGTCCATCCCCACGTGCAATGCGCACATCCACCTGCGGCTCAAGGCTCACCAAATAGGCCTGACGACCCTGCCCCGCGAGCAGATCATTGATCTCGTCCATGAAATCAAAAATGTCCGTGGTCATAAGGCACGGCGATTGAAACGCGACATCCCCGTCATCCGTGGGACACTTCACATCCAAAACCAACCAGTTGGCCTCGTAAAAGTCCTCTGACACATCGTCAGCATAGCTTTTCACACTCAGGGTCAAAGGCCCCATTTGAAAATCTGTCATTGTCCAAAGTCCTCTACAATTTCAAAGCGCTCAAACATCATATCGACATCTGGCGCAAAACGACCCGCTCGGGTCAAATACGCTTCATAGCCCAAACGCCAATGGGCCAAATCACGAAACTCGCCTTGCTGTGCAACACGCACCTCATCCATCTTATCAAAAGCGATCCGCTCAACAGCCAGTGTACGCGTTGCCAGGGCTGGCCGCCCTTCCCAATCCAGCGCAATGTCCACACGACCCACAACTGGCAATTCCTCTGTTCCATCCACATAGATAGCCCAAGCATCACAAGTGCCCGTCTTCACACCAGACCGCATCAAGGCCAATATCTCAGCATTCAAGGCCGCACTGTCACCAACAGGATAGGCAAACGCCTCTTCATATTTTGCCCGCGCAGCAGCCAGAGTCACCATGCCCAGCACCCGTTCATCTTACAAAACAAACTCCGGGTGAGGCGCGCAGCGCCGAGGGCAGAGCCCTCAAACATACAATCACATCCGGAACACGCCAAACCGTGTCTCCTCTATCTCAGCATTCAACGACGCCGACAGGCTTAGCGCCAATACATCGCGGGTTTTGCGCGGATCAATCACCCCGTCATCCCACAAACGCGCCGAAGCATACAAAGGATGTGACTGTTCCTCGAACATATCAATCGTGGGCTGTTTGAACGCAGCCTCATCCTCAGCGGACCATTCACCACCCTTTCGCTCAATCCCGTCACGCTTCACCGTCGCCAAAACGCCGGCCGCTTGGGCACCGCCCATCACGCCAATACGTGAATTCGGCCAACTCCACATAAAACGCGGCGAATAGGCCCGTCCGGACATGCCGTAGTTCCCAGCGCCAAACGAACCGCCGACAACCATCGTAATCTTTGGAACAGAGGTCGTCGCGACAGCCGTCACCATCTTGGCACCGTGGCGTGCAATGCCCTCGTTCTCGTACTTACGCCCCACCATAAATCCCGTGATGTTTTGCAAGAACACCAGCGGGATTTTACGCTGCGAACACAGCTCAACAAAATGCGCACCTTTTTGCGCCGCTTCCGAAAACAACACACCATTGTTGGCGATAATCCCGATGGGGCATCCCTTGAGGTGGGCAAAACCCGTTACCAAAGTCTCGCCAAAGCGCGGCTTGAATTCATCAAAGCGCGAACCATCCACCACACGCATGATCACTTCACGAATGTCATAAGGCTGGCGCGTATCGGCTGGCACAATGCCCAGCAGCTCAGCAGGATTATAAATCGGTTCATCATAAGACGCCGCCATTGATGCACGTACGGCGTGGTTCACCCCGCTGCCATCCCAGTTCAGCGACCTAACCGCACGGCGCGCCAAAGCCAGCGCATGCGTGTCATCCTCTGCCAAATAATCAGCAACACCAGAAAGGCGCGTATGCACTTCACCGCCGCCCAAATCCTCAGCAGACACAATCTCGCCCGTCGCAGCCTTCACAAGCGGCGGACCGGCCAAGAAAATCGTGCCCTGCTCTTTCACAATGATCGTCACATCAGACATCGCAGGCACATAAGCGCCCCCAGCCGTGCATGATCCCATCACAACCGCGATCTGCGGAATGCCCTTGGCGCTCATCTGTGCTTGGTTATAGAAAATCCGGCCAAAGTGGTCACGATCGGGAAACACCTCGTCCTGATTGGGTAGGTTCGCGCCCCCACTGTCGACAAGATAGATACAAGGGAGGCGGTTCTGCTCTGCAATCTCCTGCGCGCGCAGATGCTTTTTCACCGTCATCGGGTAATACGTGCCACCCTTCACAGTCGCATCATTGCAAATCACCATGACCTCATGGCCCTGAACTTGCCCAATGCCTGCAATCACACCGGCACAAGGAGCAGCACCGTCATACAAACCATGCGCCGCCGTCGCGCCTACCTCTAGAAACGCAGACCCCGCATCCAACAAATTCGCCACCCGTTCCCGAGGGAGCATCTTACCGCGTGAAAGGTGGCGCTCCCTAGAGCGTTCACCACCACCAAGTGCAGCGGCTTGCGCGGCTTCGGTGATTTGGTACAAAGCCGTTTCATGCGCTGCGAGGTTAGATTTGAACGCCTCTGAAGAAGGTAGAATACTAGACTTCAATTTCATTTCTTCACCTCAAACATTATCTTCCCTCATCGCCATCGCCTTCAATTCCTTACGAATAACCTTACCCGTTACTGTCATCGGCAAAGCCTCCAGAAAACCAATTTCCCTTGGATACGAATAACTTGCCAACCGATCCTTAACCCAAAGCTGCAACCTACCCGCATCCTCATCCGCCCCATCCCGCAACACAACATAAGCTTTCACAATCTCAGTGCGCAGCGCATCCGGCTTGCCCACAACCCCAACCGTCACCACATCGGGATGGGTCAACAAACAGTCCTCAATCTCCGCAGGCCCAATGCGATATCCAGCAGAGGTGATTACATCATCCTCACGGCCCACAAAACGCAGATAGTCGCCCTCCCAAATACCGCGATCCCCCGTCAGCATCCAATCACCATTGTACTTCTCTGCCGTCGCTTCAGGTCGGTTCCAGTATTCTAACATCATCGACGGCGATCCACGGCGCACTGCGATATCGCCTTCCTCAGACGTCACCTGCCCCTGTGCATCCACAACCTGCACATCATGCCCCGCAACCGGCTTACCAATACAGCCCGCCCTCACAGGGAAATCAGCGCCGCAAGAGGACACCGTCATATTACATTCGGTCTGTCCGTAAAATTCGTTGATCTGAACGCCGAGGGCCTCACGCCCCCATGCCAACATCTCAGCGCCCAAAGGCTCCCCACCTGAGGCGACAGAACGTAATCCAGCAATCGCAGCATCAGACGCGCGCAACATGCGCAGCGCCGTTGGTGGAAAAAACACGTTGCGCACAGCACCCGCAGACATGATCGCAGCGCAACCCTCGGCGTCAAACTTCTCCATCCGCGCCGCAACCACAGGAACGCCCAAGGCCAAGCCCGGAATCAAAACGTCAAACAACCCGCCAATCCACGCCCAATCTGCAGGGGTCCACAGACAATCGCCTGGCTGGCCTAAATGGTCATGGCTAAGGGAAACACCCGCCAAATGACCGCCCAAGACACCATGCCCATGCAACGCCCCCTTAGGGCTGCCCGTGGTGCCACTGGTGTAGATCAGAACGCCAGCGGTATCCGTTTCAACCGCCGTCATTTCAACCACACCACCCGTGATCCCAGCGGTATCTGCCCTCCAAGGTTCGGCCAGATCGCCCAGCAATCCAGCGCCTTCATCATCCGTCAGAACGATCTCAATACCCGCATCTCCAACACGCGATTGAAAGGCATCATACTTGAACAATTTAAACAAAGGCACTGATATTGCACCAATTTTCCAGATCGCGATATGGGCGGCAGCACACCATGGGCTTTGGCTAAGCAACACACCAACACGGTCACCTACCTGCACACGCGCCATCAAGGCTCGTGCCAAACCATCGGCCATTTCAGTCAATGCGCCATAGGTAATGTCACGCCTAGTTTGCCCAGTCAGATCAACAATCGCCAATTGCCCGGCCGGATGGGTCAAACACTGCGCCGCCATATTCTGATCTGAGCTGGGCATGGGTTACGCCATCGCTCCCATCATCTCGCGACCGATCAACATACGGCGGATTTCTGAGGTGCCTGCTCCAATTTCCATCAACTTAGCATCGCGGAAGATACGGCCAACCGGATTGTCGGATAGATAGCCTGCACCACCCATCGCCTGCACCGCCTGATGCGCCTGCACCATCGCCTGCTCTGACGCATACAAACAACATGCCGCAGCATCCTGACGGGTCACGTCACCACGATCACAGGCCTTAGCGACCTCATACACATAGGCACGGGCAGAATTCATCGCCGTGTACATATCCGCCATCTTGCCCTGCATCAGTTGAAAGGAACCAATCGGCTGACCAAACTGCTTACGCTCTGCCATATAAGGCATGATTTCGTCCAAACAGGCGGCCATGATGCCGGTGCCAATACCCGCCAAAACAACGCGTTCATAATCCAAACCAGACATAAGGACCGCAACGCCGCGCCCCTCTTCGCCAAGGACGTTCTCAAACGGCACCTGAACTTCGTCAAAGATAAGTTCGGCCGTGTTCGATCCGCGCATGCCCAGTTTATCGAAATGTGGGGATGTGCTGAAACCAACCATCGACTTTTCAATGATGAATGCTGTCATGCCTTTTGATCCAGCATCCGGATCGGTTTTGGCATATACCACCAATGTATCAGCATCAGGGCCGTTGGTGATACAATATTTGTTGCCACTCAAGCGGTAATGATCATTGCGTTTTTCAGCGCGCAATGTCATCGAAACCACGTCAGAACCTGCACCCGCTTCTGACATGGCCAAGGCACCCACATGTTCACCAGAAATTAGACCGGGCAGATACTTTGCCTTCTGCTCAGGCGTGCCATTCAGCTTGATCTGGTTCACACACAGGTTCGAATGCGCCCCGTAAGACAAAGAAACAGAGGCGGAGGCACGCGCAATTTCCTCAACCGCTACAGTATGCGCCAGGTAAGACATGCCAGAACCGCCAAATTCCTCGCCTACAGTAATACCCAACAGGCCCAATTCGCCCATTTCAGTCCATAACTCAGGAGGAAACGCGTTAGAGCGGTCAATTTCCGCCGCCATCGGCTTTACCCGCTCTTGCGCCCACCGGTGGACCATTTCGCGCAGCGCATTCACATCCTCACCCAAATCAAATTTCATCGTGGCATTGAACATGGAAACATCCCCTCAAATTGCAGCAGCAAAGTTTATTGAACACTTGTTCATTACTTAAGCGCAATCAAAGAGAGCGGTCAATAGCACACAACATCAGGGCACCTGCCGGAACAGATGCCCCATGCGCACAATAATGTATGGAATGCGCCGTAAGGCGCTCCTTTGGATCAGCTTTGTGCTTGATACACCGCCGACACCTCGGCCCGAATAATCCGCGCGATCAGTTCACAGTCCTCAATGGAAAAGGTCAGCGGCACGCGCATATCCACCACACCGCGCAAAATACGGTCAGAAGCTGGCATTTGCACAGGGTTTGCATATTTCCAGCTGTCATAACGGCTGGTGAACGCCACAGGTTCCGCCGCGCCAAACCATTTCAATTCTACACCGCGTTTCAAACAACGGGCTACAACCTCAACCACTGCATCCTCAGACCAATCCAGCAACAGGAACTGAATTGAGGAACCAACAATGACTTCTTGGGGCGCACGTTCAACAACACTCAGCCCCGGAATGTCACGAAACCCAGCCTCAAGCGCATAGTAACGATCGTTCCAACGCTGGCACTGCGTTGCCAAATCCGCAATCTGTGGGCGTAAAATTGCAGCCCGCAAGTTGTCCATCCGCCCCGAGATGTTGGGCGTTTCGTATTTGATATCCGCAAAAACCTCGACATCAGGGGCAGCCAGATGCCGTTCAAACAGCATATAAGACCCCGACATCATAATCGATTTCGCCGCCAATTCAGGATCATCGGTGACCAAAAAGCCGCCCTCACCTGAATTTACATGTTTATAGGTCTGACAAGAATAACAGCCAATGGCGCCAGCACGCCCAGAGGGCACCCCGTTCCACGACGCCCCCATTGTATGCGCGCAGTCCTCAACAACCTTCACGCCCGCCGCATCACACATCGCCATCAAACGATCCATGTCACAGATATGCCCACGCATGTGGCTTAAAAGCAGAACATTGGCTTGATCCAGCTTGGCCTCAAGATCATCCAGATCAATTGTCAGTCCCTCAGTCACGCCTACAAAAACAGGCTGCGCACCAACTGCTGCAATCGCACCCGGAACAGGAGCCAAGGTAAAGGCGTTCGACAATACCTTATCGCCGTGCCCCACGCCCAAAGCGCGCAAAGCGGTCGCCATCGCATAACCACCAGACGCAACAGCAAGGCAATATTTTGCCCCCACGTATTGCGCATACTCCTGCTCCAGCAGCGCCGTTTCGGACAATTCGCCGGCTGCTGTATTGTAACGGTGCAAACGGCCATGACGCATAACCGCCAATGCCGCCTCGATACCAGCTTCGGGGATGGATTCTTGTTGGGTAAAACTACCAGTGAAATTCTCTGTCATAGGGGTGTTGTGCTGACACGAGTGCTGCGCGTCAAGACGCACAACACAGATTTACAAACCCCAAAACAACTCCTTCACCCCAACAAATTGGTCACAATGTCTGGCAGGTCTTTATAATGGTCCAACAATGCCTCGGGCTCCAATGCTGCCATATCGCCACCCGCAGGGCCAAAAGTGACCAAGACACACGGTACACCAGCGTTGCGCGCAGTTTTGCGGTCCGTATCCGTATCCCCAATCAGACAGGTCATCGCAGGATCCCCCCCCGCACGGCGCGCCGCCTCAAACAAATGTTCAGGGTTAGGTTTACGCATAGGCAGCGTATCCGCGCCCACCATCGAAGCAAACGCATCGCGCACACCAAGGCGGCGTAACAACTCCTCTGCCAACCCTTCGGGCTTGTTCGTGGCAATACCAACGCCATAGCCCAGCGTTTTCAGGGCCTCAACAGCATCCATCGCGCCGTCATACATAACAGTGCGGCTGTCGATGTCTTTGGCATAAGCTTCCAACAGCACGGGATAATAGTGATCCAAAACATCCGCGTCATTGGCACGTTCCAAACGCTGCAGCCCCAGCGACAACATCGCCCGCCCCCCGCGCAGCGCCGTGCCTGCATCTGATAAAGGGTCCAACATATCGCCAACGCCCATGTCACGAAAACAAACATTGGCGGCCTCAATCAAATCACCGCTGGTGTCGGCCAATGTGCCGTCCAAATCAAAAATTACTGTCTTCATAGCCTGCGCCCCTTTGATGGTTTCGGCGGTCAACCGCTTGCGAGTGTTGCAACCCGCAATTTCAATTGATGCCCAAATACCTTGTGCCTTTGGTACAAATGGATAAAACGGGCGCGAATAGAACAAAAGAGATTTCGCATGAGTGTTGCTTTAATTATTCTGGGTGCCGGCAAGGGCACACGGATGAATTCTGATTTACCAAAAGTACTTCACCCCATCGCAGGTGCACCGATGTTGGTCCACGCTATGCGCGCAGGCGCAACACTTGATCCGACCCACACCGTTATTATTGCGGGCCACGGCGCAGAAGTCGTGACCAAAGCGGCCCAAGCCTATGACCCAGAAGCCAAGGTCGTTTTGCAAACCGAACAGCTTGGCACCGGCCACGCCGTGTCCCAAGCCGCTGATGCGTTGGCAGGTTTTGAGGGCAAGGTGATCGTGCTGTATGGCGACACGCCGTTCGTGAAGCCCGAAACCTTGCAGGCTATGTTAGATGCCAAAGCGGATGTTGTTGTCCTTGGCTTTGAACCACAAGACGCTGGCCGATATGGCCGCCTTGTGACCGACGGCTCATCCCTAGAACGCATAGTTGAATTTAAAGATGCATCACCTGAAGAACGTGAAATAAATCTATGTAATAGCGGCGTTATTTGCTGCACTGGTCCGATTTTATTTGACTTACTAAGCCAAGTAACAAACGACAACGCATCTGGTGAATACTACCTTACAGACGTGATTGGTCTTGCCCGCAATGCAGGCCATTCAGCAACCGTTGTTACCTGCTCAGAGGGCGAAACCCTCGGCGTTAACTCACGCGCAGAACTTGCATCCGCTGATGCAATGTATCAGGCCGCTGCCCGCCTCAAATTGATGGAGGATGGTGTAACGCTCGTTGCACCAGACACCGTGTACCTTTCGTTGGACACCATCATCGGACGGGACACAATCATCGAACCCAATGTGGTCTTTGGTCCTGACGTGACAGTCGAGTCCGGCACAACCATCCGCGCATTTTCACACCTTGAGGGCTGCCATGTCTCACGCGGCAGTGTTGTGGGGCCATATGCCCGCCTGCGTCCGGGTGCTGAATTGTCCGAAAACGTGCGCATCGGCAACTTTGTCGAAGTTAAAAACGCAACCATCGCTGAAGGGGCCAAGGTGAACCACCTATCCTACATCGGCGATGCCTCAATCGGTGAGCGCAGCAATATCGGCGCAGGCACAATCACCTGCAACTATGATGGCGTCCTAAAGCACCGCACCGAAATTGGGGCCGATGTGTTTATCGGGTCCAACACAATGCTGGTTGCACCCGTCACCGTTGGCAATCGCGCGATGACAGGCAGCGGGTCAGTGATTACCTCAGACGTCGATTCCGAGGCCTTGGCCATCGGTCGCGCACGCCAAGTGTCGAAACCGGGCATGGCACAAAAATTGTTCGATATGTTACAGGCCAAGAAGGCCAAACTTAAAGGGAGCAACTAAAATGTGTGGTATTGTAGGGGTCCTTGGGACCAATGAAGTTGCACCAATCCTCGTTGAAGCGCTCAAACGCTTGGAATATCGCGGCTATGACAGCGCAGGTATCGCGACGATAAACGATGGCACCTTGGACCGCCGCCGCGCTATCGGCAAACTGGTGAACCTTGGGGACCGTTTGGTCCATGCACCACTCGCAGGTAAGTCTGGCATTGGCCACACCCGCTGGGCGACACACGGCGCACCGAACGAGAACAACGCGCACCCGCACAAGTCTGGCAAGGTTGCCGTTGTGCACAATGGTATCATCGAAAACTTCCGTGAATTGCGCGAAGAACTCGCAACACACGGCCTTGAGTTCACAACTGATACGGATACTGAAACCGTCGCCATGTTGACGGATTACTTTTTTTCTCTAGGTGCTACACCAATCGAAGCAGTCAACAAAACACTCGCAAAACTTGACGGCGCATTCGCCCTTGCCTTCTTATTTGAAGGCGAACAGGACCTTATGATCGCAGCGCGCAAGGGTTCTCCTCTCGCAATCGGTCACGGTGACGGCGAAATGTACATTGGATCAGACGCCATCGCACTTGCGCCAATGACCAACCGCGTCACCTACCTTGAAGAAGGTGATTGCGCTGTCCTAACACGCACCAGCCTAGAAATTCGTGACCAAAATGGCGAGTTGGAAAATCGCGCAGTCAAAACCATCGAAATTGATAGCTCACGCGTCGATAAGGCGGGTTATAAGCACTTTATGGCCAAGGAAATTGCCGAACAGCCAACTGTTCTTGGCAATACGCTGTCACATTACGTAAGCTCAGAAGGCGAAATTAACCTGCCAGAGCCGGGTATCGACTTTACAAAAATCGAACGTCTGACAATGGTTGCCTGTGGCACCGCCTACTACGCCTGTATGACTGCCAAATACTGGTTCGAACAGATCGCACGCATCCCTGTTGAAATCGATGTGGCATCAGAATTCCGCTACCGCGAGCCTCCAATCACCAAAGGCACAGTTGCCCTATTAGTCAGCCAGTCTGGCGAGACAGCAGATACGCTTGCCGCCCTGCGCTACTGCGAAGGCAAAGCAGACAAGATATTGTCGGTCGTTAACGTTCCCGAAAGTTCAATCGCCCGTGAGAGCGATCTGGCCCTGCCTATTTTTGCGGGTGTTGAAGTTGGCGTTGCATCGACCAAAGCCTTCACATGTCAATTGACGGTGCTGCTTTCTCTGGCCCTAAAGGCGGCATCTGATCGCGGTGAAATCACGCCAGAACAGCTCGCAGATCACGTCGCTTCAATGCGCAATGTACCGGCATTGATCAACGCAGCTATCGATCAAGACGCACAAATGCAAAGTGCTGCACGCAAGATTTCTGAGGCACGCGATGTTCTATTCTTGGGTCGTGGCGTTATGTATCCACTAGCCCACGAAGGTGCGTTAAAACTAAAAGAAATCAGCTACATACACGCCGAAGCTTATGCGTCTGGCGAACTAAAACACGGACCAATTGCACTGGTAGACAAGCATGTTCCAGTCGTTGTGATGGCACCGCGCGATCCTTTGTTTGATAAGAGTGTCTCGAACATGCAAGAGGTTATGGCCCGCAAAGGTAAGGTCGTTTTGATCTCTGATGCCCAAGGGCTCAAGGAAGCGGGCGAAGGCACATGGGCAACCGTTGAGATGCCAACGGTGCCAGACGTTGTCGCCCCAATCGTTTACGCGGTTCCTGCACAATTGTTGGCCTACCACACCGCCCTTGCCAAAGGCACAGACGTGGATCAACCACGTAATCTGGCCAAATCCGTTACGGTAGAGTAAAGGGCGTTTAGCTCACTCGGCCTGCCATGAAATTGGCGGGCCACATACATCACGTTGGATGGCTTACCAACGCATATACTGGATACATCCGACATGAACCTCGAGGACGCACTTGCGCAACTCAACGAACAGCAAGACCCCGCAAAAGCTGAAAGCTCTGCGGCCTACCATAAGGCACCCCGCCCCTATCTTGGTGTTGCCAATCCGATCATCAATGATCTGACCAAAGAGTGGCGCACACAGATGGACGTGGAACAGCGCGTCGATCTGGCTGACGCCCTATGGGAAACCGATATCTTTGAGGCACGCATCGCTGCAGCCAAGTTGCTGACCCAAGCCCGCATCAAAGAAGATGATGACGTCTGGGGCCTGATCGCATCATGGGTGGATGAGTTTGATAGCCTTGCGATTGCCGATTACGCCTGTATGGCGGGTCAAAAGCGCGTTGTTGCCGACCCATCCCGTATCGATCATGTTGAGGCATGGGTCACGTCGGAACATATGTGGACGCGCCGTGCGGCCCTGATGATCACCTTGCCTTGGACCAAACAAAACCACCCAAAAGAACAGGACATGGCAATCCGCCAACGCGTCTTGGGTTGGGCTGCAACGCTTGTTCCAGATCGTGCATGGTTTGTTCAAAAGGCAATCGCAGGCTGGTTGCTAGAGCTGTCCAAACACGATCCAGAAACCGTTGCTGCGTTCCTAGAGGAACATGGCGCTGCGATGAAACCATTCGCCGCCAAAGAAGCTGCAAAGCTGCTTAAGTAACAAATCAAACCAGTCGCCCCATGCGCGGCGGCTGGTTTACCCCGTCACCTCGACTGACACCAGATCAGTCAGCGGTGCACCCAACGCCTGAAATGCTTGCAAAGACATGCGGCTACCGGCCGTTGCTTCGCCCACAATCGGGACCAACAATACTCTTACTGTTTTGCCATTATAGGCCACGCTGCCAGTTTGCTGCGCTTTAACCAAAGGGGTCTTTAACCACAGACCCGTTTCAGCAGGAGTTCCAAGGGACGCAACGGTGACCCCAAGCGCCCCGGTTTACACAGCAACAGGTTGCGCGACCATCGGTGTACCCTCTGGACGCGCAATTGGGCGCAGCTCACTGGTTGCAACGCCTAACGGAGCGTCAATCACAGCGTCCGGTATGGCATTTCCTGCACCAGTTCCACCAAGGTTAAGGTTTGCACATCCGGCCAAACTGGCCCCGATAACGGTCATCGCGAAAATTTGTTTCATATCCCTATCGTAGCTTGCACGCGCATCGGCTTCAATCGCCCTTTCCCTCTTGCCCTGCCATAGGCGCATCCCTAACTATATACCCATGAATGCACCTCTTATTGACCCCTTCGCACGCGCCATCAATTACCTGCGCGTTTCCGTGACGGATCGCTGCGATTTTCGCTGCGTCTACTGCATGTCAGAAAACATGACTTTCCTGCCCAAAAAGGAACTGCTGACGTTAGAAGAATTGGACCGTATGTGTTCCACCTTTATCGGTTTGGGTGTTGAGAAACTGCGCATTACGGGCGGTGAACCTTTGGTGCGCAAAGGGATCATGACCTTCTTTGATGGTATGACCCGCCACCTAGAAGCTGGAACGCTCAAGGAATTGACGCTGACCACCAATGGCAGCCAGCTTGAGAAATACGCCGATGATCTGTTTGCCGCAGGTGTGCGCCGTGTGAACATCTCACTCGATACCCTTGACGAGAAGAAATTCGCAGACATCACCCGCTGGGGCCGCCTGCCCCAAGTGCTGCGCGGCGTCGATGCCGCCCTCAAAGCTGGGCTAAAGGTCAAGATCAATGCGGTCGCCCTAAAAGGCTTTAACGAACCCGAACTGCCGCAAATCACTGAGTGGTGTGCAGAACTGGGCATGGACCTGACGTGGATCGAAGTTATGCCAATGGGTGACATCGGAAACGAGGATCGCCTTAGCCAATATTGGTCCCTCAAGGATGTTCAGGCAAAATACAGCGAACATTACACCGTGACAGAACTGGCCGAACGCACAGGCGGCCCTGCGCGTTACGTACGCCTTGAGGAAACAGGGCAAAAGATTGGGTTCATCACACCACTTAGCCACAATTTCTGCGAAAGCTGTAACCGCGTGCGCCTGACCTGTACCGGCGAAATCTATCTATGCTTGGGCCAAGAAGACATGGCAGACCTGCGCGCCCCCTTGCGCGCCCATCCAGATGACAACGGCCCCCTAGAGGACGCCATCCGCGCCTCAATCGCGATGAAGCCAAAGGGACATGATTTCGATTACTCACGCCAACAACTCGACGGTCAAATGCCACGACACATGAGCCATACTGGCGGGTGAATTGAGGGCTGGGTTATGTCGGAAATTAATTAAAAACGAGTTTGATCAGCAAGAGCACGTTCGAATTCGTTTTTCAGCCAAACCTCAACATCCTCATACGATCGCAGCACTTGCTTTACATTTAACTTATCAACCACTCGCACCTTACCGTCTATTTCCATATAATGGATTGAGTTTAGTTCATCTGTACCTTTTCCCCCTTCGGTACCAACGCCAATAATAAATACGTCATTGTCGATGCCCTCCGGAAACTCATAGGTATTAGCGTCGCTGATATCAAAAGTAGAACAACCAAGTGGAATTTTTTCTGGATCTTCATAGGTATTTAACAACCCATAAATTGCGAATTTTAAAGATCCAATTCTCAAACCGTTACACAAGCTATATAGTCTACTAATGTACACAGATTTTACAGGTTTTGCGAAATCGACAACCAGCTGTAATCTTCTTCCTTCTAAAGGAGCGTTTATCTTTATTTCATACGCCATAGGAGCAATATCAACACGCCGAATGGCTCTCCAACCCGAGATATCTGTTTCAAGATCATCCCATCGACCCAGCTCTAATAGGGTTTGAATTTCATTTGTTGTTTTGGGCATTTAAGTGAACATGCCTAAGACATATCCACTCCAACTTTTAATCCCCATCACCCCGCAGGCATCCGTTCTTCAACAATACCTGACCACCAGCTGCATCCAGCCGGAATAGCAGCGTCATCAAAGTTGTATTCTGGGTGGTGCACCGATGCGGTGTCGCCATTTCCAACCAAGATGTAGGCCCCTGGGCGTTCCTCAAGCAGATAGGCAAAGTCTTCGCCGCCCATCACCAATGGCGCATCTGCACATGATCCTGAAATCTTCGTGGCCACGGAGGCTGCAAATTCGGTTTGTTCTGGGTGGTTCACCATGCAGGGATAGCCAAGGTAATATTTCACTTCTGCCTTTGCCCCGAATGTTTCGGACACGGATTTGGCGATGGCGGTCAGGCGTTGTTAGGCCAAGGCACGCATGTCCTTGGACATGGTGCGTACGGTCCCTTTCATGTGCGTGCGCTGCGCGATCACGTTAAACGCCTTGGATGAGCTTTCGATCGAAGTGACAGAAACCACCAATTGATCCACAGGATCGGCATTGCGGCTAGAAATTGATTGCAGCGCACTCACCGTGTGTGCCGCAACGACGATGCTGTCCACGGTTTCATGGGGCTTGGCCGCGTGGCCGCCTTTGCCCTCTACGATGATCTCAAACTGATCGGTCGCTGCGAAAAACGGGCCGGATCGGATGGCAAAATCCCCCACAGGCATCCCCGGCCAGTTGTGCATGCCATAGACCTCTTGGATGTTCCAACGGTCCATCATGCCATCATCACACATCTCTTTGCCGCCACCGCCGCCTTCTTCTGCGGGTTGGAAAATGACCACTGTGGTGCCGTCAAAATTGCGGGTCTCGCAAAGATATTGCGCAGCGCCCAACAACATGGCGGTGTGACCGTCATGGCCACAAGCATGCATCGCGTTGTCGGTCTTTGATGCGTACTCAAGCCCTGTTTGTTCATGGATTGGCAGTGCATCCATATCTGCGCGCAGGCCAATCACTTTGCCAGAGGCGGTTGAGTTGCCCTTGATCACACCCACAACACCCGTGCGCCCGATACCTTCAACCACTTCGTCACATCCAAAGGCACGCAATTTCTCAGCGACCAAGGCGCTGGTGCGGTGTGTTTCAAACAAGATTTCAGGGTTTTGATGGATATCGCGACGCCATGCAGTGATGTCGTCGTGCAATTCGGCAAATCTGTTTTTTACGGGCATGTGGGTCTTCCTTATGAAGTCTGATAGGGCGTCCGCGAAAGGCGTTAAGTGGTCAAGGGCATGCGACGTTCAACCATCTCAGCGTACCAACTGCATCCTGCAGGGATCGCGTCGTCGTTAAAGTTATATTCTGGGTGATGGACGGTTGCCCCGTCCCCGTTGCCTACCATGATATATGCACCTGGGCGCTCTTCCAACATATAGGCAAAGTCTTCGGCGGCCATAATTGGCGGTGTGTTGCTGTCCACCGATCCTGCAACCGCGAGGGCCGCATCGCTGGCATAATCTGTATTGGCGTCTGTGTTCACGGTCACAGGGTAGCCGCGTTTGTACTCCAATTCGGCCACGCAATCATGGGCCTGCGCCGTGAGGTTCACAATCTGGGTGATCTTTTCCTCAACGATGTCGCGTACCTTTGGATCAAGGGTACGCACGGTGCCGTTCATTTTCACCAATTGCGGGATGATGTTATGCGCCTCTGTGTCAGAATGCAGGGAACAGACGGACACTACCACGTTCTCAAGCGGATCAATCACGCGCGATGCCACGGATTGCAACGCTAGGATGACATGGGCCGAAGCCACGTTTGGATCAACCGCCTCATGTGGGGCCGCAGCATGGCCACCACGTCCTGTGATTGTCAGGTAAAACTCATCCGCAGCCGCCAACAATGGGCCAGAGCGGATCGCAAATTCACCCACAGGAAAGAACGGCATATTGTGCATGCCATAGACCTCATCAATGCCCCAACGCTCCATCAGGCCGTCCTTGCACATCTCAAGGCCACCGCCGCCGCCCTCTTCCGCAGGTTGGAAGATCATCACCGCTGTTCCGTCAAAATTGCGGGTCTCTGCCAAATACTGCGCAGCGCCCAGCAACATCGCCGTATGACCGTCATGGCCACAGGCATGCATCTTGCCGGGGATCGTGCTGGCGTATTCCAGCCCCGTTTGTTCATGGATCGGCAACGCATCCATGTCAGCGCGCAGGCCAATCACCCGACCTGAAGTATCGGTGCGACCCTTGATAACAGCCACAACACCCGTCTGACCGATTCCGGTAGTGATGTCGGTTATGCCGAATTCACGCAGGCGTTCTTCGACGAATTTAGCAGTATTATGCACATCAAAGCCCAATTCAGGGTGCATGTGCAAATGACGGCGCCATCCTGTGATTTCAGCGTGGGTTTCGGCAAATCTGTTTTTAATCGGCATGTGGTCACCTTTTAACTATATGGCAGGGCCTAACCGCATTTTGCTGCCATCGCTAAAGCGGCTTAAGCGGAATCTCGTTAGATCATGACCCACATCTTCGCCAGTTGCCAGTGCGGCAAGTATGCGCCCTGCCCCCGGCCCAATGCCAAAACCATGGCCACTGAACCCCGTGCCCAGTGTCAAACCTGGCAAGGCTGCAACGCGGTCCATCACGGGAATGATGTCAGGCATGGTATCAATCATCCCTGCCCATGCTGATTTAAGGCGCACAGTCCCAATATGGGGAAACATTGCCTCAAACCGCGCACATAGGTCGTGGATCTTTTTCGGGTTCGGATCAGGGTTCAACACACGCATCGCCTCAAACGGGCTAACCGCATCAGGGGCCCATTTGCGCGGTGTGCTCCATGCGTCAGGAAACCCCTTTGGCGCTGCAGGGCTAAGGCGCACACCAAACGGATCATGGCGCAATTGCGCAAGGAACTTGGGCAAAGCGCGGAATGCATCAGGGCCAACAAACAGCTCAATGAACCCACCAGAGGCGAGGGAATACCCACCATCGACACGGGGCCGCCACGCCAGATCACGATCGGCAACGCCACCCATTTGCACAACAGGCAACGGATCAGTCGCCGCCACCGTGGCACGCACGCTCAGTTGAGGGATGGAAACCCCCATATTGCGCAGGAACAATGAGGACCACGCGCCCCCAGCCAGAACAACCTCTGGCGCTTTGATCAGGCCCGCTTCGGTTACAACGCCAGTCACACGTCCCGCCGTCATATCCAGCGCACGCACCGCACAGTTTTCAACAATTGTGGCCCCTGCACGTGCAGCGATGCCCGCCAACGCAGGCACAGCAACCCATGGCTCAGCCCTCATATCGCTGGGGGTATGAATACCGCCAACATGACTGCCTCTGATATTTGACAACAGCTCTGAAACACCCGCTTCCGTCAACATGCGGCTATCAAGGTCATGCGCTTTGGCATGCTCTAACCATTCGCGGTAACCCTGCATCTGCGCCTCTGTGTGGGCAAGATAGGTCACACCACCTTGGGTCAGGCCAATATCAACATTGGTTTTAGCCGCCAAATCACGCCAGATCTTTTGCGCCTCGGCCATAATCGGAATTTCATCTGGGTCACGACCCTGCTGGCGGATCCAACCCCAGTTGCGGCTGGATTGCTCCCCCGCAATACGGCCCTTTTCCAGCAGGACAACGCGCTTACCAGCCTCAGCCAAAAACAGCGCGGTGCACACACCGATGACGCCACCACCAATAACCACAACATCCGCCGCGCTAGGGGGCGGACCTGCATAAGTGATTGGAGTAGACAAAGAGATCGGAAACGGAGTCATAAGAACACCCTAAGCACTGCGGCTATGCCAATTTCTTAAGCAAATCGCGCATGAATTGATGACCTGCGTTAAACTGGGCCACCTCAATATACTCATTTGGCTGATGGGCCTGTGCGATATCACCGGGGCCGCAGACCACAGCGGAATAACCCGCCGCCTGAAACTGTCCTGCCTCTGTGCCATAACTCACAACATGGCTGGCATTGTCACCCGTGATAACGCGGGCCAATGTTTCCGCAGCCCCATCTGTTTCGGGCAACAACGGCGGCACCGCGAATTTTGGCGTTAGTTTGATATCCGCCTCAGAGTGGATCGCCTGCATCGCGACCTTCACCTCGTTCACTTTGGCAAAATACATCGCGTCCAATGCAACTGGATCATCCCCCGGAACGGCGCGGTAGCCCATATTGAAATGGCAATCCTTGGCCGTAATGTTATCGGCTGTGCCACCCTCAATCGTGCCCACATGCCACGTGGTATAGGGCGGATCGAACATCGCAGCCATTGGTGCAGGCGTCGCGGCCGCATTGGCCTCGTTCTGTTCATTCGCCCATTGGATCAGGCGCGCCGCTTCATGGATCGCGCTGACCCCTTGGTAATAGATCGACGAATGTACCTCGAACCCGATTATATGGGTCATGTAAGCGTTGCCACCCTTATGGCCGGTCACGGCTTTCATCATGGATGGTTCGCCCACAATAACAACATCGCCCTTGGGCAGCACGCCTTGCATCGCCTCAATCATAGGCGGCGCACCGGTACAGCCAACTTCCTCGTCAAAGCTAAGGGCGATCTGAAGGGGACGCGAAATATCAGCGTAATGCGCCTCAACCAAGGCCCAGATCGCCAATGCGTCAAAGCCCTTCATGTCACAGGTGCCACGGCCATAATATTTGCCGTCTTTCTCAACCACTTCCCACGGGTCCGTGTCCCACGGCTGGCCATCAACTGGCACAACATCAGTGTGCCCAGACAGCACAACAGCGCCCTCCACATCAGGGCCAACATGGGCGAACAACGCCGCCTTGTGCGGCTGATCAGGATCGGGCCAAACGTGCGAGGTGATACCGTGCGAGGTCAGATAGGTCTCAACCCACTCGATCAACGGCAGGTTGCTGTCACGGCTGACCGTCGGAAAGGCGATCAACTGGGTCATCAATTCAAGCGGGGTTAGACGCTGGGCCATACGGCACTCCTGCTGAGTTTGGTTATCGGTTTAATGTATCGCTTCGCCGAAGAGGATAAAAGTACAATCCTCATCCGCGACATGAAATTCGCGGTGGCCGTAGGCTTGGTCAAATGGTGCTCTGACTCGTCCTTCGGGAAGATTGGCCAATTCTGGCTGCATGGTTTCATACACTTTATCAAGGTCAGTGACATCAATGTAAAATGATACTTGGCGTTCAGGATGGGTGAGATCGACATCCGCGTCTACCTTCACCAAGCGCACTGCGAGAGTATCACGAGATAGGTATGCGTAGTTGTCCAACCTTGCCCCAACTGAGAAACCCAGAACATCGCGGTAAAAGTCAATTTGCTTTGCCAAAGACGTACAGGGCACGAAGGGTGTGATTTGGTTCAGTGGCATGGGAAGCGCTCAATACCCACTGTCTGTCACCAACACCTTATGGCCTGGCCCAACTTCGCGGTACACCGATGGTTCGGCCACATAGGTCGCTGGGTGGATGGGTGACGGAATGGGCTTAAAGTTCAAATCCTTCTCATCCTTGCGTTTGCGCGGATCAGCGATTGGCACCGCCTTCATCAAAGCTTGCGTGTATGGGTGCTGCGGGTTTTCAAACACGGCAGAGCGTGGCCCCATTTCAACAATACGGCCCAAATACATAACACCCACATTGTGGCTGACGCGTTCAACAACGGCCATGTCGTGTGAGATAAACAAGAACGACAAGTCCAGTTCGGCCTGCAATTCCATCATCAGGTTCAACACTTGGGCCTGCACGGACACATCCAGCGCAGACACGGCTTCATCCGCAATGATAAGTTTCGGGTTCAATGCCAAAGCGCGCGCAATCGCAACGCGCTGTCGTTGGCCACCTGACAATTCATGTGGGTAGCGGCGCATGAAACTGCGCGGCAGTTCAACACGATCAAACAGCATCTCAACGCGGTCTTGCAGCGCTTTGCCCTTCAACGTGCCAAAGTTGTGCATGGGTTCTGCGACCTGATCCGACAACTGCATTTGCGGGTTCAGTGATGCAAAGGGATCTTGAAAAATCATCTGCATATCAAGGCGCGCATTGCGCAGACCATTGGTATCCAGCGCCATAATGTCCTTGCCACCAAGGCGCACAGCACCCGATTGTGGATCAACAAGGCGCAGGATCGAACGACCGGCGGTGGATTTACCACAGCCAGATTCTCCAACCAAACTTAGGGTCTGGCCCTTGTTGATGGTGAACGACAAGTCCTCAACCGCGTGAACATTGGCGACAGTGCGTCGGAAGAACCCACCTTTGACCGGAAAACGGGTGGTGAGGTTCTCAACCTCTAGCAACACTTCATCACTGCCTTTGATCGGTTCAATCGCCCCCTGATCGCGGCCCATCAGAACCATCCGTTCTGGATATTCTTTGCCCGTCATCTCGCCCAATTTGGGAACAGCGGCCAACAAAGCCTTCGTATAAGGATGCTGCGGGTTCTCAAAGATTTCCTCAACAGTCCCCTCTTCGACCTTTTCACCACGGAACATGACCACAACGCGATCGGCCATCTGGGCAACCACGGCCATATCATGGGTGATGAACATCACGGCGGTGCCGGTTTCACGCTTCAAACGATCCATCAGGGCCAAGATTTCAGCCTGAATGGTCACATCCAAAGCCGTTGTTGGCTCATCCGCAATTAACAAGCGTGGCTCACAGGCCAGCGCCATTGCGATCACAACACGTTGGCGCATACCGCCTGACAACTCGTGGGGATATTGCTTCAAACGACGCTCTGGTTCTGGAATACGCACTTCGCGCATCAGCTCCAGCGCCTTATCAGAGGCCTGAGCCTTGGACATGCCTTTGTGCAGGCGCAAACCCTCGGTCAATTGACGCTCAACCGTAAAAACGGGGTTCAGTGCCGTCATCGGCTCCTGAAAAATCATGCCAATCTCATTGCCGCGGATCGAACGCATAAGATTCGGTTCAGTCTGGGCCAGATCAATCTGATCTTCGTCTTTTCGATTAAATAATAGGCGTCCGCCGGTAATTTCACCGCCACCAAACTCAACCAAGCGCATCAAGGACAGCGAAGAAACCGATTTCCCTGATCCAGATTCGCCGACAACACAGACCGTTTCACCAGAATTGATATCAAAGGAAACATCCGAAACTCCAACGACAGGGCCGTCTTTTGTTTGGAATTCGACCCGTAAACCATGGATTTCAGCAATCGGTGACCCAATTGTCGATGCGTTTTCGTGATCTAGCATATCGTCCCCCAGTGCGCGCGTTTGACGGGCATTCTGAAAGGCTAAGGGCAAGCCTTGGCAGGTGTCAAATAGATGCTCACCGCTGACTCAAAAAATCACCCCAGCTAGAACGGCTTTTCCCCCACGTCTTCCATCAACGCCCTTGCAATTTTTTCAGAACCTGTTTCGATAGCAATCAGTGGCTTGTTGGGGACGAGCGAAGGCTGCCAAAAAACGTTGTGTTTTGGCTGGGTTATACCGCTTACTTCGTGTTGTTTCTTTCAATTCACCCAAAATACCTCAGGCCCAGCGTTGGTGATCTGCGGAATAAACGACACAATTCTGTGTCCAACATGGAGTACAACATGAAACTCAAAACCCTCTTGCTTGGGGCCATCGCATCTACAGCGTTCGCACCTATGGCACTGGCTGACTGTCACGAAGGTGAACGCGGTCGCGACGGCGAAGTCAAAGTCATCTACTGGCAAGCCCCCTCTATCCTAAACCCGTATTTGTCCGGCGGCACAAAGGACATCGAGTCCTCAGCCGTTGTAATCGAACCAATGGCGCGTTTTGACCAAAACGGTACTTTGGTTCCATATCTGACAGATGAAATCCCGACAGTTGCAAACGGCGGCGTGTCCGAGGACCTGACGTCCATCACTTGGAAGCTAAAAGAAGGCCTTCTATGGTCAGACGGCACTCCAGTGACCTCAGATGACCTTGTTTTCACAGCACAATATTGCATGGACCCTGAAGGCGGTTGTGCGCAGTTGGCTAAGTTTGAAGGCGTCGAAAGCGTCGAAGCTATTGATGCGCAGACAACCAAAGTTACCTTCTCAACTGCAAAACCAAACCCATATGGCCCATTCGTTGGCGGCCAATCACCGGTTATCCAAGCGGCACAATTTGCTGATTGCTTGGGCGCACGCGCACCAGAATGTACCGAAGCCAACTTTGGCCCAATCGGTACTGGCCCATTTGTTGTCACAGACTTCAAACCGAATGACGTGATTACATTGGTCGCAAACGACAACTACCGTGATCCAAACAAACCAGCGTTTGCATCCATGACATTCAAAGGTGGCGGTTCTGCCGAAGCCTCTGGTCGTGCGGTTATGGAAACTGGCGAATTTGACTACGGTTGGAACCTACAGCTTGCACCAGACGTCATCCAAAAGATGGCTCAGGGCGGCAAAGGTGTTCCTGTTTCCGCATTTGGCGCACTTGTTGAGCGTCTAGAAATGAACCTGACCAACCCATCACCTGATCTCCCACCAGAGACACGTGCGACAGTTGCAGAGCCACACCCGTTCTTGTCAGAACTTGCTGTGCGTAAAGCGCTTTCCATGGCCATCAACCGCCAAGAGCTTGTTGATGTAGGTTACGGCGATGCAGGTCGTCCAACGTGTAATCTTGTTCCAGCGCCTGCTTTGTATGCGTCTGACAACACGGAATGCCTGACACAAGACATCGCCGGTGCAAACGCTTTGCTCGACGAAGCTGGTTGGGCCATGGGCGCTGACGGCGTTCGCGCTAAAGGCGACGTGCGTCTTTCAATCTTGTATCAAACATCCACGAACGCAGTTCGTCAGGATTTCCAAGCTTTGATTAAAGATTACTGGAGCCAAATCGGTGTTGAAACTGAACTACGTAACCTAGACGGTTCCGTATTCTTCGGTGGTGACCCGGGTTCTCCTGATACGTTCCAAAAGTTCTACGCAGACGTAGAAATGTATGCGAACGTGTTTGACGGCACAGACCCACAAGCTTACCTCGCGGCCTACCGTTGTGGCAACGAGCCTAAGCCATCCAGCCAATGGCAGGGTGAAAACATCAACCGTTTCTGTGATCCAGCGTATGACGCTATGATCGACGAGCTTGCCAAAACTGGTGATCTTGAGAAACGTGGTGAGTTGGGCAAAGCAATGAACGACATGCTGACAAAAGACAGCTACACAATCGTTCCATTGGTTGACCGTGGTCGTGTATCTGCACATGCCAACTCTTTGGGCGGCGTTGTTCTTAACGTATTCGACTCAGAAACTTGGAATGTGGCTGACTGGTACCGCATCGGTAACTAAGTCGACCTTAAGCATCGTAAGGTGCGTGCCAAGCGCGCACCTTACATCCCTACCCCAACGACTGACGCACAAAGGCGCCGCTTATGTTGACCTTCACAATCCGTCGCATGCTCACCTCGATCCCGACGCTTTTGTTCATCAGTATTGTAATCTTCGGACTGCTCCAGCTCGCCCCCGGTGACCCAATGGCCCAAGTGCCGCTGACCGTGCCGCCAGAGGTAAAGCAAAAGATGCGCGAGGCTCTTGGCCTTGGCGCACCGGTATATATCCAATACCTCAAATGGCTCAACCAATTCTTTATCGTGGAACCACAGTTCTTGATTGACTGGATGACCCGCGACAGCTTCCTCTTTGGTTGGTTGCCAGACACACAATTCAGCATGGTCTATGACCCAGAGCTTGAGAAACTTGTCACACAGCAGCGCAACATCAGCTGGCAGACCCGTTCACCAATCATGGACATCGTCATTCAACGCATCCCACAAACGCTTTGGGTTGTTGGACTGGCTTATATCGTCGGCATCCTGATCGCCCTGCCCATCGGTATCTATTCCGCCTACCGCCACTACTCGGTCTTTGACCAAGCGGGTACATTCATCACGATGGTTGGTTTCTCAATCCCGCCGTTCTTCACGGGTCCCCTCTTGATCGTGATCTTCTCGGTGACGCTCGGCTGGCTGCCCTCCATCTATGATACCACCCACGTGGTCAACGACTGGGCCAGCTTCAAATACCAACTGTCGCAAATGATCCTACCGGTCATGGTGCTGGCCCTGCAAACCACAGCACAGATCAGCCGCTACATGCGCGCCTCGATGCTCGACAACCTGAACCAGGACTACGTGCGCACCGCACGGGCCAAGGGCCTGAAAGAGGGTGTCGTCGTTATGGTTCACGTACTGCGCAACTCAATGATCCCTGTGATCACCGTTATCGCCCTCGGCGTGCCCTCCATCTTTGGCGGCGCGATCATCACCGAAAACGTGTTTGGCGTGAACGGGATTGGCCAGCTGCTGATCACCGCCCTGTTCGCCAACGACATCCCGATGGTCATGACCATCACCTTTATCTTCGCCATTATGATCGTGGTGTTTAACCTGATCGCAGACGTGCTTTACGGCGTACTCGACCCAAGGATCCGCTATGACTGATACAGCAAACGAAATCGATCCATACGCGGCCCTTCAGGACAAAGAACCGGGCAAGCCACAACGCAATCAGTGGCTGGACGTCTGGGATCAGTTCAAGAAACACAAAGGCGCTGTGTTTGGCGGGGGCTTCCTTTTCTTCATCACACTTGCGGTTCTGCTTGGCCCATACCTGTGGACCGTGGACGCGCAAAAGCTGGACATCCGCAACAAGAACGTGCGCCCCATCTGGATCGCGATCTGGGATGGTGGGGCCAAGACCCTATGGCACCGCCCCTTTGGCACAGACAACTTAGGGCGTGACCTGCTTGCGCAAATGATCGCCGGCGGGCGTGCCTCAATGGCTGTGGGCTGGACAGCGATGTTACTGTCGCTCTCAATCGGCACAGGCGTTGGCGTTGCTGCGGGCTATTTCAAACGGCTTGACGGGTTGCTGATGCGCCTGACCGATCTGTTCCTATCGCTACCAATCCTGCCGCTATTATTGGTCGCAGTGACCCTATTCCGCCAACCCTTGCGCGCCAACTTTGGTCCAGAGGGCGGTATGTTCATCCTGATCGTTGTGGTGGTGGGGCTAACCAGCTGGATGCAAACCGCACGGATCGTACGGGGTGAAATCCTAGCACTGAAAGAACGCGAATTCATCCTTGCCGCCCGTTCCATCGGGACCACATCAGGGGCGATCATTCGGCGTCACTTGCTGCCCAACGTGATCTCACCGATCATGGTATCTGCAACACTGGGACTGGCGGTCGCGATCATTACGGAAAGCGCATTGTCATTTCTAGGTGTGGGCTTCCCATCAGATTTCCCAACATGGGGTAAAATGCTGGCCGACGCCGTGCCACGGATGGAAGAATACCCAGAACGCGTCTTGCTACCAGGCATCGCCATCTCACTCACCGTGCTTGGGGTGAACTACCTAGGCGACGGATTGCGCGACGCATTGGATCCACGCATTCGGGGACGGTAAATGTAGGGCGGGGTTCACCGCGCCTATCTTAACTTCATGGATCACCAATCAAATTTCGACTTGAAACCAAAACTTCACCGCAGTTTTTGGAGCAATAAATGATCATTTTTCCGATAGATAAATTAGTACCTCTCAAGGCCAACCTCTTTGAAAGCCACCTTAAAACACAGCCGAACCTAGAGATTCATTTTGAGACCTTCACTGTTGATGAGGAGTTCGAAGGCAACGTGATCTCCCACCCTTTTGATGCTCCTATTTGTGCAGAGCTTTTTCATCTTCCTTCTGCCAACGTACGCGATCTACAGGGCCAAATATTTGATTTCTCGTTAAACCAAAATGAAGGTTTCATTGACGCTTCCATTTACTTTCGGGGTGCTCATAACCCCATCGACATCTCTAGAATTGAGTTTTTGTCTCAAAATCATGTGCCTATGAGAGTGACCAGTCGTTGGATTATGACCTTTGAGGGCGCTGCGTCCAACGATTTCGATTTTGATTTAACTGTCTCTGTACAAGCATGATCGCCTACATCACAGTCGGTGCTGATGACATCGCCCGCGCAAAGCGGTTCTACTCGGCCTTCCTCCCTGCCCTCGGATACACGCAGAAAGAAGAACCCGAAGGCCTCAGCTACGCCCTGCTCGTCCCCGCAGGTCAGCGCCCAACTTTACCAGACTTCTACGTTAAACCCACCTTCAACGGGCAACCCGCGACAGCAGGCAACGGCGCGATGGTTGCCTTTGAGGCACAAAATCAAAGCCAAGTGCGCGCACTGCACGCAGCCGCCATAAAAGCAGGCGGCACAGACGAGGGACAACCGGGGTTTCGCGCCGATTACAGCGCAGATTTCTACGTGGGTTATCTACGCGATCCCCAAGGCAACAAAATCGCACTGTTCTCAAGCGATCCAAATGAACCCAGACGGGACGACTGACGCCCTCTATTAAGCTTGCGTAAGTTCGATCTTCAACGCCCCAGCGCCGTCAGCGATCTCTAACAAGCGGTCGATATTGGGATGTGCGCCCGGACGGTTCTTGGCATCCTCAGTATTTTTCGCAAACAGCGCGAGGCCAAGACCACAGGCCTGCGCATCAAGACTGTCAAACGTCTGGGCAAGATATTGGTAAACGGCCAATGACCCCTTCTTGCCCGCTTCATTTGGGATGGTGGCGACAATTGCACCATTCGCATCGACAAGATCGATACGTTCAAGGCCATCAATAGATGGCAAAAGTTGCAGGTTGTCTTTGAACGAAGCTGTAGCTTGGATCATCGGGATATCCTTTTGGAAATGCATTTGTGCCAGCTCTTAACAGCTTTGATCTGCCGCCACTAGCCGCGCGCCGCAACCTTCCCACGCCACATGATGAACAGACCTGTGGCGACAATCAGCGCACAGCCCACAATCGTGGCCCCGTCTAAACGTTCGCCAAAGACCAATACACCCAAGCCAACGCCAAACACCAAACGGGTATAGCGAAACGGCGTGACCACAGATACTTCGCCCGTGCGCATCGCATTCATCAAAGCGGTATAGGCAAACACGCCAATGCAGATCGCGCCAAGGATGAATGCAGCCGCCTGCCCCTCTGGCCAAACAAAGGCGCGTCCCTGCCACAGCGCGAAAACACCGCCCGCAGCAATCACCGTCAAAAAACCGTAAAGGCCAAGTAGTACGGTGCTCAGCGTCTTGGGCGCTGCACGGCTGGCCAGATCACGCCCCGCCAATCCTAACATCCCGATGACGGCCAAAATGGACAGAGGCGAAAACGCATCCGTGCCCGGGCGCAACACGATCATCACGCCAATCAACCCTACGACAATCGCGGCCCACCGCATCCAACCAACCCGTTCGCCAAAGAACACAGCCGCCCCAGCAACCACCACAATCGGGGTCGCCTGTAAAATGGCAGTGGCCGAAGACAGCGGCGTGATCGCTACGGCCAGCACGTAAAACAAGCGGCCTGTAATTTCAAAACACATCCGAATGCGCATAGGTGGCGATAAAACATCCGCGTGATACAGCGGTTCTTTGTTCCACAATGCAAGACAGGCAAAGATGATCGCGCCACCTGCCCCGAACAACATCAGCATCTGCCCCACAGGGACAGTGACCGCCGCCGCTTTGAACAGGCTGTCCTCAATCGCAAAGGCCGCCATTGAGGCAACCATCCACAGACTGCCGATCACATTCGACCGCTCGATATTTTTCGCATTCGCCGTCATTTTGGAGGCTGCCGTTGTTAGGGAAATCAATTGCATCCAAAA
>Ga0228609_1000247_pt1 | contig 28546 bp, 28 predicted proteins | sample 10DmetaG_FD_190068 | JGI IMG/M metagenome (GOLD analysis project Ga0228609, IMG submission 190068) | Seawater microbial communities from Monterey Bay, California, United States - 10D | ecosystem: Environmental > Aquatic > Marine > Coastal | place: USA: California | collected 2016-11-10 | reverse complement strand
ATAGTTTGCTTTAATAAGTCTACTGTAGTGTAAAGTTGTGATGCAGGGTTATTCGTTCATGATAAGGGTCATTATATGATGGGTGTCGATTAAGTCTCTCGGAGTTAAACTTATGTTCGATATTTCGAGTGAGTTCTCTACAAAGAACACCTCTTGAGAAATCTAGAGGTTTTTTTGTGCTTTTATGAGTGAAATGGGTTTTAACTTTTAAAGAAGTACAAAAAACACTCAAAAGCTTTGTACGCTTTTTATTTTCTTTGGACCATTTTTCGGTGCATCAGCAATGGAAAATGAATCCAATTCCCGCTACTGTAACAATAAAACGGTTATACTTTTATATAAAGTGCCGCCGTTTTTATTTTTTATTAAAATTCTATATATTTGATTGCAATTAACCACTAAATTTAAATAAATGAAAAATTTTAAAAAACTAATTTTATTATTTACGGGAATACTTTTTGTTTCATGCGGAGGGAACCCTAATTATCAAAAAAACTTAGCAACAGCTCAAAAATTATTCTCACTTCATGGAGAAGAAAAGATTGATGAACAACTCGCTTTAGTAAGTAAAGATATCAAGCTGTATACACCTATGTATGGTTCTTCAGAGCCACTAGGGTATGATGCATATGCATCTATTCTAAAAGGATATCATGATAGCTTTGAGGATATTAAATACAATGCTCAAGTATGGCTTCCTGGTGTTGATACATTGTCTCTAAAACCAGATGGAAGCGTTAGGACATATGGTACCTGGACAGGAAAAAATTCAATTACTGGCAAAGAGATAAACCTAAATGGCTATTGGTATTTTAATTTTGATGCAGATGGCAAAGTCATAGCTCAGGGTGACTTTTTTGATTATGGTGGAATGATGCAATCTGTTGGTCCTAAAAACCCTGTTTTAGTTACACTAAAGGTTAAGCCAGGTGAAAAGCAAGCTATGATAGATCTTCTTAATACCCCAGATGGCCTTCAAACTACTAGAGATTTTGATGGAAGTCTATCTCTTGAAGCATTCTTCAATGATGAAACATACACATATTATATTTATGGAGATTGGGCGTCATATGAGCATTACCAAAAATATCTTGACTGGAGATTTAAGGATGATGAGAGCAAAATGGCACAACAAGTAATAGCTCTTTGTGTTGGAGGAGAAAAAGGGTTAATTCCTATATTCCCTAACACTGATTACTCATCATTTAGTAATTGAGAATTAAAAAACATTTAACTATTGCTATCCTTCAAAATTACAAATATTTTTTTCTTATATTTAGCTTGTTATTTTGTTAAACGTAAAACATTAAAAAATGAAAAATAGTTATTTAATTTTAGTAAGTCTTTTCTTATTTGCCTCATGCGGCCAACAGCCAGTAGGTGAAATAGAAAATAAAATCAAAGTAGGATCTTTAGGATTTCATGTGTCATTTGTAGTGCCGAACGATGCCACAGAAAGAATGGATCAGTTTATTGGGACACATGAACAGTTTATGCGCGAGACTCATCACTTATCTGGTGATCAAGAACCCATTATTTTATCTTATTCTGTATTTAAGTCCCCAGAATTGAATAATCCTTTCGATCCCAATAGTGGTGAAACAGGAAACACACTTTATGGTTTGACTGAAATTTATAATGGCCCTGAAGGTGTTCAAGCCCATATGACTTTAGGTCAACAACGTGAAGCCATGTTTGCTGAGTTGGTAAGCTTAACAAACACATACTGTGTTGCAGGAATTCTCGGAGCACCTGTAATTGCGGCAATGGAATAATTAAAACTTATCTTAATTCATCAAACGATTTACTTGTGCTGCAACTTTGAATAATAGGAGGAGCATCGTAAAAAAGTAAAACCGTTATACTGTTATAGTATGACGGTTTTTTGTTTGAATGCCATAACCAGAATTGCTACTACCCAGACTTTTTCAAAAGAATATTGTATGTTGCATCTAAATGCTATATTTAACTTTTAATAAATAAAAATGAATTTAGTAATTAAAGGAAAATGTACCTCAAGTTATGACGCGGTATATAAAGACTTTATAGAGCTCTCAGAAACAAGAGCACAATGTTGCGATGAATCCAAGACAACAATTAGTATAATAGACAACAATAATTTTATTGTTTGATGTTGACATGAGTAAATTGAAAGAAATATTATCCACTCCTGAAAGAACTGAAGTAATAAAAAAGATGGTATTTCAAATGAAATGTTTCAATTTATGTCTTTGGGATAAGGGCGTAAAATATGTTTTGATATTTAGAATGAGTTATCTACTAAAACAATAAAACGGTTGTACTATTATAGTGTAACCGTTTCTATTTTGTAATGTGCAGAGTAGATGAAGTTTTATAAATGTAAAACTTTAGCTATTACTCTCTTTTCTTCAGCCATAAAAGAACCTTTCTGAATAAAGGAACTAAAGGAACTATTGTAAGTATAACAGCAAATATTCCAACGGCTTGGAAAGGTATCCCAGTAAATCCCCCAATTTCCTTTGATGCACCTCCTATTATCAAACCAACCATTGAAAATATTAGAGGGTTTTGTTTTAATTGTTCAACGAACGTTGAATGTGGTTTATTTGCCATTTTAATTAATTATTTTACTAAGATACCAAAATTAAACCATGTTTCAAATCATACAGACTAAAACCTGAATAATAAGATTCATTAAATTATATGTGTTGATTAAATCTCTTCGAGTTAGACTCATGTTCGATATTTCGAATGAGTTATCTACTATGGAGTAATCAGAAATGGATGCTTTTCTTTAAATAAGTTATGATATCTGCCTTGTAGGTTCTGCTGATGGGAATTTGAGAATTCCCAATTTTTATAAATTCATTATTGTAACTGTTTATTTTCTGAGAATTCACAATGAACGACCTATGTGTTCTTTTGAAGTAAGAAGGGAGACGATTAATGATTTTACTGATTCTTTCTTTTGTGACTATTTTATCATCATTGGTTACAACTTTAATATAATCTGAAAGGCTTTCAATGTAAAGAATGTTCGATAGATTTATAGAATGATTGATTCTATTGTATCGAACAATAATCTTGTCTTCTTTGGTATCATAAGTACTTTTCTTTATATTCTCGAGAGATCTTATGATGGTTTCTTTTTCACTAAGTTTTTGAATAATTTCAAAGATAACTTTAACTAGTACCAATACATAGAGGGTCAGGCTTAGATTGCTAATATTTAGAGCAAGTAAAGGTTGATCATCAAATTGGAAAGAAGTAAATAGGAATAGGGCAAGAAAAATGACAAGATATTGGAGATATAGAGAAATGATAATAGTATAGATAGAATATAAAATAAATAAACCATTTTTCCCTCTCAATAGAAATTCTGGAATTAATTTATGATTCACATAATAAGATGTTCCAATCACGACGGGTAAAAGGAAAGTAATAAAGTAAAAAACTTTTCCTAAAGAATGATCTTTACTTACAAATAAAACAAGTAATATTAGTCCAGTAAAAAACCAATACCAAGCTGTCTTTAAAAATCTAACAATTTTCAGAACCATCTGTCAAAACTAATCAATTTTAGTAGTTTTTAAAGAATTTATCGGTAGGATACCACTTTCGAAATGGATTCTACCTTGATTACTGAGAGCTTTTCGGTTTATCTTTGAGATGTTATATATTTATAAACCAGGAGATAAACAAATCTCTTTAAAATTAGAATTATGTTCAAAATATTTTTACAAGGAGGTCCATTATTTATGGGAATTCTTTCTCTTATTCTACTTTCTCTTATAACTGTTTTTGTAGTCTCTCTTATTAAGAAAGGAGACGAAAAAAAACTTTTACAATCAATGCAATGGTTAAAATCATTAGGAACTCTGGGGTTAGTTGTTGGTATACTTGGTCAGTTAATAGGACTTTTTAGTGCATTTTCAGTAATTGAAACATCTCAAGGAATTTCACCAGCCATGCTAGCAAGTGGTCTTAAAATCTCATTGATTACTACACTTTATGGATTATTAATTTATATTATTTATCTGCTTTGCTCAATGTTTTTAAAGCGAATTCAGAAATGATTTTCCAAACAATAGTCATGTGTTTATAAACTCTCTTTGAGATATATTTGTTTGATATTTAGAATGAGTTATCTACTAAAACAATAAAACGGTTGTACTATTATAGTGTAACCGTTTTTTATTTTATTCTTCATTTTTTTATTATAAAACATCAATAACGGTTTTGTTAGATGTCGAATTAATGATATTAGGATGACCTGAAAATTTCTACTATATTTTTAGTTTTATTTTAAAATTAATAAACAGTATATTTGAGTGAATTAAATAATTAACTTTAAATACAATTAAAATGAAGAAATTAGTACTAGTGTTAGCGCTCATTCCATTATTAGGTTGGAGTCAAGTAAAATCAGGGGTGTCTTATTCAGAGCACCCAGCTTATGATGTAATTACAAAATCTTACCGAATATGGGAATCGGGAACTGAAACTGAACTTAGAGCACTGTATGCAGAGGATGCTAAATTCTGGGGCCCTAATGACGAAGAAGCAAATAATATTGATCAACAAGTAGGCAATATGCTTTGGTGGCAAGAAAATTTTAGCGATATAAAATTCACTGTTATGAAAGGTGCGACACCAGATATCATTAAGTATGAGGATGATGATAAAGGAGCTTGGACTATGGACTGGATGGTATTCTCTGCCGTGAATAAAAAGAGTGGCAAGTCTGTTAAGGCAAATATTCACTCAAACAATTATGTGACAGATGAAGGAAAAATCACGATGTCAATGAGCCACTTTGATACTGAGTCCGCAGGTGCACAAATTCAAGCATCTTTTGGATTGCATAGAAATGGTCGTGTGTATGATGAACACCCATTCATTGATACATTGAATAAAATGGTTGCACATTTTGAGGCTGGAGAAATCACCGAATTGGCTTCTTATTTTTCAGAAGATGCCGCTTTCTATCGACTTGGTGTAGACGGGAAATTGAACCTAGAAGAACGCACAGCTACATGGAATCAGGCCGTAGCAACCTACAGTGTGCGTAAACTAGAGCAGTCAGGATATCCTGATGCTATTTATTATTCAAGAGACAAAGGCCAGTGGGTGGTTCTGTCTTGGTGGTGGGTAAACAATACAAATGCAGAAACAGGAGAGGTAACTCGCGAATATTTACACATGAGTCATGACTTTAATAGTGAAGGTAAAGTGACGAGAGAAGTTCTTTATATGGCTAATTAAATACTTTACTCTGCCAATTTTTAAGTTTGATATTTCAAAAGAGAACTCTACTAAAAAAATAAAAAGATTATACTATAAAAGTGTAATCTTTTTATTTCTTATCAAAGAAAGTTTCTTAATTTTAGGGTAGTTTGAATACATCTTCTACGGTACAATTCAACGTTTTTGAAATTTTCAAAGCCAATACAGTAGAAGGAACATACACTCCATTTTCAATGGCATTGATGCTCTTTCTGGAAACTTCAGCTCTTACAGATAATTCTTGTTGAGTTAGCCCAGAAGACTTCCTCAGTTGTTCTAAATTATTTAAAAGTTTTACATGGTTCTTGCCCATAGTTACTCCTTTTCATATTTTTCAACGGCATCCGTTAATTCTTTTCCAGTATTTGGATAGAGATAACCCGCAATCATTGTTCCGATTCCTATTAATCCAACCAAAGCACCAACACCTTTTAGTATACTACCAAGTGCATAATATCCAAGAAGGTATAGACCCATACCCACAAAAATTGTGATGACTCCGTTTCTACGATAATCGATGGGTTCTTTTTTTCTTTCTTCAAAAATATTTAATAATTCTTCTACTTTTGAAGAATCCTCTAAATTTTTAGATATTTCCAAAACAGTTTCTCTCTTTCCTTTTGCGTCTTTATACTGCCAGAAAAATACAGCGAGTGGAATTATGATTCCAGAAAGTATTCCTAAAACAGGTATTAAAAGTTCAGTTTGATATTGCATAATTTAATTTTTTTTACGTTAATGTAACGCAAACGTAACATTTATTTTTATGAAACGCAAACGTTACATTTAAATAATTCCTTAATTTTTTAGGATTCAGTAATTTTATAAAATTTTCAATAGTGTTATATTTCCTTGAGATAAAGCTAAAGTTCGATATTTCAATAGTGTAATAAACTTTGATCAATGGTAGCTTTGATATTATCACAACCCTATAAGATCAACTCAATTATAACAGGTGTTGAAGAAAGTCCTTTTCTGTAAGAATCTAAGGGTTCGTATTGTTGTTGTCAGGGGTTTTTACTTTTACTAAAAACCCTATTTTTTCATGTATTTTAAGTCTATCAGGTAAAATACTCGGTACAATTTACGCAACTTAATTCATTACTATTCTCGAAATTATGGTGTATAAGCACTTGACCTAGAGTGAACATTGTTTCGAGGTAGGTAGATTTTTCATGAAACCAATTACTTTCTTTATATTTGATATAAAAAAATTAGTATGGATAACAAAATAGTAACTCAAGTTATTAGGGAGGTGAGAAGGTCTCTGAAAATTTGGGATATAACAAGAGCTGTATCCAATACTAATGACGAGATTCAAACAAGAATTAATTTAATTAATCCTTTATTTGATATACTTGGTTATGATGCTTATGATATTATACACGAATACATAGTAGATATAGAAGGAAGTAAAGGTCAAAAGGTAGACATGGCCATTACATTAGGGAGGAAAAATCCTATAGTTTTAATAGAGTGTAAAGGTGCCACCAATGCTTTAACATTGCATAATTTAATGCAGGTAAAAGATTATTCTTGCTATACTAAATCTGTTAAAATTGGTATTTTAACGAATGGTTTGGTTTTTGATTTTTATACCAAGGATACTTCAAAAAGCGTGGGCTTGCATACGAAGCCATTCTTTTCCTTTAATTTAGAGGAATATACTGGAGCAGACCTTGAAATGTTAGCATTATTTCATAGAAGATTAATAGATACAAAAGTTATAGAAGAAAAGGCTAATGAGATCTATTTCCTTGATAATTTTGATGAGGCATTATACACCACTCTAAAAATGCCTAAGTCTGGTCAAAAACCATCAGAAGGGAATAAAAAATTAATTGAGATAATTTTTAGAAATATGGGTGGCAAGAGGTATACTGATAATGTTCTAAGTGAGCTTCTGCCTTTGGTAAATTCAATTTCATTGAGAGGGGTTTTAAATAGAATTATCAGAGAAGAGAATGTAAGATCTAATACAGGTATTATTACTACAACTGATGAAATAAAAGCGTACGATATTATTAAAACAATTCTAAGTTTAAATAGAAAGGTTAGGATAGATATAGATAGAATTACATTCAGAGATTATAAAAATTCTCTTAAAATATTAATTGATGGTAATCAAAGAAAGAGCATTTGTTCGATTGAAATTACTAAAACTAAAAAGTTTTTAAGTGTCGGTAATAACCTGCACGAAATAAAGTCAATAAGCGTAAGAGAGCTAACGAAATACTATAAAGAAATTGTAGAAGCTGCCCTGAAAGCAGCTTCAAAAAATTAGAGTCAAACAAAACGCTTTAAACGATAAAAAAAAGGCCAACAATTTTTATTTCTATTAGCCATACTAGTGAATGTATGTAGTGTCATCAAAGAAGTCCCCCCTAAGTTTTCTTGTCTCACGGTGAGGTTTCAAAAGACATCCACAGGGCATTAATATAGCATAGGCGTAACTGTTTGTTAGGTACATTAACAATATCAGTATTTCATTTATTTTATCGAAGGGTTTAAGAGCTACTGAGGTGGGCTTCTTCAGTTTTATACTTTAAGCTAAATTAGGTTTTAAATATTTTACACTCGTAAAATTAATCCACTATTTTAAAATTCCATACCTTTACTTTAAAACAGTACAATGTGGACTACATTTCTTTATCGTATGAATTCATTCGCAATTTATGGTTTGTATTTCGACATACCCATTCATCGCAAACATTTCATTAGAGTTCGTTTTCTATAATCAATTCCCTACCCATGATGACTTATCATATAATTATTTAGGACAAGTTTCTTAAGTTTATAAAAACGCAGGAAAACAGGTTCATCATATAAAATATTTTAAAATTAATGTCTTTTCTTTGTATGAATTAGGAGTTTAAATTTTATTAAAAAACAGTAATTATAATGTCTAACAACACTCAATTGCCTTCACAAACAAAGAAGAATACATTGGTTCCAATACTTATTATTGCAGGACTTTTCTTTATCTTCGGATTTGTTACCTGGATAAACGGAGCTCTAATTCCGTTTATGAAAACAATAAACGAATTGACAGATGCGCAATCTTATTTAGTTGCCTCTGCTTCCTATATTTCTTTTGTGGTAATGGCGCTTCCTGCGTCTTATGTTATGAACAAGGTAGGATATAAAAAAGGGATGTCTCTGGGTTTAATGATAATGGCTTTGGGTGCACTACTATTTATTCCGGCTGCCAATGCAAGAACCTATTGGATGTTTCTAACTGCAATTTTTATTCAAGGCATAGGAATGACATTATTACAAACAGCATCTAATCCATACATCACTATTTTAGGTCCCATTGAAAGTGCTGCAAAAAGAATTGCGATCATGGGTATTGCAAACAAAGTTGCAGGTGCTTTGGGGTCTTTTATTTTTGCTACTATTTTACTATCTGGTATAGAAGGTATCAAAGAAAAATTAAGTACGGTAAGTACTGCTGAAAAGGCAAATCTACTTAACACAATGGCAGATAGTGTTATTAGCCCATATTTGGTTATGGCTTTGGTCTTATTTTTATTAGGAATTTTAATTAGAAAAGCGCCTTTACCAAATGTAGAAGCGGCACCCATGCAAGAGGTAGCACAGGGAGAAATTACAAAAACAAGTATTTTTCAGTTTCCACATTTATGGTTGGGTGTTTTGGCATTGTTTATGTATGTGGGAGCAGAAGTAATTGCCGGAGACACCATCATTGCTTACGGTCATTCTTTAGGATTGGGAGAAAAATCAAACTCTTTTACCATGTTCACTCTAATGGCCATGGTAGCCACTTATGCAATAGGGGTTGTTTTAATTCCTAAATATGTTAGTCAGTCTTTTGCATTAAAGGTAAGTGCTATTTTAGGAATTATAGTATCTTTTTGCATTGTTTTTACGAGTGGTTTTACATCTGTACTCTTTGTAGCTGCTTTAGGAATTGCAAATGCATTGGTTTGGCCAGCCATTTGGCCGTTGACATTAAAAGGACTTGGGAAGTTCACCAAAACAGCTTCTGCTTTATTAATTATGGCAATTTGTGGTGGGGCAATTTTACCTCCAATGTACGGAGCTTTAGTGGACTATAAAAAAGAAGAATTAGTAGCTACAGGAATACATGAAGTGAGTGCTTTTGCTGAAGCAGCATCTTTTGGTTACTGGATTTTGCTGCCCTGTTATGTAATTATTCTTTATTATGCTTTTTGGGGGCACAAACTAGGTGTTAAGGAATAGCAATTTCTACTCAATTTGATTTATTGAAAAAATTGATTTCATTTTTACATCTATTATTTGTACTATATTTTTTTAAAGTCACAATCTGTTCGTATATTACATACAAAATCAAAAAACATTTAAGAGTATGAAATTTATCAACAATTGGTATCCAATTATCTTAGCATTTGGTTGTTTACTATATTCAGTAACCTACGGATTATTAGGGATGAATGAAGAAGCACAATATTCGGCACATTGGCCAGGAACAATACTATTGTTCGCAATCGCAATTAGACAAAGAAGAAATACAAAATGAATATAGGATTCTTCATAGTGGGTGCTGTTATATTTGCAACATATATGGGGTTGACCATATTTAACATCATTTACTCTAACCGCAAGCAAAGAGAAGAGAACTATCCAAACAAAGATATTGATAAAAAAGGACTATGAGTTGGAAAGAAAATAGAGATCTATGAATCTTATTTTTACGAGCCTTTTAATTTATACATTACATCTTTGCAATTAATTTTAAAGAGGAATTGTAGGGAGGTTTAATGACGAATTAAACTGAAATTCATTTGCAATATTTTTCAATTGCAATGTGAGATATAAGTTCTTTTTCTGAAGGGCTAAAAATAGTTTTCACAATAAAAAAAAGCTTGATTTCATTTTAAAATCAAGCTTTTCCTGACAAATCTTTTAATTTGTCACTTTCCCCTCTCATTTTTTATGCATTTAACAACGATAAAACAGGTTCTGTTGTTTGTCGTGCTTTGATGTGGGGGGGCTAAAAAAGGAAACAAAAAACTGTTTCACAAATTATTAGTTTATTTATTTGATCCTTATTATTCAATCCATTTCTGGAAGACCCTTTTTTCCTTTTCTAGGAGCATAGGATGAATGCATTATTTTCCAACCATCATTTGTATTGGTCCACGTTGAAGAAGCTCTTGTTGCGTAAACAGTAGTTTCATTCGTTGCTGTAATTGTATATTTACCATCTGCAACAAACGTGATTACTGCAGTCTTCATGTCTGGAGAAAAGTACGTTTCCATATCAGAAAGTTCAAAGAATTCCCATGTTAAAGGAGCATCTTTAGTGAGGTCATCTTTGGTGTAAATATAAAAAGGGTTTAAATTAGAGTCTCCTGTTGAAACTTTAATTTCTGGATGCTCAAACTTTTTGTAAGATTCAGAGTCACCTTCCATTATTGCTTTTTGCATTTCTTTTTGCATCTCTATGATTTTGTTACTAATATCAGATGCTGCATTCTTTGCATAATACAATTGTGCATTGCTACTGTATGGAGATGAAAATGTTCCAAAATCTATTGCTTTAAGTTGTGTTTTCAAAGCATTTTCATAATCACCCATTGACGCATAATGTTCTGCCATAGAATCATAAGAATTGGGACCATTGTGAATGTCTTGAGACATTTTTACGTATTTCATAGCTTGTTCAGTATCTTTTTCACCAAATACTCCATTCATATAGCCGTAAGATATCATGTTGTATGCAGAGGAAGCATATTCTGGGAATTTTTCAGCAAATACTTTAAAAGAATTAAAATCTTGAATTGATGTAGCCAAGTAATGAATTAACGGACTCTTCGGAAATTTATTTACAAGACTTGTTTCTAAAGATTTTCGGTCGTCTGAAGATGCAGACATATAGTCATACCAAGCTCTTTCTTCTTTGGTTAGTTTAGAGGTATTGATATTGTTAAGTTTACCAGATCTACTTCCCCATTTTTTATTTGCACTGCTAATGTATGCTAATGTTAGTTTTGCACAACCGCAGTTTTCATCTATTAGCAAAGCAGAATTTGCAGCACCAAAAGCCGCCATGTATTCTAAATTAAAAGCGTATTCTATTGCTTGGTTTGCTATAATTTTTGCTTTTTTGTTACAGGATGTGTCTTTAATCCATTGTGCATTTAAAATTACCGTGAAGCTCAAAGCAACAACGGTTAAAATGTTTTTCATTCTAAATTTCATAAGTATCTCATTTATTATTGGTTCATAAACAAATCTACAAAATTAGTTTTTCAAAACAATTAATTTTGTTTTAATATATTTTATCCATACGTATTCTGTTTTAATAGTGAAATCTTTAATTTAGACATTGATTTTTTTTTACAGTAAAAGACAAAGAAAGTTTTAACATTGATCATTAAAACTATTTTTAAATCAAGATCAGACACTTGCTATTAGATCATCTATCAATATTCTATAAGAAAGAGGGTTTATTGATATTGAAAGATATTCTAATGTCAAAAAATCTAGGCTTAAAGCATTTAAAAGATCAAAAAAATAGCAGTAAATATTCTTTTTAACAGTGTACTAGTGCACTTCTCTCTGGGTCTTATTTAATAAGTGTAGTCATTTAAAACAAAAAAAGAGAACGGTATCTAGTTACCGATAATGGTCTTTCGGCATTTTCTATTGTAATTTTTTTGTGTCTATTTTGAGTCGCGTCAATAGATTAGAAATAATTGTTATTTATTTGAAGTAAATTGAAAAGAAGAATACCTCCAGCCATTTTTCAACCATGTTATTAGGTGTGAAGTCTGAGAAAACAGGGTGAATGATGATATATTCAGGACAAAAAATAACAATATAATATATTTCATGATTCTGAATGTTTAGATAGTGAAAAAGGAGTATTACTTTATTTATTCAAAAAAAGTACTCATTTTCTGAATGAGTACTTTTTAAGTTATTTGAAAACATCTAAAGTTCTAAGAAAACCCGCTACCAGGTTCAGTAGGGCTTTGTGCCTGGGCTTTTTGAGGGTTTAATATCAAATAGGTTCCCAATGCTGTCAATGCTGCATATTTACCATAGTTTCCTATTTTTTTTATAGCATCTTTACGAGTCATGCTCTCAGATGTATTGTCTTTTTGTTTTTTCATTGTGTTTTACGTTTTATAAATTGTCCGTTTTTACTCTAAAATAATTTTTTTGTTTACGATTCCTGATTCAGTTTCTAACTGAACAATGTAAGCACCTCTATTAAAGTTTGGCAATGCAATATTATTTACACCATCTCCTTCAAAGGAAGTATTTAGTAATTGCTTTCCTAGTAGATTATACAAACGAACTTTCGTTGCTCCGTTTTGAACACCAACAATACGCAGGTTTTCTTTATTAGAAGTATAAATACTTATGTTGTTGTTCAATGCAACATTATCTGTATTTAAAACCCCAGAAGTAGCATGTAAGTAAAAACGTCCAATTCCTTTTAAATCTGTTGAAAGAATTCTTGTTAAACTAGAAGAACCATCTAATAAAGTAAATGAGTTGTCTTCTTTATCTTCTATATAGATATTTTTTCCACTAGGAAAGTTTTTTGTAGTTGCTGAGATCATTATTTCAGTACCTGATACAGCATTGACTCCAATAGGAATAACCATGTTTTCATAATTGTTGTCTGGTAAGGATTGTACTTCTAAATCTCTTCCAGATCCATTTGCGACTGTATGGCTGTATATTGCAAATTCATTTGCAACACCTCCAAACATAGGTCCATCGTAACCATTGTCGAAACCAGTTGTGGTTCCTTCTATATAATAAATTTTTGCCTCTCTGCTAGTTACTCCATCTGAAAGATTTAAATAAATTTCAGGTCTCGCTGCTGTTCTTTTGAAGCCACTGTTTGTATGAGTTCGATCTGTTGCTTCCATTAAAACATTTCCAGCATCAGTATCAGCCTGAACAAAGAAACCTTGAGCTGGAGCTATGTTCCAATTATCAGCTTCTACTTTGGTTAGATAAGCACCGGCACCGCTATTTGCAGACTGATCCCAAATCCAAATGGTTTTTGTTTCAAGTGCATTTTCACTTCTTGCTAATATACTAGCACTGTTAATAGGTGATAAATATGGATTTCCTATTAATCTAAAACCATTTCCAGAAGCAACCAAAGCAATCTCTAAATCATTGGTGTTAATACTACCAGAAAATGCCACCGATCCTATTGAACTTCTCTTTATAGCATATCCTTTCCCTTGATTAAAAATCGCATCAGCATCCCCACCTTGCATATAGCTCCATTGATCATTTGATGTGTTGTAGGTTCCGATAGCTCTATTTGGTCCAGTTCCTGGATCAATAGAGTTGTCAGTAACGAAAGCATCATTGTATACTTGACCACCTACAGGAGGTGACAGTAAATACCAGTTTGTAGTTCCTAAATATTTACTGTATTTAAGATCTCCAGTAGCAGTTCCATTTACAATTAATGAACTATTATTAAATGCATCTATGGCAAGACCATAGTTGTTAAGATTGGTAACAGTAATTTTAGCATTTGCACTTATTCTCAATTTTTTATCAGCTAGAACAGATATGTTTTTAAAAGTAAAAGTTCCTTCTAGTCCTAGTTCTGGAGTAGTATTACTACTAGATAAGAATAAGTTTTTGCTACTGTAATCTGTGGCCTCTATTGGAAAAGTTGTGTCTATAGTATTCCAATTAGTTCCATCATAAGTAGTCCATTTTGGACTACCGTCGTAAAATCTAAAATAATATGTTGATTGTTCTAAAAGATAACCACTTGGAGCAACTGTTAATTTGTCAGCTGTGTCATCTAAAGTTATGAGATTATCATAATTTGTACTTGAACTGGTTCCTATTTTAATAGTCCCCTCTTTAAAATTAGCACCGATAACATCTATTTGTCCATCTACATCGAGAGTTGGTACAACAAGACTACCAACGTTGGTAAGTGTAAATTTTGAATAAGGGCTGATATACATATAATTAGCATCAAAATTACCATTTGAATTATTGAGGTTAGGATTTGTATTCATAATAAAGACTCTGTCAGAAGCAGTCGGAGCGGATCCTGTGCTCCAAGATCCATCAGCTGCATAACCACCGGAAATAAAAACTTTACCTGAATCACCACTGGTTGTAAATTCGTAACTGTCAATCCATAAATGATCAGAAGCACCTGATGTTCCTAACGCTTTACCAGAACTAAAAATCGTATATGCTCCTCCTGCTGGGTCTGTTATTGCGTCATAAAGTAATTGAGAACTCCAAGCTACATTTAACCATCCAGAAGAGGCAGTAGTATTATCAAGTTTTACTACAATCTTAGATTTTTCCATAGAGGACCCAATAAAGTACTTCATTGTTACATATTTCCAGCTATTAGTATCATAGGCCGCATTTGCATTGGCATAAGTTTTATAACGAACATTCAGCATTTCTATACCATCACCATCAGCGTCAGCTATATTTATGGTAGCTGTTTCCCCATTTCGTGTAGTAACATCTGTTCCACCCACTACACTCCCGGTATCACTAGCATCTAGTACACTTTTAAGTCCGAATGAAAATAAATCACCATCGGTCCCTGTTTGGTATCCTGTGTGGGCTGAATTTGTCCTAAACGTCACTTTTAAAGTGATAATATCACCAACCACTCCTTTGATAGGGGTATTCTATTGATGGTGTCGAGATTGTGCCTTTACAACTAATCTGCTGTAGGTATTAGTTCCATTATTTTGGATAAGTGTTTGATTAAATTTGTAAGTAGCCGATGCTGACCCACTTGTTGTCCATCCGCTTACGTCATTTAATGCAGTGGCATTAGATCCAGTACTAGTTGTGAAAGATTCTTCTACAGTAGTGGCACCGGATTTAATTTCTTGTGAAAAAACAACGAAATTTGATACTATTAGTAATGCAAAAATTAGTTTTGTAGTTTTTAACATAGTTTTTGATTTTAATTATTTTATTGTTTGTGGAAAGAGGACTATTATATTACAATTTTTTGGGGAACATTATTTACCAAAAATTTAAAAATGAAAATTATAATTACTTGTTAATTTAAAGTGTAATGAATGAAGAAAAACATATAATTTTTGAAGTAATAGAAGATATTTTTAGTCAAAAAACGAATGTTTTTGTAAAAGATTTAAATTTTCTGCTTTTTCAATAATTTTATTTTATAAGTAAGTTTAAAATATAAAAAGAAAGCTATTTTCAAGAAAGAGTGAGGGAACAATTTAAATACAAAAAAAATTGCTTCAACTCTTTTAAGGATTGCCTCATTTTTAATATTTTTAGTGCGAACGATATAATATCTTTGACGATAATAAAATCGTTTTAAAATAGATGTATTATTTAGGATTAGACATAGGAAGCTCTTCGATAAAGGCTGCGCTTGTGGAAATATCTTCAGGAAAAAGTATAGGAGTAGTTCAAGAACCTAAACAAGAGATGGGTATGTTTGCTCAAAAAAATGGATGGGCAGAACAAAAACCAGAAGATTGGTGGAGGCATATTTGTAGTGCCATTTCACATCTCAAGAAACAGTATAATATCAGTAGAACTCAAATAAAAGGGATTGGGATTTCCTACCAAATGCATGGTTTAGTTTTGATTGATAAAGCAGGTAAGCCTTTAAGGAAAAGTATTATTTGGTGTGATAGTAGAGCTGTAGAAATTGGGAACAATGCTTTTGATGAAATTGGAAACGAAGCATGTGCTTCACAATTATTAAACTCCCCTGCAAATTTTACAGCATCAAAATTGAAGTGGGTACAGGATAATGAACCTGATATCTACAATCAGATATACAAATTTATGTTGCCCGGAGATTATGTTGCTTACAAATTTTCGAATACAATAAATACCACTATTTCAGGTTTATCAGAAGGAATTTTTTGGGATTTTAAAAAAGACACCATTGCAGATTTTCTTTTAGAACACTTCGGAATTAATAAATCACTAGTTCCAGATATTGTAAATACTTTTAGTGTTCAATCTTTGGTAGACGAAAAAGGAGAAGAACAAACAGGTATTGCAGCAGGAACTCCAATTTATTACAGAGCAGGAGATCAACCCAACAATGCTTTATCATTAAACGTATTCAATCCAGGTGAAGTCGCTGCAACTGGTGGCACTTCAGGAGTGGTATATGCCGTTACAGATAGTTTGTCTGTCAAAGAAAGTTCCCGTGTAAATAATTTTGCACATGTAAATTACACAAAAGGAGCTGCGGCAAGAATAGGGAAGTTGTTATGCATTAATGGCGCTGGAATTCAATATCGCTGGCTGTTAAATAATTTGGCAGTAAGCTCTTATGAAGAGATGAATACCTTAGCGTCAGAAATACCTGTGGGTTCAGATGGAGTCTGTTTAATTCCTTTTGGTAATGGAGCAGAACGCATGCTAAACAACAAAGAAGTTGGTACGCGTATTGTAAATATGAATTTAAACAATCATCACAAAGGACACATGTGTAGAGCTGCTTTAGAAGGCATCGCTTTCTCTTTTGTGTATGGTATGGAAATTCTTAAGTCAGATGGTATTCAGCCAAGTGTGATTAGAGCAGGAAATGATAATTTATTTCGTTCAGAAATATTTGCCAATACTGTAGCTACGCTAATAGAACAAGAAATAGAAATCTACAATACAACTGGTGCTATTGGTGCAGCAAGAGCCGCAAATTTACACAAAGGAGATTTCAAGTCTTTTGGGAAATCAATCATGGACAATGATCACGTAATGACATTTATGCCATTTAAAGATAAGCAACCTTATATTGAAGGTTATAATAACTGGAAAAAAGAATTAGAACTGATTTTAAACAAATAATACTTGGGCATTACCGAAGGTCGAGCTTTACGGAATATTTTTTTCGTGTCTCAAAAAAGGATGTCGTCTCTATCCCTAACGTAACGATAAACAAATATCATATAAAATTTACATAATCAAATACCAAACAAATGGCAACTAAAGAATATTTTAAAGGAATCAGTAAAATACAATTTGAAGGAAAAGAGTCAGACAATCCTATGGCTTTTAAATATTACAATCCAGACCAAGTAATTGCAGGAAAAACAATGCGTGAGCATTTTAGATTTGCAATTGCTTATTGGCATACATTCTGCGGACAAGGAGGAGATCCTTTCGGACCAGGAACACAAAATTTTGCTTGGGATCAATCAACAGATCCAATTCAAGCTGCCAAAGACAAAGCAGATGCAGCATTTGAATTTATTAACAAAATGGGCTTTGATTATTTCTGTTTTCACGATTACGATTTAATTCAAGAGGGGGCAACTTTTTCAGAATCTGAACAACGATTAGATACAATTACAGACTATATAAAAGGAAAGCAAGCAGAAAGTGGTGTAAAATTATTGTGGGGAACTGCCAATTGTTTTTCAAATCCACGGTATATGAATGGTGCCTCCACCAATCCAGATTTTAATGTCGTTGCAAGAGCAGGCGGTCAGGTAAAATTGGCGATAGACGCTACCATCAAGTTAGGTGGAGAGAACTATGTTTTTTGGGGAGGAAGAGAAGGCTACATGTCTCTACTAAACACAGATATGGGTCGTGAATTAGACCATATGGCACAGTTTTTAACCATGGCTAGAGATTACGCAAGAGCACAAGGATTTAAGGGAACATTCTTTATAGAACCTAAACCTATGGAGCCAATGAAGCACCAATATGATTTCGATTCTGCAACGGCTATTGGTTTTTTAAAAGAATATGGTTTGGATAAAGATTTTAAAATGAATATTGAGGTGAATCACGCTACTCTAGCACAACACACAATGCAACACGAATTAGCAGTTGCTGCCAAAGCGGGAATGCTAGGAAGTATAGATGCAAATAGAGGCGATTATCAAAACGGTTGGGACACAGATCAATTTCCAAACAACATTCAAGAAACTACAGAAGCAATGTTAGTATTTTTAGAAGCAGGAGGTTTACAAGGTGGTGGTGTTAATTTCGATGCAAAAATCAGAAGAAATTCAACTGATATGGAGGATGTATTTCACGCTCATATTGGGGGAGCAGACACGTTTGCAAGAGCTTTAATTACTGCTGATAAAATTATAACTTCCTCTTCATACAGTTCACTTAGAGAAAAAAGATACAGTTCTTTTGATGCAGGAAAAGGAAAAGATTTTGAAGGAGGGAAATTAGAACTTTCCGATTTGTATAAAATTGCTCAAGAAAATGGAGAACTAACACTTCAAAGTGGCAAGCAAGAATTGTTTGAAAATATTATCAATCAGTATATATAATTTCTAAAACTTAATTTTACAGTTCAACAAGAATGATCAAAAAAATTTCTCAATAAAAAAGAATGCTTTTAGATCATTTGAAAGAAATCATTTTCATAAAGGGTGGTAAAATTAGTATTTAATAAAGTTTATTTAGCTAAATAGCAGAGATGCAAAGTCTCTAGAAAAAATAATAAAACACAAAAACTCAATTGAAAATTAATACGTACAATTGAAATATTTAAAAATAAAATAGTAAATATGAAATTTTTTATAGACACAGCAAATTTAAATGATATTGCAGAGGCAGAAGCTTTAGGAGTTTTAGATGGGGTAACAACAAATCCATCGTTAATGGCAAAAGAGGGTATCACTGGTGCTCAAAACATTTTAAATCATTATAAGAAGATTTGTAATATTGTAACAGGAGATGTTTCAGCAGAAGTAATTGCAACGGATTACGACGGAATGATTGAGCAAGGAGAAGAATTGGCAGCTTTACATTCTCAAATAGTTGTAAAGCTTCCAATGATTGCAGATGGTGTAAAAGCGTGTAAGTATTTTTCTGACAAAGGAATAAAGACGAATGTGACACTAGTTTTTTCTGCTGGGCAAGCATTGTTAGCAGCAAAGGCGGGAGCAACGTATGTCTCTCCTTTTCTAGGAAGGTTGGATGATATTTCTACAGATGGTTTAAACCTCATTGAAGAAATTAGAATTATTTATGACAATTATGGTTTTGAAACTCAAATTTTAGCAGCATCTGTTAGAAATACAATGCATGTTATCAACTGTGCTAAATTAGGCTCTGATGTAATGACAGGTCCTCTGTCATCAATTACAGGGTTGTTAAAACATCCTTTAACTGATAGTGGTTTGGCTAAGTTTTTAGAAGATTATAAGAAAGGAAATTAATGATGACTTTAAAATATTTTACTCAGATCCTTTTAATTATATTTTCAATAACAATTTATAGTTGTGATAAAGAAACTGAAGATTCTTCACCAGAAGTAATAGATACAATAACTCCCTCATTAAAAACACAAACTATTTTTATTTCTCAAACTATAGAGGGTGAGATTGAATCAAGAGCCGTCATTATTCAAACACCAGCAGTTATTGATTTCAATAAAAATTATCCTTTAGTTTTTGCTTTTCACGGAAGAGGTGGTTCGAATGCTAGTTGGGTTAATAAATTAAGTAGTTATACAAATAGTGGAGAATTTGTAGGAATCTATCCTCAAGGCTTTTTGGAATCATGGAATTTGGGTACAGAGCCTTCAAAAGCAGACGATGTAGCTTTTGTTAACTTGATTATAGAAGAATTAAAAAAGTATGATAATTTAGACTTTGATAGAATGTATGCAATAGGAACTTCTAATGGTTCTGGTTTGGTGAACAAATTAGGAATAGAAACGACTCATTTTAAAGCAATTGCTCCGATTGTTTCACAATTAATGCAAAGCAGTCCATTGTTGCCAACTACACAGCCCATATCTGTGTATCAAATCAATGGAGCAGCAGATACTACAATTCCTATTGAAGGCGGACCCAAATTAGGTCATGTGTTTTTAGATGCTAGTGACAGTGCGGCATTGTGGGCCAATCATTTTGATTGTAATCAAAATCCAGAAATACAGACTTTAGGAGAAGACACGCTTTACATTTACCAACAATGTACTAATGATAAAGAAATAAGATATCTTAGAGTAGAAAATGGAGCGCATAATTTACATTGGGGAAATCCAACATTATTAGAAGATATATGGGTTTTTTTTAAACGTTTTTAATACTTGAAAAAATCTAATAAAATTTCCTAAATGCGAGTCACTTTCAAGGTACAGGATACATAGACCTTAACCTTTAAATTAATCAGAGGTTCAAGATCTTATGTTTGAAGTGCCAATCTAATTATAGGTGGATTTTTATTATAAGTAAATTTATAAACTTCATAAAAAAAAGGGCAAAGTTTTTTAATTAATAGATAACAACTTTCCTTTTAATTTCTTCTCCTTCTTCTGTATGTAAAGATAAGAAATAGATTCCTTTAGGGTATTTCGTTACATCTATTTTACCACTAAAAGTATTGGTATCATATACTTTTTTTCCTAAAATAGAATACAACTGAATGTGCGCTATTTTTTTGGATGTTTTAATAAAAAGTTCCGTTTTAACAGGATTCGGATAAATTTGAATATGTTTAATATTCGTTGCTGTTTCTGTTGAGAGTAGATTTATATCCTCAACTTCAACTTCAAACTCATCAAAAAAGTAAGTTCCTTGAAATTCTCCAACTAATACTTGAAGTTGTATTGATGTCGTTTGGTTGGGAACAAAATATTCAAATTCAAAAGGAGTTTCAGCATAGGTGTTTGTTAGGTTAAATGTAGGAGAAGGAACAAAAGAATTAGCACCATTTACCACTGCTTTTATTCTCAACTTAAATGATTGTCCATTTGCATTAAAAGATTTGGCATGTACTTTAAAAGTTATTTTCTTATCAGTAAGGTCTTCTGTGTATACTACATTACTTAATACAACCTTGTTGTAAACATCTGCTGAAGAGACTAAGATTTTTGCACCAGCCTCCCCATTTTTTGAATCTGTTGTAGCATCGCTAAAAGTTGCAGCAGCACTTCCTGAAACTCTAAAACTCCAATCAGTGTTATAACCACACTCAAAAGTTGGATTGCGGATCAATGTGTTTTCTGTTGGTCCATAGCAAACAGGCCATGTACCAGATTCAAATAAGGCATCTTTTACATCCTCTACCCAAGTAGAAGTATCGATAATCGTACTTGTATTTGTATTTTTTGGATCATAACTATTTACAGAAAAATTAGCAATATTATAATTTAAAATAGTAGGGCTGTCTGATCTCATATGTATGGTTTTGTTCGATTTAGGTCCCGAATCCCAAGCGGCAAAAGAAAACCCTCTGTTAATTGCTTGTTCTGCAATATATCTGTGGTATTCTACACGTGAAGCATTCTCCGGACCACCATCAGCAAAACCTGTACTATTCCCCGAAATTGTATTTAGATCTCCCGAACTATATTTATAGCCTCCTGTATTGTCTGCGCCAAATTCCCCAACAAAAACAGGAATATTATTGGTTGTTGCCCAATTTGAAACCTCATCAAACCTTGTAGTTAAGGTATTTTTATCTGCATTTGTACCCCAATCTTGATCATCTCTAGAATCTGCACTAGAACTTGTAAAATTAAACGGTTGGTAATAATGAAATGTCGCAATTAAATATGCATCACTAGAAATAATATTAGGATTAATTTGCAAAGGCGCTTCATGTGAAGTTCCTGTTCCTCCTGTAATGATAATATTTCGAGTCGTATTATTAGACCCTGTTGCTCTAATTATAGAAATAATATCAGAATTTAGCGTATTCATATCCTGAGCAGTCATATGAAAATAAGGCTCATTAATAACTTCAAATAAGAGATCTTCAGAATGATTTTTAAATCGTTCTGCTACCTGTGCCCAAATAGCTCTAAACTTTTCATTATCGGCAGCTCTTTTAGCTGAAGTAGGGTGTGTATATGCTGTTTGGTCAGAATCAAAGGTATAGATGAACTCAGACTTTAAGGTTGATCCGTGAAAGTCTAGTGTTACAATCAGACCTTGCGCTAGTCCCCAGCCAATAACTGTTTCAATTCTATCTAGATGTATTGAACTAACAATATAATCAGCTGGAGTTCCAGAATAGTTTTCAGAAGTTCCTGCTGCTGCAGAATAACTAGAGGTAGAACCAGTTGTTCGATCCCCAAAAAAGTCGATTGGAATTCTAACATTTGTAAATCCTACAGTGGCTAGGTCTGTAAAATATTGCTCTTCAACATCAGGAGACCAATTGCCTACTACTGGTGCGCTAAAAACGTTTCCAAGATTAATGCCTCTGCCCATTTTCTCAACTACATCGTAAGGCTTTATTTGACTAAATGTTGAGAATTGCAGGGATAGTAGTATAATTATTAATAAGTAAAAAGTATATTGCTTTAGTAGTGAAATCATAATTTATGGATACAATTATATAACAGAATCGTTAGAAATAGAAAAAGGGATAAATAATTGATTAAAATTTATCCCTTTAAGGTATTGAACTATTGAAAAAAAATTAGTTGTTAAGTTCCTTTTGCTTGAGACGTTCTAATTTTGATATTTGAGTAACTTCTTTCTTTGAAAATTGTTCTGAGAGTTTTTTTCTTGTTGCAATAAAAGCCGCTCTATAGATTTCTTTTTTTTCTTCTTTAGAAAGATTTTTACCTCTTATCTTACTAGCATTAGAACTGTATTTTTCATAAAGAATATCTTCTAAAAAAGTTGCTTGATCTTTTGTGAGATTCATTTCTGTTATTATATGTTCAGAAATAGTTTTTGCTCTTTTTTCTATATAATTATTCTTCTTCTGTGCATGAATACTAACAGCGGTAAAAAGGATAACTGCTATAATGATTTTTTTCATTGTATTTATTTTTTAATGAATCTTTTGGTAGCAATACTACCATTTTCTTGCATGATTTTAAGTATATAAATTCCTGACTTCAGTGATGATATATTTAATTTCTCTGACGGCCCATTTTGATCGATAGTTACCTGTCCTAAAATATTTATGGCTTTTATCTCTTTTATTTTCGTGGGTGTTTTTATGGTAATAATGTCAGTTGCAGGATTTGGATATACTGAAATTGAAAGCGCATCTTTAATATTGTTTTCTGTCCCTAGGGCTGTCTCTTGAATACTCGTTCTAATATTGTCCATCAGCAGCTTTACACCTGTAGCACCAAATTTAACAGCCATTCCTAACTCAATATCGTCATAGGTTTCTGTGTCGTAACAATTTGTTCCTTCTTCTGGAGTATCTTGACTAGAACAATCAGATGAAATGGTTCTAGTAAAAGAATATTCTGCCCAATCTGCTGTTGCATTTTTTTGAGTACCGTATGTTACTCTATCTCCCGAACCTCCTGAAGCAATATTTTTTTTCCATCTCGGAATAACACTAACCTGAACATCCCCAGGATTATCTGTATATTTCATATCCCATGTGATAGTTACAGATTGTGAATTGTCAACTGCAGGGTCTATAGCCCATCTGTAATTATTAAACAATGTTGGGGGGTTTGTAGCAATTTCATTCTCAAATGTGAATTCTGCAGCTTGATTTCCAGTAGTAGTATCATTGGAAACAGCAAAAGTACCTCCTGATCCTGACATTGACCATCCTCCTAAAATCCCCTCAACGTCATCAAAATTAGGGTTTTTTACAAATCCGTCAAATGTCGGCTCAACTGCTTTTTTTATTGTTATGGAATCAAAGACTAAACTTTCACCTTCAGCAGCATCTCCTTTTACTCGAATCCCTAAAGCAGTAATAACGCCGTTGTTATCAGAGGGAGTGGCAGGAATAGCGACAAGAATGGTATGAAAGTTACCATCTGCAGAAATCTCAAAATTAGTTTTTGAAGCTGTATTGCCAACATTTCCGCCCGTTACATAACTTAATAATTGAAAACCTGTGAAGGAAGTGTTGTTTTGAACTACTAATTCAACAAACTCATAATCCGTATCAGATAGGTTTAAATCAGGAGACATTATGCCGCCAAAGTTGGTGATGTCTGTTCCAACAATTAAGGTGCCTTCAGATTGAGTAACTGCTGTTGTTTGTGACGGAATTCTGATCCACTCTTCTGTATCGTCTGTGGTATCAAATGAATATACGATGTCTTGAGCCTGAGAAAAGAGAGTTGTAAGGCCAATAATAAAAAGTAAGATGTAATTTTTTTTCATAATTAATTGTTGTTTGTAAATATATTTAAAATTTAGTCCAAAGATTTTTACTTCAAAAAACTTAACTCAAATTTAGAAATTTAAGTAACTTGTACATATAATATATGAGTAAAATAGTAGAATTTTTGAAGCAATAGAGTTAGAAACCTTTGTATTAAGGGAAATAAGTATAAAACTTTAATTAAAATTTGTATTGATCTTTAATTGAAGGACTTCCTTTTAAATAGCCTAATGAGTTTAAAAAAACATCAGTTTCATAGGTGGTTTCAATAAAATATTTTACGGGTGGTTTTGCAAAGAAGGCATGTCCAACATTTTTATAAAGAACCAACTCACATCTGCTCCCAATTCTCTGCATTTTAGCCTGATACTCAGTTACCGTCTTTACGGGTATAATTTTATCTTTGGTACCAATAAGTATGATGGTTGGTGGGGACCCTTTTGAAATATTATGAATGGGTGATATTTCTTGATATCTATTTATAAATCGATGATATCCAAATGAGTTAGGGCCATTGTCTATGACAGGGTTTAGTAATACCAATGCATTGGGAACAGAACTAATTTTTAAATTTTCAATCGGGTTGTCTAGACCTTCAATATTTCCACAAGCAGCAGCGAGATGACCGCCGGCAGAACCTCCTCCTGCAGCAATCATATAAGGGTTAATATTCATCTCTTTGGCATTTTTTCTTACAAACCGTATGGCAGATTTTGCATCTTCAACAGCTTCAAAAGGTGTGGTGCCATGCTTGCTTTTAATTCGATATTCTGCAGAAATGGCAATCATTCCTCTTGAAGCAAAATACATGGCTTGTCTCTTAAATAGATCAGGATTTCCATTGTTCCAACCTCCTCCGTGAAAAAACAGAATACAATTGTAGGTGTTTTCTTTTTTAAAATTTAAAGGTTTGTATACATGAAGATTTAATGTTGTGGTATCTATTTTTTTATAAGCGATCTTATCTGCTGAAATTAATATCCGATTTTGTTGACCAAAACTAGACTGAATGCCTGCAATCAGCAAAAGAAAGACTAACCAAAAACGAGTATTTAAAAAAAAATGCCTCATGATTATTTTTCCTTGGTTAAAATTTGCTGAACAGATTCTTCCTCTTTTATATTATCTACAATTCTACCAAAATCGGCATCCGTTATTTTTCTAAAGTCCATCAAGCTTTTATCATTTTCATACTTAATCATTAGGTTTTTCAGTTTAGACTTTAATTCTCCAATAACAGTTGTATAGTTTGGGTCATTGTAAATATTATGCATTTGATTAGGATCTTTTTCTAAATCATACAGTTCCCAAACATCAATATTGTAATAGAAATGAGCTAAGGTGTATTTTTGAGTTCTGATGCCATAATGGGGTTGTACATGATGCCAGAAAGGGAATTCATAATAATGATAATACATAGCATCCTGCCAATCTTTGGGAGTTTTTCCCTCTAAATTGGCAGCAAAACTAGTTCCTTGCATTTTTTGATCCGTCGAAATTCCTGCTAATTCTAATAGGGTAGGAGCAAAATCGATGTTGGTGATAATATCTTCATTTATACTTCCTGCTTTTACCTTTTTAGGGTATTTTACCATAAAAGGCATTCTTAGAGATTCCTCATAAATAAATCGTTTATCAAAAAATCCATGGTCTCCTAAATAGAAACCTTGATCTGAGGTTACTATAATGATGGTGTTTTCTTCTAGGTTATTTTCTTTTAAATAATTTAAAACACGTCCAATATTGTCGTCCACTGATTTTACACAGGCTAGATAATCTTTGATATAGTTTTGGTATCGCCATTTTCTTCCTTCTTCATCTGACATTCCTTCTGGCTGAACAATTTCCCCAGATTTAGCGCCATAGAAATCCCATTTAATACTTTCTTTTCCTTTTTTTAGACCCTTAGGACGTTTTAACTTCATATCTCTTCTGCTAAAATACTCCATGGTCATTTCAGTATCTCCAGCTGTCAGCTCTCGTCCTTGATAATCATCATTAAAAGTAGTTGGGTAAGGCATCTCGATATCTTCCCAAAGGTCTTCATACTTTGTATCTGGTTCCCAAGGTCTGTGTGGAGCCTTGTATTGCAAGACCATTAAAAAAGGTGTTTCTGAAGTTGTTGTAGAATCTAACCAAGTCAATGCGAAATCAGTACTTAAATTTGTAGCATAGCCTTTTTCTTTGCCCTTTCTTCCATTATCATTAAAAACAGGGTTCCAGTAATGTCCTTGCTGTCCGGCTGAATCATGGTATTTAAAGGTATCAAAACCAACAGGTTCTGTTCCTAAGTGCCATTTTCCAAACAGACTTGTCTTATAGCCGTTCTTTTGAAATTCTTGGGGGAATGTCCATTGTGAAGCATCAAATTTTCCACCACTTTCATTTTTGTAGTATCCATTTAAGTTGCTGTAATTACCGGTTAATATAGCAGCTCTACTCGGTCCACAAATAGCGTTTGTAACCAATACATCTTGAAATAGCATCCCTTCTTTTGCGACTCTATCTATATTTGGGGTTGGTGCAATATCTTTATAAATACCTCCATAAGCACTGATGGCTTGTGTAGTTAAATCATCAGCCATTATGTATATAATATTTGGCTTTTTGGTAGGTTTTGTTTTGCTTGAGTTACAAGAGGTAAACAAAATGATACAGCTAATTAAAATACTTATGGAATTGAGTGTGTTATTTTTCATGGGTTGATTTTTTTATTTAAAATATGACTTAAACTATCTACAATCGTTTTGTAACGGTTTTCAATTGCTAAATTTCTATTTTCGTTTGGATCAATGTTATGGTCGTATAACATTTTAGAGATGGTTTTGTTATTTCTTTGCCATTCGGTATAAAAATAGTTGTCGGCAATTAAAGTTTCTCCTTTTTGATAGCGAGCAAATGCGGTATTTTTAAATATTTTGCTTGGATTGTGAAGTGCATTTACAAAGGATTCTCCTTCCAAATGTTTTGGTTTCGGTATATTAATCAGGTCACAAATTGATGGGTAAATATCTACCAACTCTGCGATTGAGTTTGTCTGTTTATTTTTTTGGATACCAGGTGCATTTACAATTAAAGGAACTTGCAGGGCAACTTCAAAATTACTGTGTTTTACCCACAAGCCATGTTCCATTAAACTCCAGCCATGATCTCCTACTAAAATAATCACAGTATTTTCTCTCAAATTTAAAGTATCTAACTCATTTAAAAGTCTACCAATTTGGGCATCAACATAACTTATGGAAGCATAATAGCCATGAATTAATTTTTTAGCGATCTTATCTGTTACTTGCCCTTTTTTAGGAATGTCTTTGTAATATCTTAATTCTCCCCAGGAATGGCGTGCTGTATTTGGTGCATTTTTTGGAAATTTGAAATTTTCTGGAAGTTCAATATTTTTAGGGTCATATAAATCCCAATATTTTTTTGGTGCATTAAAAGGTAAATGAGGTTTTACAAAACCAACAGCTAAGAAAAATGGATTTCCAGTTGCTTTTAATTGCTTAAGGTCTTCAATAGACTTATTCGCTGTTTTACCGTCATTGTAGGCATCATCTTCAACATTAGGACTTTCATAAGCAAAACCGTGGTTTCCTTCTTCTTCTAATTTAATATTTTCTTCTGAGACATAATTTCTCCATCCTTTAATGAACGGGTACCATTCTTCATCCCAATCCTCAATATCCTTTTTTAGATGAGTAATTTTATTATTACTAACCGTTGTGTAGCCCTCATTTTTTAAATGTTGAACCAAGTTCAATACGTTAGGTGCCTCTTTTTTTATACTCGCATCGTATCTTAAAAAACGAGTTGATGTAGGCCTTATTCCAGTTAATAAACTTGCTCTTGATGCTCCACATACTGGTACGTTACAATAAGCTCTGTTAAAGGAAATACCAGTAGTTGCTAATGCATCTATATTTGGACTGATGATTCGATTTTTTCCATAACTATTTAGTTCTGGACGCAAATCATCTACCATAATAAAGAGTAAATTTTTCTTTACAGATGAGGTTTTTTTAATTGTATTCTCCTTGGTTACTTTACAACTGAAAAGAATAAAAATAAATCCAAAAAATACTAATTTAAAATAATTCATTTATAATTTTATTCTATTAGTTACCGTTAAAGTTGTTGTTGTTAAATCTTTGCTATTTGAGGAAGAACCTGTCATAATAGAAAATGTACCTGGCTCTACACAATAGTCCATATTGATATC
>Ga0228609_1000245_pt1 | contig 28621 bp, 29 predicted proteins | sample 10DmetaG_FD_190068 | JGI IMG/M metagenome (GOLD analysis project Ga0228609, IMG submission 190068) | Seawater microbial communities from Monterey Bay, California, United States - 10D | ecosystem: Environmental > Aquatic > Marine > Coastal | place: USA: California | collected 2016-11-10 | reverse complement strand
TACTTTTTATTTTTATTAACCAATGTTGGATTAAGACCGGCTCTAATCAAGTTTGATTTATTTTTCGGTTTTTGATCATTCTTAAAAGCTTTACTCATTAATAACATATCTGATTTCGATAATAGTTGACCCATGTCTTTTTTATTAAATGCACTTTGTAAGCATGATAATTTTTTTTCCATGGATATTACATCACGGTCAAACTTTTCATTGCTCGCTAGTTTTTGCCCTTTTTCAGCATAAAGGCATTGAGCGAGAATCCCTATATGTTGGGAGTGTTCTAATTTACTTTTATATGTTGGAATTAACTTATTTCCTAACTCAGTATTTGGATGAATTGGAAAATTATTACGATAAATATAGAACCAGTTTTTCAAGCCGTTATGTTCTGTAGTTGTAGTTAATTTGTGCAAATACTCAGGAGACTTATAGTCAGTAAAATTGTTATAATGTTGGACGCTTTTTAACTGTTTTGCATATAACCAGATTTTTTTGTTATCTTTAATAGATTCCAGTAAAAAACTTACTGCATCATGAATAGTTAGGCCATTTTTATCAGACTTGTATGAATATAAATCATCCCCATTGTGTTTATAGATTTCTGCTATCGAAAGCAGCAATCCCAAAGTGTGAGCATAATATCTCCAGGACCATCTTCCCCTTACAGCTTCTCTCCACAGTGCGCCATCTGGTTTTAAATCATCTATAGCAAACTTATACATTTTTTCACCCATTGCATAATCTTTACTCGACCCAAAAGTAGCTCCATATAAAGTTCTGGTAAGTTGATGGGAATATGTATGATTTTGACAATTCCCTTGGTCTCTACCAATCTTGCATTTACTCATTGTAAACCCCCACTTTTGAGCAGGTTTTATTTTGTCAAAACGCTTTTGAATTTCACTTAAAAATGTTTGTTTCTCACTAATGTTTAAATAATTATCTCTGTTTAGCGCCTGAAATAAATACACAGAAAGAATTAAGAAATCTTTCATATTTAATGAGTCGTCATGATTATTTTCATGTAAATCTATGAAAAAATTATTTTTGAATAAAAGGAAATAAATCTTTTTTATATCATTTGCATTCTGTTGGTTTGGGTGCAAAATAAATTCATTAACATGCAAAGTTAATTGTTCAATCATAACCAACATTTGTTCATCAGATTTTCCAAATAACTCAATAGTTTTTAAATCATGATTTTTATTTCCTAATAAATTTTCAATACGTTTAAATGTATATTTGTTCTCATAAGTACACCAATCGGGAAATATACTATAACGTTCAGGAAGTATTTTTTTGTATTTACCATTATTGGTTTTAATTTCTTTTACTGCATTCTTAAGGTCTATGACTTCATTTGTATCAAGTTTACCGTCATATGACCCACCGCTTTTAGCATAGAATGCCTCAAGCGCACGTCTTGTTTTACCACCATAAGCACCATCAACAGGACCAGCATTGTAGCCAAGTTGGTTTAACATGCGTTGTGACTGAGCGACTGAATCTGCAAAAACTGCGTGAGGTATGAGCAGTATGAGAGTGATAAATATACTCAGTAATTTCTTCATTCCGTTCACACCAATCTGTTCTAATATTTACATATGATCAGGCTAGTGTATCGTATTGAGATTATCAATATTAAGGAATGATATATGTCTAAAGTTATTCAAGTTGTTGTCTACAAAAGTGTGAGTGACCCTGAGAAGCTAGCTGCATATGCTATACTAGCCCGTCCTGCTATGGAAAAAGCAGGGGCAAAGTTTATAGCAAGGGGTGTTCCCATCGCAGTTAAAGAAGATGGAGAGGCAGTAAGAACCATTGTTATTGAATGGGAAAGCATGGAAGCCGCTGAGAGTGGATACAACAGCCCAGATTACCAGAATGCACTGAAGGCTCTAGATAACGGAGCAAAAAGAGCATTTATGTATTTGGATGCTGATTAAGCAGAGCTATACTTCAGACATAATTGAGAGAACTTCACCCATTGTCTCTTCTACCATTGAGTGACCCGTATCTGAAATTGTCTTCTTACGCATTTCCTGCCGTTGAGCATTCTCTTCTTTAGCGTCTGCTTCCGAAGAATAAATGATTACTGACTGATGCGTGTTTTCATCTATCTTAAACCAGATAATGTCTTCAGCTTTAGTTTTTGATTTAAGCTCACGGTGTGCATCTTGCATACTCTCTGCGCTTGGAACGCCATCAGGCCATGACCACTTTGTGTGAACTGCGAACTTTGCCATATCTTTCTCGGTGTTTTCATTGAGGTATCGAATTCTTCGATTGCACGATTCTGATGCTAGTAATTTAAACGAAAGCAGCCATTGATCGGATAAGAGCGAACGGCAGTTTTGTCCGCATAGCAGACATCTATTCAAAGCGCAGCGAACGACTGTTTTTCGCCATTAGTTTTTTAAAGGGTGTTCACAGACATGCGAGATTAGGTATAGGCCACACTTCGTTTTAATATCTCGCTCTTACCAAAATCCACCCTCGGCAAATGACCTTCTGAGTAAAGGCTATAGATTCGCTGATATCAAGGCCTCAGCCCATGCATCACACAAAACGCACGTCTGTATCGTGCTGAAACAACGGAGTAATTCAGGGTATTATGGGCCGATGTTATATCTGGAGAAGCAGGTGGCGGTGTCGTTAGACAAAGTCTATCCCGCCTCAAAGTGCCACGGCTATAAAGACTTATGAAGCGCAGATTTAGAACCACTCAATGAGAACAGTTGTGCGTTTTTACTCATAAGTCTTCTGTTTTGAAGATGTCTCTAATTATTGAAGTGGTCGTATATTTGACTGTGATAAAAAGCAAATAAATTGAATTTTATCTGGGTATATTTAATTTAATAATCTTTGGTAAGTATAGTAAGAACACAAAATGAAACAATGTAAATAATTTCCACGATAATATCGGGCTCCAAAACAATGCTAATACCCAAGATAAATTTTTCCAGTTTCTATTGGAATTCATCAATACAATTGCAAACGGCACTAGAAAAACTGAACGATACGCAAAATTTGTAGTTACTAAGGAAACGAATACATAAACAGCAAGGTGAGTATTACTGTTTTTGAGCATATATTTCAGAATAAAATCCTTAGAATTAAAAAACCATACCATTACCAAGATCACATATAAGATGAATGCGACAATTGTTTTATCTATTCCTAAATCAGAAACTTGCGCTGCAAGCGTTCGCACACTGAACCCAACAGACTCAGCATTAGGTGTTGCTGATAAAATCAGCATTAAGTCTTTTAGAGAAAAAATTAATAAAAGTAATAATAAAATTAGAAAAAATAATATATCATATCTTCTATTTTTAGATACAAATAAAGTAATAGCATCTCTTAGAAATATTATTATTGGAAATACTTTTAATACAGATGCAATAAAGCTTATTAGGGTTTTTACGTAACCATTTTGGTAAATACCACACATCAATATTGAAAAAACCAAACCATCAATATTCCCTCGTTCAAATAATAATAAAATTGGAGGGCTGAATAAAAAAAGGGGGGAATAAACCAAACAATTATTACGATAAGCAAAATAGATAATTGTAGATACTACAAAAGGTATCTGAATATAACCAATAAGTTGAACAGGATTAGTAAAGTATTGAACGAAACTAAACAAATAAGCCCATATCATTGGATAATTAAATGGAGTACTATTTTCATTATAAGGATTTAAAACTCTTATATTTTCAGTACTATAATATTGTTCTAGTGTAGGTATGGTACTTATGTCGCCAAATATATTATTTTGAACTGGTACTCCGATTACTTTCCAAAATAAAATACTCGTATCATTTAACAATAAAACAATTATTGCACTCAAAACAATGGTTAAAATTAATAAAATTATTTCTTTTTTATATTTTATTATCACTTTTATCCAATCAATACTCATAAGTTTTTAATTCAATAACAATTCTACTAAAAGATCTAATGTGAAAAACGCAAAGTTTCTAGTAATAATTTATATTTAAAAGATTCATATCATGGATCTAAAAGTTAGTAATGCAGGAAATGTTATACGAAAGATAACCAAGTTTAATCTTAATACATGCAATGGAATTTACATAACCTTTTCAATACTGGCGCTTTACTCACCTGTTCAAAATTACAAGATTCTTACATATTCAACTGCGAGCAATAGCAAAGTTAAAAACAGGTCATTATTCACTTCAGTTTATTGATATTAATGATATACATTTCCATTCGAATATTATAAAAGTATTCACAATAGCCTTAGGGAAAAAAATTTTATTTTAGATAATATGATACCAAAATTGTTAATAGTTGATTTGGATGGCACACTATTGAAATCAGACATGTTACATGAAAGTTTTTGGAGCGCTTTTGGCAGAAACTGGTGTGTCCCTTTTTTATCCGTATTAGCGCTTCGGCGCGGCAAAGCTGCTTTAAAAAACTACTTGAGTAAAGGTGCTAATATTGACGTTACATCTTTACCATATAACACAAAAACAATCGAGTATATCTGCGCTCACAGAGAGCAAGGTGGCCGAACGGCACTTGTGACTGCATCAAATCAAATTTTTGCCAATCAAATAGCTGAACATCTTCAGATCTTTGACTATGTCCATGGCTCAAGTGATAAGAATAATCTTAAAGGTTCTAATAAAGCCGACTTGATTAATGAGCACTATAGCAAAGAAGATTTCTGTTACATGGGCGACGCAACTGCGGATTTGCCAGTCTGGCGGATATCTAGTAAAATTATCACAGTGGATGCACTTCCCTCAGTGCGCAAACAAGCCGAACGTCTTGGCAAGCCCATAGAACATCTTAATACTACAACAAGATCTCTACAACATTACATCAAAGCATTACGCCCATATCAATGGTTAAAGAATATTTTAGTATTTCTACCTATTCTAACATCTCACCATTTTCTTTGGTTAACAGCATTGAACAGTATAGTGGCATTTATTGCCTTTAACCTCGTTGCGTCCAGCGTTTATGTTCTAAATGACTTGCTCGATTTAAATTCAGATAGAGCACATCCACGCAAACGATTGCGTCCATTTGCATCCGGAGCTGTTCCTATCGCGCATGGTAGCATTCTGGCACTAGTTTTGCTTATTACATGTGTATTAGTCACAGTTCTATTAGACTGGAAGTTCTTTCTGACACTGGCAGTGTATTATGTTATTACATTCGCATATTCGCTGTATTTGAAACGCAAAATTATTATAGATATCTGTGTTTTAGCAGGCCTTTATACCATACGCATAATTGCGGGCAGTGCCGCAACAGGCATCGAATTATCTGTATGGCTTCTCGCATTTTCCATTTTTTTCTTTTTTTCGCTTGCTGCTGTAAAGCGTCAAGCCGAATTGGTAGATATGCTGGAACAGGGCAAACTGATGGCAAAAGGTCGAGGCTATCATGTGGGTGATTTACCTATAATTAGCATGTTAGGCTTGGCTGCTGGATATGTATCCGTACTTGTGATGGCACTTTATGTGAACTCTCCTGCTACCGTGGAGCTTTACTCTTATCCACCAGCACTTTGGGGAATATGCGGAGTGCTACTTTATTGGATTACGAGGATGGTGTTAATTACTCATCGCGGCTCGATGCTAGACGATCCCGTAGTGTTTGCTACTAAAGATAAAGTCAGCCAAATTTGCTTTATTATAATTCTTGGGTTTGCAACTTTAGGTGCCTTGTTATGACACTGCAGTCAATAGTTCTTCGTTATACCTTTTTTGCTGTTTTAGCTACACTTGCAAACCTCGCGACACAACGTGGTGTATTGTGGTTTGGTAATAATGATATGCGATTTGCATTGGCAGTTGGTACTGGCACCTTAGTTGGCTTGGTTCTAAAATACATTTTGGACAAACGCTGGATATTTGGTGACACTAGTGTAGGAGTGAAATCACATAGTAAGAAATTATCACTTTATACTGCAATGGGCATTATTACCACAGCACTATTTTGGGGTACAGAAACAATATTTTGGTTGGCTTGGCAAACAGATGCTATGCGTGAACTTGGCGCTGTTATTGGCCTCAGTTTTGGTTACGTTATCAAATATCGCTTGGACCGAGTTTTTGTGTTCACTGAAATACAGCGTGAACATGCAAAATGATGCTTTCTGGTTGGGGACGATATCCGCGCATTGACACAAAACTAAGTGCACCACGCAACATAGAGGCATTGCGAAAAAAAGTACTAAAAGGCTATGCAATCGCTCGTGGTAATGGTAGGTCTTATGGCGATAGCGCCATAAGTGCCCAGAATACCATCCACATGAAACATTTTAATAGAATGCTAGCGTTTGACACCCAGCACGGACAATTAGTAGCAGAAGCTGGAGTACTGCTAGCAGATATTATTAGTACTTTCTTACCACGTGGCTGGTTTCCTTTTGTCACACCTGGAACCAAATTTGTCACATTAGGCGGTATGATTGCGGCTGATGTGCATGGTAAAAACCATCACAAGGACGGTAGTTTTGCACAGTATGTGGATTGGATAGAGATATTAACCTGTGAGGGTGAAATTCAACGCTGCTCATTGAATGAAAACTTAGAACTTTTCGAATGGACACTAGGAGGGATGGGCCTCACAGGCATTGTTATCCGTGCCGCAATTAGATTGCGTCCAATAAATTCGGCTTGGATTAAGCAAAGCACACTAGTAGCAAAAAATATAAGCCAAACCATTGAACTGTTTGAACAGTCCCATGATGCTTCATATTCTGTGGCCTGGATTGACTGTTTGCAGCATGGTAAATCCCTTGGTCGCTCATTGGTGATGTTGGGCGAGCACGCAGAAGCAGAGTCTATACCTCTAGAGCATAAAAAACAGCCTCTACAATTACCATTCAAGCGAAAACTGAGAATTCCCATTAAATTTCCAAGCTGGGCACTAAATAGTCTGAGCGTTCGCGCCTTCAACGCATTCTATTACTGGAATGGGAAGCGCAATCATCAGAAGAAACTGGTTGACTTGGATAGCTACTTTTTTCCACTGGATACCATAATAGGATGGAACAAAATTTATGGACGGCGTGGCTTTGCGCAGTTTCAATGTGTGCTACCAATTAAGAATTCCAATGACGGACTACGAGCACTATTATCTGCTACAGCAAATGCTGGCGCAGGATCCTTTTTGGCTGTTCTTAAACGCCTTGGAACACAGAAGAGTAGGTTCTCATTCCCAATGGAAGGCTATACTCTTGCATTAGACTTTCCCATAAATAGAAAAACATTAGCTTTGATGGAACAGTTGGACAGAATTACGGTTCAACACGGTGGGCATTTTTACCTCGCCAAAGATAGCCGTATGTCGCGTAAAATTTTTCAGAAATCAGAACCACGTGCAAGTGATTATTTATCATATAGAACTGATCAAGTCAGCTCTAAGGTGTTTGAGTCGGCTCAATCAAAAAGGTTAGGACTTTGAATAATATACTTATTTTAGGCGCACACAGTGATATTGCTATCGCTGTTGCACATCGATTTGCAGAAGCTGGCTATCAAATCCAACTTGCCGCCCGCAATATTAACAATCTGGCAGCTGATAAATCAGATATCGAATTACGTCATCAAGTAAATGTTACACTTCACGAATTTGATGCTTTAGATACTACTTCACACTCATACTTTGTGGAGCAACTTACCATTTTACCCAATATTACTGTCTGCGCAGTTGGTTACATGGGCGTACAGGCAGAAAACGAAAGAGAGATAAAAGAAGCATCACTTGTAATACGCAGCAACTATGAAGGCCCTGTCAGTATTCTGTCTGTACTTGCCAATTGTTTTGAGGCACGTGGCTGTGGCTGTTTGGTTGGTATAAGCTCTGTTGCTGGCGAACGCGGGCGGGCTTCAAACTACGTTTACGGCTCAGCAAAAGCAGGTTTCACCGCATTTCTTTCTGGATTGCGTAACAGACTTGCAAAAAAGGGCGTGCATGTAGTCACAGTTCTACCTGGCTTTGTAACTACCAAAATGACAGAAGGCATGGATCTACCCAAAAAACTCACTGCACAACCTAAAGAAGTTGCGAATGCTATTTTCAATGCGGTGCAGAAAAAACAAAATATTATTTACACAAGACCTGTTTGGAGGTTCATTATGATAATTATACGCAATATACCGGAGCAAATATTTAAAAGGCTGAAGTTATAAAGTTTTACTTAAAAGTGTAAAAAAATACTAGATGTAATCACCAAAGCTGATGGCAGTACAGAACTACGTAATCATAAGGTAGGTCGATGGTATTATGAATGGGCAGACGGAGATGTCTATGAAGGGGATTATCTTAACGGTCTAAAATCGGGAAAAGGTATTTTTAAATGGGCACGCGGGGATGTCTATGAAGGTGACTGGCTAAACGATCAACGAACGGGAAAAGGTATTTTAAAAGGGGCAAACGGGGATGTTTCTTTAGGTGACTGACTAAAAGGTCAATTACAATGACATAATTAAAACTAATATCAATCATACCATTCATTGGAATAGAGCCTATATTATGTTATTATAATTAGATGAAAAACGGAAGAAATACGGCAGGTCAGTTTACAGAAGGAAACTCTGGAAAACCTAAAGGCTCTCGCAACAAAGCAACGATTGCAATTGAAAGCCTTTTGTTAGGCCAAGCAGAAGCTTTAACTTAAACGGCCATATCAAAAGCACTAGATGGCGATAGCATGGCTCTGAGGCTTTGTATGGACAGAATAGCCCCATTACCTAAAGATAAAACTATATCCTTTCTATTGCCTCATATGGAAAATGCTAATGATGCGTCCAAAGCTGCTGGAAGCGTCTTAAAGGCTGTAAGCATTGGTGAAATTACTCCAATTGAAGGAAGTCGTGTAATGGGGCTCATAGACAGCTTTAGGCGCACTTTGGAGCTCACAGTAATTGAACATCGAATACAGGCGTTGGAGAGCAATATTGAAGGCACTGCATAGAAGGCTTGCTCAACTTAAAGTAAAAGCTCCACAGATACTTAGTTCTGAGGCAGAAGAAGCATTTAATGAACTGATATCATATCTTGATAGCCTGGCATCTCGTAAAGCTAATGGTGATGAAACTGCACAAACAGAAATTGAGGCTGTCTCAGCCCTATTGAGTAAATAAAATTATCTTGCAAAATATAATCGAATACAGTCTTATTTAGAGACTTTTTCAGAAACAGGATATTTCTCATGGCCAATTTTTTAACAAAGTTGATAAAATATTTCTTTTTTATACTTATTGGTGTGCCAATTTTGGCGGTATGTTGGTATTTTATATTAAGTTCTCCATCAACTTTGGAGCAATCAACTTCAAGTGATGGAGCCAGTAAAGAAGAACAAATAGCAGCATTAGAAGAAAAAATTAAAAAAGAAAAACTTTCCAAAGAAGATAGATGGCAAAATATACTACGCAAAGCATTAAAAGAGGGTAATCTAGCTCGAGATAAAGTTTTGAATTCAGATTTCATTTATCTTAATGATATTCATAAAACTCCTTTAGACATGGCAACAAAATCTGAAAAACAACTTCTAAATAAAAAACTGGAAGGTGAAATTGTAAAATTTGATGGCTATATTCGAGGCAAAAGAGATAACGAAGTAAGATACCGTGTTGATAAATACGAAAAAACAGGAATTATGCCAATAACAGATAAATTCTGGATTTGGAAATTTAAACATGATGAAGCAGTTTATTGTACTTTTAGGAATTTTGACAATAAGTCTATTCAAAATTATTTAAGATTAGCCTCAGATAAAGACAATAGATTTGAGAAGTTCACATTAAAGGGAGAATTTGACTCTATTTCATATTCCGTACTTTCATCTGGCATTGTCTATGGTGACACTAAACATAGGATAAATTTAAAAAATTGTGTAGTAATGTAATATTGGTCTAGTTTTAATTATATTGATTTAAAATCAAAATGATATCATTGTTGTATACATATTTTAAATATCTCGGAGTTTAAAATGGTTATATGTATAAAAAGTATATTACGAAATCTTTCACTTTATATATTCTCATTATTGATTTTCTTTATTGTTTCAGCCGCACAATTATCAGCTAACGATAGAGCAAACGCTATTATGTATTGCCCTGCTATTTACAAAGTAATCGGGTATGACAACACAGATTACTTTTTTGCAAGTAGAAATTCTCTAGACATTACAGCCAAAACAGAATCCGTTTTAGCTCAAATCCCAGTTAGTCATTATTGGAAAAAAATGGGAAAAGCCTCGAATATTATAGGAACGGATATAAATAATATAGACGATTTCATATACTCTACTGAAAATTTGTTTCGTATTAGATAGAAAATCTAGTATCAGTTACATCTATGAGTCTGAAATGTTTGATCCAGCTTCTATTCAAGAAACATGCAACATGTCAGTTAGGTATTTTTCAAAGTCAGGAGTTTACACAGAAACACCTTTAATTTTAGAATTCGAAACCTTTGTTCCCAAAAAATACACTGATTGCAATAAATACATCATCAAGTTTTAGTAAAATAATAAGTTTAATCAATTGTGGTACAGTAAATTAACCATGTCTGAATACGGGTTTTCATCATTCCTCATGCTCTGGACATATACTCATCCAGGCAGACCCCAGACACGCTTATTTCGTGTCTGAGCGACCATTTATAGTGCTTTGATTTAAGGCAATTATATCAACACACAGGTGTGCATCTAAATATATCGCATATGCCAATCATATTGGGATACATAAAAATTTATAGCATATATATCATTTTTGGGGGGTATTATGGAGGGTAAAATTTTTTATATATATTTAAACTAACGTTTACAGTTAGTTAGATTAATATATGGCGGTGTCGTCAAACATGCCAGAACTTGCATCAAATAGTTTCAATTAATTTCGTTAACTTATAGCCATGTAAAAAGTAAATTTCATTTGTGGAGATACAACTACATTAATACCTCCGTTATGTATTTCTGCTATTTCATTAACTAATGCGAGGCCTAATCCTGCACCTGGGTTTTCACCAATTTGCGAAAACCGTTCAAAACATGCTTTAATTTCTGCTTCTAAAAGTTTCTGACCATCATTTTCTACTTCAATTTTAATAAATTTACCTTCAATCAAGACATTAATAGTGATTTTACTTAGTTGCTTGCCACCATGTTGCAATGCATTTTCAATTAAATTGGTAATTGCTTCACTTATCAAGATTGGATCAAACAGCGTATGTATAGTCTCATGTAATAAATTAACATTAAAATCTATGTCACGTTTCAATGCCTTAGGCGCTAGTCTCGATGTTAGGTCTTTAATAACTTTATTTATATCATTAGATGAAAATTTTGGATTTCTTCCACGCAATTGTTCTAAAGACAACATTTGATTTGTCATTCGTACAGCACGTCGTGTCTCATCAACCAGCTGCAATGCTCGATCTTTACTGTCAGGTAATGATTTAGCTGCAAGCGTAGCCTGCGCCATTGAGTGAATAGCAGCCACAGGATTACGTAATTGATGTGCTGCATTAGATATTATTCGATCACTTACCTCTTGTGCTTGTGTTAACTGTGAAAAAAGCACATTAAGTCGACTTACAATACCCTTTGCCTCAAAAGGGACCTGACGCTCTATTGGTCGAATATCTGATGGATTGCGTTTTCTAATAGCCTCCTCAAGTTGCCCTAAAGGTCGTAAACCCAGTCGGATACCAAAAATCACCACTCCAGCGACTGTCAATATTAACAGCGCCATTACCATTGCGGCTTTTAGTGCAAGATCACGGGCAAAATTTTGACGTGGCTCAAGCTCTTGCCAAACAGTAACTACCGATGCACCAGAAATTCCTGAAATCTCAACTGATTCAATTAATCGGACGGCACGCACAGCTCGACCTAAATGTAATGCATCAAAAACTTGAGGAACATTTTGGCGCATATCTGTTTCAATCTTACTTACTGGAGGGGAAGAATACCCAGTAACAAAACTACCATCTGGACCATATACATGGTAGAAAATTGGACTGCCTGCTGCATCTTCAAAAAGATTCATCGTGGTTGGAGACAATGAATCTCCTCCTGAATATGACACATCACGTGACACCGCTAAACATATCATTATTAATTGTCTGTCAAAAATATCTGCAGCTGTTTTCCGGGCTTCTTCAAAGCGCCAATAGATTGCAGCACAAGCTACAATTAATAATGGTAACATAATTAATACAAAAAGTCGAAATCTTAAGGAGGAAGACAATAACTTCATTCTTTAACACGCATCATATATCCAAGACCTCGCGCCACCTTGATAACAACTCCATGGGCAATAAGTTTTTTTCGAAGTCGAGACAAATAAATTTCCACAACACGTTCCTCTATATCTGCTCCTACACCATATATATGGTCAGCAATCTTTGTTTTTGAAACAATTTGATTTTGTCGTTCAAAAAGGCATTCAAAAACAGCTAGCTCACGGCGTGGCAAATCCAGATCAACACCCTTAACTGAAAGTTTGCGGCCTACTCTATCGAAGGATAAAGAACCAAATTGTACTATTTCATTTTCAATTAATGGTTTACGCCTAATTAGTGCACGCAGTCTTGCATCAAGCTCTTCCATATCAAATGGTTTAACAAGGTAGTCATCTGCACCCGCGTCCAAACCTGTTACACGATCATGTATATCACCGCGTGCTGTAAGCAAAAGTACTGGAACAGAATTTTCAGATCTTCGCAAAGATTTGAGAATAGTAAAGCCATCAATTTTAGGTAAATTAACATCCATGATTACTATATCAAAGTCTTCTTGGCGCAAAAATTCTAAAGCAGATTGACCATCATGTAGCAAGTTTACTGAATGCCCTTGATCACGCAATTGATGGGCAATAGCGTTAGCAAGAGTTTCATTATCTTCAACAATAACTATGCGCATAAAAAAATCCATGAAAGTTTCACGCAAGGTTGAACATATAAGATTAAAGAATCAAGAGCGAATGATTCCGCTTGAGTAATATAAATTATGCACCAAAGATGGTGCTATAGGGAGGAACTATGAAACTAACAAACTTTACCCGTCGCGCTTTAATAGCCACGGCCACAGCCACGGCATTTGCAATTCCAGCACAAGCCGATGTGAACATGGCAGGCAAAACTATTGAATGGACAATACCTTTTTCTGAAACTGGTGGATCAGCGAAATGGGCAAATTTCTTTGCACCACTTCTTTCTGAAGCACTTCCAGGCAACCCCACCGTTGTTGTAAAATTTATGCCAGGTGCGGGCTCAACTAAAGGAGCTAATTGGTTCCAAGAACAAACAAATGGCGATGGAACTGTTATGTTTGGATCATCTGGCTCCACACAATTTCCATACCTACTTGGAGATCCACGTGTTCGTTATGAATATGGAGACTGGAACCCAGTTATGGCTTCAGGCACAGGTGGTGTAGCATATCTAAACGCTGAAGATGGTGCTAAATTTGACGGCACAGCCAACAATTTGAAAGATGTGACATTTATTTATGGCAACCAAGGTGCAACACGTTTGGATTTGATTCCAGCTCTGGCTTGGGAAATGTTGGGAATGAATGTTGAACATGTATTAGGCATCAAAGGACGCGGTGATGGTCGTAAGATGTTTGAATCTGGTGAGGCAACTATCGATTATCAAACATCTTCAGGCTATCTAAAAGGTTCTGCTGCTATGGTAGAAGCTGGTAAGGCTGTCCCTATGATGACTTGGGGCTCTTTGGCTGCAAATGGCGACATTGTTCGTGATCCTACATTCCCTGAGATGCCAACATTCAAAGAAGTTTGTGAAGCAACTGACGGGTGTGAAACTTCTGGGCCAAAATGGAACGCCTGGAAAGCTTTCTTTGTTGCTGGATTTCCATCACAGAAAATCGCTTTCTTACCAGCAGGCACTGATCAAGCAATTATAGATACTTTTGCGAATGCTTTTGCAGCAATCAAAGCAAGACCAGATTTCGCTGAAATTTCTGTAAAACGCTTAGGTAAATACCCAATGTATACCGGCGCAGATGCCAAAGCTGCCTTGGGTACAGCAATCACAGTTGACAGCGAAGCTAAAAGCTATGTGGTTGGCTGGTTAAAAGACCAATTCGGTGTTGAGTTGAAGTAAACTAACTGTTTTTTGAACGCCCCTATAAAATTTTAGGGGCGTTTTTATAAACAGTGAGAAGAAAACAATGGATATTTTCCTGGAAGCGTTACCCGCTCTTGGTGCAGCTTGGGCTCAAATTTTACAGCCTATCGTCATAGGATATTTGATCGTTGGAGTTTGCATGGGCCTCACAATTGGTGTGTTTCCAGGGCTTGGTGGGATTGCAGGCTTATCACTTTTACTTCCTTTCATGTTTGGCATGGACCCTACCTTAGGCCTTGCATTGATGATTGGTATGATTGCAGTAGTCCCAACATCAGATACATTTGCCTCAGTACTCATGGGCATCCCAGGATCTTCTGCATCACAAGCAACAGTTTTAGATGGGTTTCCAATGGCTAAACGTGGTCAAGCCGCACGTGCCCTATCCGCAGCCTTTGCATCCTCACTATTTGGGGGTCTGATAGGGGCAGCATTTTTAACAGTTTTTATACTCGTAGCACGTCCTGTGGTATTATTATTTAAATCTCCAGAATTACTTATGGTATCCATCTTTGGTCTCTCAATGGTTGGTATTTTAGCTGGTCGGATTGCCGTTAAAGGTGTGGTCGCAGCTGGTTTAGGACTTTTAATTGGTACTATTGGTGAAGGCCCATTCAATGGTGAACTTCGAATGTCGAGCTATGATTATCCATATTTAACTGACGGATTAAAACTTGTTATCGTTGGACTTGGAATATTTGCTATACCTGAAATCATTGCTCTACTTAGACAAGATAAAGCCATTTCTGATCGTCAATCATTAGGAGGTGGATGGATCCTCGGAATCAAAGACTGGTGGCACTATAAATGGCTTTCAATGCGTTGCTCACTTATTGGTGTTATCGTTGGTGTCATACCTGGATTAGGTGGCTCAGTAGTTGATTGGATAGCATACGGTCACACAATTCAGTCTTCAAAAGATAAGTCAAAATTTGGGAAAGGCGACGTGCGAGGCGTAATTGGTCCAGAGAGCTCTAACAATGCAAAGGAAGGTGGAGGGTTAGTTCCTACACTTCTTTTTGGCATCCCAGGATCAGGCTCAATGGCTGTTTTTATAGGCGCACTTGCTCTTTTAGGAAATGGGATTGATGTTGGTCCTAGCTTACTAGAAAATAATCTTGATTTTACATATTCCATTGTCTGGTTGCTTGCTCTGGCAAATGTTGTAGGCACACTATTGTGCATTGCACTTTCCGGTGGAATTGCGCGACTAACCAATATTAGGTTCGCACTCTTAGCACCTTTTATCTTTATGATAATTTCTTTTGCGGCCTTCCAAAGTGGACAAAATTTAATGGACTTGGTGGCTCTTTTTACGATTGGCTTAATTGGCATAATGTTACGAAGATTTGATTGGTCACGACCTGCTTTTTTAATTGGATTTGTTTTAGCAAACCCAGTTGAAAACTATTCAAATAATGCAAATCAAATTGCAGGAATTCGATTTAGACAGGGTTGGGATACAGGGCTAGATTACCTTCTATCACCAATTGTAATTATACTTATTATTATTACGGTACTTTCAATTATAATTGGATTACGTCAGGCTAAAAATATTTTAGCTGAAGGGGACGTGCCCTCAGGTGGCAAAAGAGCGCCCCTTATCTTTTTGTTATTTGTGATTGGATTTATTTCTTATGCATTAATCGATGCATTGAGTATCCCAGATTATGCCGCAACTGATCGAGTGTTTCCAGCTTTTGTTGCTTCTATTTCCTTAATTGGGGCATTTATTCTACTTGCCCAGATGATGATATTACCGGAAAGTCATGTCATATTCTCTGATAGAGAAAATAATGAAATAGAAAAAAGTGCAAATTATGGTCTTTGGCCAACGTTAGCTTGGTTCACTTTTTTATTGAGCCTAACCGCTATAGTTGGATTTATTATTGCTTTAACATTATTTTTATTGAGCTTCATGAAATATCGAGCACAATTAGGATGGATGAAATCTTCACTTTATTCAGTATTGGGTGTTATATTTATGCTATTTATGGCTTGGTTACTGAATAGAGATTTCCCACCCGGCTTGTTGCAACACTACTTTGATTTGCCATGGCCATTTACTTAATAAAAGAGATAATTTCTAGAAAGGTAAAATATTTTTGGGGCTTTAAATACCATTATATTTAGTGAGGTGAAAAATGAGCCAAACATCAATACCATATATTTTTATGCGTGGTGGAACCTCACGCGGACCATATTTTAATCGTGCAGATTTACCGACAGATCTCAATCAACTAGCCAAAGTATTAGTATCAGTTTTAGGTTCGGGGCATCCACTTAATATTGATGGCATTGGTGGAGGAAATCCAGTCACAACAAAAGTAGCAATTCTGTCAAAGTCAAAAGACTCCTGGGCAGATATTGATTACTTTTTTGCACAGGTAAGTGTGGAAGATGGGTTAGTTGATTTTAAACCAACATGTGGCAATATACTGTCTGGTGTCGCCTCTGCAGCTATTGAGATGGGCTTGCATCCAGCAGATAATGGAGAAACTTCCATCGCTATTAAGGCTGTAAATACTGGTGCAGAAATTCTTGCAAAAGTACAAACACCAAACAGAAAAATTAGTTATACTGGTGATATAGCTATTGATGGAGTACCAGGCTTATCATCTCCAGTTGAGTTGAATTTTATGAAAGTTTCAGGTTCTTCGACAGGTAAATTCCTACCTACTGGAAACTTAACTGACATTATAGATGACATTCCTGTGACTTGTATGGATGTTGCAATGCCAATGGTAATTGCACGTGCAGAAGATTTTGACTTATCAGGTTATGAAACCCGCGAAGCACTAGATTCAAATGAAGATTTTTTCAACAGAATGGAGCAACTGCGCATAAAAGCTGGAATTCTTATGGGTTTGGGAGACGTATCCAAATCAGTAACACCAAAATTTGGCTTACTTGCTCCAGCACGTGATGGTGGGACAATTTCCACTCGTTACTTCATGCCTTGGAGCACACATCCAACAATGGCTGTTACAGGCAGCCAATGTCTTGCATCTTGCGCTTTAACACCTGGCACAGTGGCTGATGGTATTATTGATCGCCCTTCTGAAAGCCCAACTAAAGTAACCCTTGAGCATCCAATGGGGAAAATGGATGTTATTGTAGACTTTGTAATGAATGGCACTGAATTTAATCATAAATCAGCTGGATTAATCCGCACCTGTCGAAAGATTGCAGAGGGACTTGTTTACGTACCTACTGAAATCTGGGAAGGTGAAAAAAAATAATGAAAGTAGCAATCTTAGACGATTGGTTTGATACTCTTAAGAAACTGCCCTGTTTTGAAAAATTAAAGGGGTTAGATGTAACAATCTTTAATGATCATGAAGAGGACGTAAATCAATTAGCAAAAAGGTTAAAACCTTTTGATGTATTAGTTTTATTTCGTGAACGAACAGCTATAACAGCAGAACTTTTAGAGAAACTACCAAATCTTAAATTAATCTCACAGCGCAGTGTTTATCCACACATCGATGTTGAAGCATGCAATCGTAAAGGTGTGCTTCTTTGTTCTAACATGCACTCGGGAACTCCTTCCTATGCAGCCGCAGAACATACTTGGGCACTCATAATGAGTAGTATGCGCCAGATTCCACAACAGATGGCAAATATGCAAATGGGTGGTTGGCAAATGGGTGTAGGAAAAACTTTACGAGGCCGAACATTAGGTCTTTATGGATATGGAAGAATAGCAAAAACTGTTGCAAAATATGCAGATGCTTTTGGGATGCAAGTGATTTGGTGGGGTTCTAAGTCAGGTCGCGAAAATGCTCGATCAGACGGTCACACCATTGCGGCGAACCGGAATGCCTTTTTTGCCACTTCAGATATAGTCTCCATACATGTACGTTTAAAACCGACAACACAGAATTTGATTACTGCTAATGATCTGGGCTGCATGCAAAAAGATGCACTTTTTATAAACACATCGCGTGCAGGAATTATAGAAAAAGATGCCGTGCTCTACGCTTTGAACGAAGGCCGACCAGGAAGTGCAGCCTTAGATGTTTTTGATCAAGAACCAATTACTTGGTCAAATGATCCCTTGGCCAACCATCCTAATATTATATGTACACCCCATATAGGTTTTGTGACTGAAGATGAGTTTGAGTTACAATTTTCAGATATTTTTGATCAGATAGTTGCTTATAATCTCGGCAATCCTATCAATATGATTAACGAGGTGGTTTGGCACGCATAATTCGAGCCAGAATGGGAGCTCCTAAAATCACAATAAAAATTCGCAATAGATGATGTGATACAACAAACCCCATATCAGCCCCAGCAATTAGAGCCATAACAACTAGCTCCGCTTGGCCGCCTGGTGCAAGAGATAAAATTGCTTCAACTGCTGGAGCAAGTTCAAATTTCACTACCAAACCAAGAACAGCCAGGGTCAGCAAAAGTAATAAAATGCAAAAACCTAAACCTGCAACTACATCTCTTCGCATTTCATCAATTGTAATGCCAACATATTTTACTCCAATCCCAAGAGAAATAAAATATTGTGCAGCCCAGATTGCTTCAGCAGGCGGTCGGCTATTTAAAATTCCTGTCATGCTCGCTGCAGCAGTGAGTATTAATGGTCCAAGAATTGTTGCACCAAACATACCAATTGAACTGGCAATTTTCCAACCTGCAAATGCACAAACACCAAGTATAATCAACTGATTAATATCAATAAATCTCAAAAGCTTACCAGGTGGTCGATCAAGCTCAACCTGCCAAATTGAAATTAATAAAATTGGCAAGAGTACAACAATTACTAAGACCCTTGTTGCATGTATCAATGACATAGCACGAATGTTACCACCGGCCTCTTCACCAAATGCAAGCATGTCCTGCAAACCACCTGGCATGGATGCATAATAAGCTGTAGGGAAATCATAGCCACAAAGCTTTTGAAAGTACCAGACACCCATAAATCCTATAAGAATTACCATAATTGGAATTAAAATTAGAGTACTCCAAAGACTTGGAATGGCAGTAATGAAAGTCACTGTAACCGTTGAACCAGCCGCTACACCCAGAATAGTACGCATACTATCACTTAAAATTTTTACACTATAGAGTTGAGCACCAAAAAGCGCTGCAATTAAACAACTTGCAAGTGGGCCAAATAACCATGGCAATGGCAATTTGAGCCACAAAAATACTAATGCTCCAGTTAAACAAATCGCATGAGTTGAAAAATGCTTATTCAACAATTTGTAACACCTTCAAACGATGGTCTAGAGATGTCTCCATATGCAAACGCATAACCTCAGATGCAATCTCAGTATCAGCAGATATAAGCGCTCCTATTATTGCTTCATGCTGCGCATAAACATTTTGAACTCGCTCATCAGTTTCTAAAGTTGTTTTACCTAAAAGTATCAAAGAATAAGATAAAGAATTATAGCTTTGTGCTAAAAAACGATTACGTGCCGCGTTAAATATACAAGTATGAAATTTTCGATTCAAAGTAGCGACAGCAAAGGGATCTTTAGAGTGTGCCAGCATTTGATCATTGAGATCATGTAATGTTCGGGTCTCTGCGTTTGAACAGTGCTTCGCAGCCATTTGGGCAGCTGTTGCCTCAAGTACTATGCGCATTTCATACAATTCGACAATTTCTTGTTGTGTTAAAACCCTCACTACAGCTCCAATTCGAGGTTTATGAACAACTAAACCATCTGTCTCTAACCTACGTATTGCTTCACGAATTGGTGTTCGACTGACGCCAAACCGGCTTGCAAGTTCTGTTTCCAACATGCGGTCTCCTGGGCGCAAGTCACCCTTTTCAATCGCATTGATTAATTGTTGATATATAGGTGTTGGTAAGTTCATTTATTATCTTGCATATTGTTTATCAGATTGTATACACTTGGATACAATGTGGCAAGGAATTAATAATGGACAAAGTTTGGGATGTAATAATCGTTGGCTCAGGCAATGCAGCTCTATGCGCTGGTATCGCTGCCAAAGAACGTGGTGCTGAGGTAATTATAATTGAAAAAGCTGGCCCTGAAATGGCCGGTGGAAATACAAAATATACAGCTGGAGCAATGCGATTTTCCTACGATTCAAGTAATGACCTTCTACCTTTATTAAAATCACCAGATGACCCACGTATCCCAAATACAAATTTTGGGAGTTATACAAAAAATAAATTTTCTGAAGATTTATTAAGCTTTAATGATGGTATGCCATTAACAGATGAACAAAAAATTCTTATTTCTGAGAGCTATGAGACTATGCTATGGCTGGCAAGCCATGGAATAACTTATGAGCCAATATGGGCGAGACAAAGCTTCGAAAAGAATGGTAAAATCGTATTCTGGGGAGGCTTAACACTTGCTGCTGAAAACGAAGGAGTTGGCCTTTTTGACATGGAATTAACAGCCTTTAAAAACCTTGGAGGAACCATAAGATATAACTGTGAATTCAAATCACTTTTACAAAATGATAATATTATCTGTGGCGTGAACCTTTCCAGTGGTGAACAAATCAAAGCCAAATCAGTAATTTTAGCCTGCGGTGGTTTTGAAAGTAATAATGACCTGCGTGAAGAATTAATTGGTCCTGAATGGAGAAGTGCTAAAGTGCGCGGAACACCTAATAACAGTGGGGATGGGCTTGTTGCAGCATGGGAAATGGGTGCTCAGCATTATGGGCGTTTTGATGGTTGTCACGCAACTCCAATGGATTATTACATGAAAAACTACGGTAATCTTGAAATTCCACATGGAGAGCGAAAAAATTATCGGAAAATTAGTTATTTTCTTGGTGTAATGCTTAACGAAAACGGAGTTCGATTCGTAGATGAAGGAATTGATTTTCGTAATTATACCTATGCACAATTTGGACGTGCAGTATTACAACAGCCCGGTCAGAGAGCTTGGCAAATCTTTGATAGTAAAGTTTTTGATCTTATGTATGATGAATATCGCTTTTATGATGCAAGTTTTGTGGAGGCAGACAGCCTAACAGAATTATTTCAAAAATGTGAAGGAATTAATACCAAAAATGCAGAGGAAACATTGAGGGATTTCAACAATGGGACTAATGGCTCAAACAAATTTGACCCCACTATTAAGGATGGAAAATCTTCAATCTCAGGTAAAATATCAAAGTCTAATTGGGCGCAGAGTATCGATACACCACCTTTCCGCGCATATCCTGTGACAGGAGGAATTACATTTACATATGGTGGTGTAAAAGTTTCACAAGAAGCTGCTGTTTTAAACGATACAAGTTCTAAAATTGAGGGGCTTTTTGCATGCGGTGAAATGGTTGGTGGTGTATTCTTAAATGGTTACCCAGGAGGATCTGGCCTCACCTCAGGAGCAGTTTTTGGGCGCATCGCTGGTCAAAGTGCAGCATTTTACGCAAAATAATAATATATGGCGGTATCGACTGACCTAGTAGATCAAGCATCAGGTTTTGCAAATGGGCGAAAACCCTTTCCATTCATGCTATAATGCACAACGCCACCAAACCTTTTTACCACTGCTTGAACTCATTACAGTGTCGGCTTGACGGGCATGTCGCAGAAATTAATTCCCAAGATGCTGTCAAGCAAGATGGTTTAATCTGACAAAGCCTACATCACCGCTAAGCGAATGATTTTGGGTGAAGTTTTGAAGTGTTTAAAGGGGGTTTTTGATACCATTCATAAAAGTTGAGAAAAATCCACAACACCGTTAAGTTTGTCTGACAACATCTGACAAGACCTATTGAAGTGGTCCCAAAAGCGGTCCAAAAGTCTAATTTTGTGCCAACAACCAATCAAGCATTACCTGTACTTGAGCTGCATGCGGATCTTTTGTGAAAACAAGATAATAACCTGATGTGTCAAGCTTTCGATCTGTTAGCTTTACTAGCTGCCCACTTTTGATTTCCGGAGCGACTAAGTCATCCCACAAGGCAATGCCCTGTCCATCAATAACTGCCTGCACTCGGCTATTTGAGTCTGGAATTACGAGACTGGATTTGCTCGGCAGATATGGTAGGCCTGCGGCTTCGTGCCACGCGCGCCAACCAGTATCACCTGAACTATCCCCAAGGAGAGGTACCTGTCTAACTGCAGCCTCTATTCCAAGACTTTCTACTTTTTTTGCGAGGGTTGCATTTGCCGTTGGCACAGAGGGCAATCTCAGTAAAAGCCTGCTTTCGTATTCCTTCCACTCACCAACTCCCCACATAATGGCAAGATCTACATCCTTTGTTTTCAAGTCAGCAATAGAATTAACAGGTTCTATTCGCAAACTGACACCAGCATTTTTCTCAAAAAAGTCCATAAGCCTTGGTGAGAGCCATCGCGAAGAGAAGTAGGTCAGTGCACCAATACAAAGTGCCTTCGTATTCGAGCCGCGAATATCTTCAATTTCTTGATCAATTTGTTTAAGCGCATTTAGAGAGACATTCCATATTCTTCTCCCATTTTCGGTTAACTGAAGACGCGCATTGTTCCGCTCAAAAAGTGCAAAACCAAGATTCTCCTCTAGTTTATTTATTTGATAACTTATCGAACCTTTCGATGAATTGAGATCATGCGCAGCCGCGGTCATTGACTGCTTTCTGGCGACAGCATTAAAAATTTTTAGCGAATCATAAGATCTAAATTTCATAAAAACTGTTTAATATTTTAAAACAATTTGTACAAATCTTTAGTTTTGAAAAAAATAAATTAGCCATTTATATATCGAAATAACATCAAATAATCCAGATTTGGTCGTCTTAAATTCATAAACGGGCTCACACTATGACATTAAAACTTTCTGATTTTCGCTTCGTGGCAAAAGCGCTTCCAAACAAGGGGCAACGACCCCGCGAACTTGCGCGTACAATGCCGGCACACCCACTGAGTTACATGGAGCTGCCACATGATCCAGAATATACGCTTTACAACTCTCGACTAACACCCGAAGCACTAAGCACTGCATCAGATGATGAAATGTATTGGGCCGTACGTACGAACGTCATTTTTCGTCACACGGGTGAGTTACCTATTGAGATAAGCGGACCAGATGCTGAAAAACTTTTGAACAAGGTATTCACCCGTAATGTATCTAAGGTCAAACCAGGCCGCTGTTCATATCAATTTGCATGCTATCACGACGGCGGAATGATCACAGATGGCGTATTGCTAAGATTATCTGAATATCGTTTTTGGATGGCGCAAGCAGATGGTGACCTTTTCAGCTGGTACAAAGCCCATGCTGAAGGGATGGATGTAACAATACACGACCCAAATGTCTGGGTAAGTCAGATACAGGGGCCACGTTCACTAGAGCTATTGGCCGCTGTTCTGGACGGTCCGATGCCAGATCCATTCCGCTATTTTGACTGCGCCGAGGTTTCTATTGCAGGTCAGACTTGCTGGATCAGCCGTTCAGGCTTTACGAACGAGCTTGGCTGGGAAGTATACTTGCTGCCCGACACAGATATTGCAGCCATTGGCGACAGGATCATGGAGGTGGGTTCGACGTTCGATATCTTACTCACCGGGACACCGGTATTCCGTGCACGTCGGATTGAGGCCGGGTTGCTTAATGCAGGGTCAGACTTCGGGGCGGAAACCACCCCTTTCGAAGCTGGGCTTGGGAATTTTGTCGAGTTCGACAATCGTGATTTCATCGGACGCAAAGCGCTAGAGGTCGCTGAGAAATTCTCAAAAACCTGGGGTATGCGTGTAACGGGTGGCGTTTCTCAACTTGGTAGGGTGATGTGGATTGGCGAAACAGTTGCTGGACGCGTCTGCTCATCAGGGTATTCACCATACCAAAAATGTGGGGTTTGCATTGTTCGTATGGACGACCCCGCCATAGGACCCGGCACCAAGGTAAATGTGCTCTGTGCAGACGGTTCTATTCAAGAAGGCGAGCTCTGTACTCTGCCAATGTATGACGCTGACCACTTGATCCCTAGGGGCAAACTGGTGGATATCCCAACCAAACCGATCGCGGCCGAATAGACATGTACGATGTGAAGCTCAACCTTTCGCACTTCCCCGCGCAGAGCGATGCTGAAGTCCTCAACATCACGGTTGGAGACTTACTGCGCGAGGTTGCCGCGGCACGACCAGAAGCGGAGGCCTTGGTCGAAGTCAGGCAGGACGGATCAGGAGGGCGGCGTTGGACCTATACGGAACTTCTGAAAGATGCCGAGCGGCTGGCTTTGGCTCTGTCCACCCGGTTTGCGCCCGGCGAACGGGTGGTCGTCTGGTCACCCAACAGTCCAGAATGGGTCCTATTGGAATATGCCAGTGCGCTATCCGGTCTAGTACTGGTGACTGCTAACCCGGCATTTCAGGCACGCGAACTAGACTACGTGCTGGAACAATCCGGTGCGGTTGCACTTTTCCTTGTCAAAGAATTCCGCGGCAACCCCATGAGCCAAATTGGCGCTGAGGTCACGGCGAGCATCCCATCGGTTCGCGAAGTAACGGACATGGAAAGCGTAGCGCTTTACACAGAAGGCTCCCGCCCGATCGCTTTGCCCGATGTCGCCCCGGGCGACGCCGCGATGATCCAATATACATCCGGCACCACTGGCTTTCCCAAAGGTGCGGTGCTGAGCCATCGCGGCCTAGTTAATAACGCCCGGTTCTACGCGGGTCGTTGCGGCGCGACCAGTACAACCACCTGGGTGAACATCATGCCGATGTTTCATACCGCAGGCTGCGGTATGGTCACCCTTGGTTGCTTGCAGGCGAGGTGCCGAATGGTGCTGATCAGCCTGTTTGACCCGAACGTCGTGCTTGACCAGTTGGAAGCGAGCGGCGCTGACATCATCCTTGGCGTGCCGACCATGGTGGTGGCCTTGCTCGATGCACAAAATGCGCGTCCAAGAGACATGTCGGCTCTGAAGCTCGTCAGCTGCGGCGGCTCGATGGTGGCGCCCGAATTGGTACGCAGGGTACAGAACTTGATGGGTGCCAATTTTTCCACCCTCTATGGCCAGACCGAGCATTGTCCGGTGATCACACAACATCATCTAGACGACACCATTGACGATATTTGCAACACTGCTGGTCAGCCGGTGGCTCAGACCGAAGTCTCAATTCGCAGCGTCGATGACAATTGCGCCATTGTCTTAGAAGAGGTCGGGGAAATCTGTGCCCGTGGCCCCTGCGTCATGCTTGAATACAACGACAACCCGAAGGCCACATCCGAGACCATAGACGCAATGGGTTGGCTGCACACCGGCGATCTTGGCCGGATGGATAAACGAGGCTACGTCACAGTCACGGGTCGCATGAAAGAAATGATCATCCGCGGCGGCGAGAACCATTTTCCCGCTGAAATTGAAAACTGCCTGTTGGAACACGCAAGCGTGGCCGAGGTCGCTGTCGTTGGCCTACCAGACCCAAAATGGGGCGAGGTTATAGGCGCGTTCATCAGGAGCACTGGACCGCTCGACAAAGCCGCGCTGCATGCCCATTGCCGCGCAAATATGTCGCCACAGAAAACCCCAAATGTCTGGGTGCAGGTCGAGGATTTCCCCCTGACCGGCTCGGGCAAAATCCAGAAATTCGTTCTCCGCGATCGTTTCGTCGCTGGGGAATATACTGAACTCTGACTAATAGGAACCGTCATGCAGGACACCACCAGACACTATATCAACGGTCAATGGGTCGCCTCGATCGATGGGCGCGAAGTGGAAGTTGAGAATCCGTCCACAGAAAAAAAGATTGCCACAATCACTTTGGGTGGCGTCGCTGATACCGACGCGGCCGTCGCCGCAGCCAAAGCAGCCTTCCCGGCTTGGGCGGCAACAGACCCTTTGGGCCGGATCACCGCACTGGAGCAGTTGATGGAAGTCTATAAGACACGGGCCGAAGACATGGCGCAGGCTATCAGTAGAGAAATGGGAGCGCCTATCGCATTAGCAAAGACGGCGCAGGTCGGTGCCGGGGCTGGGCATCTCAAGAACACCATTCGGGCGGCAAAGGCTTTTGCCTTTGAACGTCCCTTGGGGGATCACGCGCCCGGCGACATGATCCTATACGAGCCGGTTGGTGTCTGCGCCCTGATCACCCCATGGAACTGGCCGATGAACCAGGTGATGCTGAAGGTCGCCCCGGCGCTGGCCGCGGGCTGCACGGTGGTGCTGAAACCCTCGGAACTGTCCCCGCTCAGCGCTATTCTGCTGGCTGAGATGATTGATGAGGCAGATTTCCCTCCTGGGACATTTAATCTGGTGAACGGTGATGGTGCCGGTGTTGGCGCACGTTTAACGTCGCAAAAGGATGTGGATATGGTCAGCTTTACCGGTTCAACGCCTGCAGGCGTGGCTATAACTAAATCAGCTGCGGATACCGTGAAACGCGTTAGCCTCGAACTAGGAGGCAAAGGAGCCAATATCATATTTGCCGATGCCGATGAAAAGGCCGTCACGCGAGGCATTCGGCACTGCTTCAACAATTCGGGCCAGTCCTGCAACGCACCAACCCGGATGTTAGTCGAACGCACGATATACGAACATGCCGTTGAAACAGCCCGTACAGTGGCAGAGAAAACAGAGGTCGGGCCAGCAGATATAGAAGGCCGTCAAATTGGTCCGGTTGTATCTGAAGCACAATTGAACAAGATCCAATTCCTAATCAAGCGTGGCATAGATGAAGGTGCCAAATTGATTGCGGGTGGTCTAGGCCGCCCCGATGGGCTGAACCAAGGTTACTTTGTGCGTCCCACAATCTTTGCTGACGTCTCGCAAGATATGACGATTTGGAAGGAAGAAATCTTCGGCCCTGTACTATGTATAACACCTTTTGACTCCGAAGAAGAAGCAATCACCCTGGCGAACGACACGTCCTATGGTCTAACAAATTATGTACAGACCTCAAACAACGCACGAGCTCGTCGCGTGACGCGACAGCTAAGATCTGGTATGGTCGAGATGAACGGCAAATTTGGCGGTGCTGGTTCGCCTTTTGGAGGCATGAAACAGTCCGGCAATGGCCGTGAAGGTGGTACATGGGGTCTTGAAGAATTTCTTGAAGTCAAAGCCGTGAGTGATTGGGAGTAAATATGGCAAAGGTCCTATTTGAACAAGATGGCCGGATTGGGAGGATCACTCTCAATCGACCAAAAGTGTTAAACGCAATTGATGACGATCTTCCGAATGAATTATCTGAGGCAGTCGCGCGGGCAGATGCGGATCCAAACGTCCATGTGATGGTTTTATCTGGTGCAGGTAAGGCGTTTTGTTCGGGATACGATTTAGAGCATTATGCGAGCTCAGATGGACCTAATAAGGTTGTACAAGATATGCCATGGGATCCAATGCAAGATTTCCAATTCATGTGGCGAAACACCCAGTCTTTCATGTCTCTATTCCGAGCAATGAAACCAGTAATTTGTAAAGTCCATGGTTTCGCAGTGGCTGGAGGGTCAGATATTGCTCTTTGCGCGGATATGACAATAATGGGTGACGGTGCAAAAATTGGCTACATGCCAACGCGAGTTTGGGGCTGCCCAACAACCGCGATGTGGGTGCACCGAATTGGACCCGAAAAAGCTAAGCGCATGATGTTCACAGGTGACAAGATTAATGGAATTGAGGCATCAGAAATGGGTCTTGTACTTAAATCCGTGCCAGACGATCAGCTTGATGCCGAGGTCGAAGCGCTTGCAAGTCGTATAGCGTCAGTACCGATCAATCAGCTCGCCATGCAGAAGATGGTGATCAATTCAGCCGTTGAAGAGAAAATCAATCAAACGCAACGACTAGCTACCCTTTTAGACGGCATGACGCGACATTCACCCGAAGGCTTGAATTTCAAAGCAAGGGTTGAAGAAGTAGGATGGAAACAAGCAGTGAACGAGCGAGATAACGGCACCTATGATTGGACACAAAATGAGCCGTTTGAAGAATGAATTTTTTAAGGCGGGTACAGTCCTTTATTTGGAGCTTTGTGATTTTTCGTCGTCAAAATGGTGATCGTAAAATTTTGATTAACATGTATCAACCAGAAAGAACTATTTTCTTTCAATAGGTTGTGGACACAGTGTAGAACCCTGGAATCTCAACAGACAAACACAGCAAAGAGTGTGTGTAGTGATGAGGCAAAGTGCCTAGCTACGCGCGCGTGAGGCACAGTTTTAAATTATTTTTAGGGGACAGAATTGGGGACAGAAAAATACTATCTGGGATATTTATATTATTAACAAGTATATAGGATGTTTTAGTGGCGGTGTCGATTGACCAAGTAGAATTCGTATTAGATATATAATATTCAGATACATTGATACATGGCAAAAATACTAAAGGCGCTTTCATGTAAGGTAGATAGTACATTTAATTATTATCAAAGATATATATTCCTATTTTAATTTGAACTTAGAAAAAAACTAACTTGATCATAGATAATTTTTACTTTTTCAAAAAAACATTCTCTGCAATCTAGTATAAAAATACTGGAGAACAAAATGGTCGAACGCATAAGCACGCTTGTAGTGGG
>Ga0228609_1000241_pt1 | contig 28756 bp, 15 predicted proteins | sample 10DmetaG_FD_190068 | JGI IMG/M metagenome (GOLD analysis project Ga0228609, IMG submission 190068) | Seawater microbial communities from Monterey Bay, California, United States - 10D | ecosystem: Environmental > Aquatic > Marine > Coastal | place: USA: California | collected 2016-11-10 | reverse complement strand
TTTAATTTTTAAACTTTAAAACCAAAATATTATGAAATACATAATTAGTTTTTTTTCAATATGTGTGTTGCTAAGCAGTTGCAACAACACAGCGCCTGTTGACATGGAAAAGGCTACTCAAGAAGCGAATGATTTTATTGCAAGTCAATTTGATTTCTTTACAGAAAGTAGTCTTGATTTAGCCAAAGAAACTTTTACCGAAGATGCAATCTTAATTGGTACAGATGCAGCTGAGTACCTCTCTGGCTGGGCTGAAATTGAGCCTTCAGTGAAAGCTCAGTTAGCTATTAAAGATCCCGTCTTTAGTGCGCGAAAATTAAATGTTGTCATGGCTGATGCCGGTGACATGGCTTCATATACGCAAGAGCTTGATTTCACCTTCAACATCGGAGGGGAAGCTGGAGAAATTAAGAACGTTAGGAATAGTGGTGTGATAAAAAAAATAGATGGACAATGGAAAGTCGTACAGATTCACTGGTCTATAGGGCTAGAAGGGCAGGCTGTAGAATATGAAATGCCAGAATAAATTATAGGGCTTTAACTACTAACCAACACTAAATAACAAAAAAAGGCATCCAATCGGGTGCCTTTTTGTATAGAATAATTTAAATTTAAACCAGAACTGATAAAGGGTTTTAAATAGAACAAAAACACGAAGTTTAGACTTCATAATCTATTACCGCAAGAACGAAATAGAGTGTAAATCTAAATTCAAAACAGTTGACATAAAACACAACTTTTTGGCCGCTTTTTTTTGAAAAAATTTAATAAGCCTCATGCAGTCAAAATGCAGCGTACATTTATTAATTCGAATCAACCAGAGAATTTAAATTTGTAAGGCAAGTTATTTAATAAGACCTTTAATATTATCACAGAATGAAATCAATATTATCTTTTCAGAAGAAGTTTTTAGACAAAAGATTTGCCATTTTTTTGTGTTTTACACTTTTATTGGGTAAAGCATCTAGTCAAGACCTTGATTCCGACCTCCCCGAAAACAACGGGATGTCTTCTCTCAGACTCTCAAATATTGATAGTGTTTTTTTGGATTATGTATCTAATAAAAAATTACCCGGTGCCGTAATTTTAATTGCTAGAAATGGCAATATAACTTATCACAAATCTTTTGGTATGAGTGATTTAGAAGCCCAAGTTCCAATGACCAATGATAAAATTTTCCGTATTGCCTCACAGACAAAAGCCTTGGTAAGTGTAGGTATTATGATGCTCCAAGAGGAGGGCAAATTAGTACTCTCCGATTCATTGTCAAGATACATTCCAGAGTTTGAACAATCAACTGTTGAAGAGCAAATAGAAAATACAAAAGAGGAAAAACAATATAGGGTTGTCAAAGCCAAGCGAGCTATTACAATCCGAGACTTATTGACGCATACTTCTGGTATAGGGTATGGATTCGGGTTGGCAAGTGAACAATGGAAAGATGCAGATTTACAAGGATGGTACTTTGCGCATAAAAAAGAACCAATTCTTGAAAGTGTAAAAAAATTGGCTGGACTTCCCATGGAAAAACACCCCGGAGAATCCTTTGTCTATGGGTACAGCACTGATATTCTAGGCGCGTTGATTGAGGTTGTTAGCGGAAAGACATTAGATATATTTATCAAGGAAAGAATTTTAGACCCGCTTGGGATGAATGATACTAGTTTTTATTTGCCAATTGGTAAAGCATCAAGACTATCTGTTGTTTATAACCAAAAAGAGGATGGGCTTGTTAGAGCTCCAGAAAAAGGAGAAGAATTTTCTCAAGGGCAATACCTTAATGGGCCTCGAACAAGTTTGTCTGGTGGTGCTGGGCTTCTAAGCACATCCAAAGATTATGCAATTTTTCTTCAAATGTTACTAAACAATGGGAAGTTCAACGGAAAACGTATTTTATCTAGAAAATCGGTTGAGCTTATGACTACAAATCACCTAGGCGGTGATTATTACAAAGATGTGGCTTTCCCTTGGGATTTTGGAACTGGATTTGGATTAGGGTTCTCTATAACTGATGACTTTGGGGATCGTGGAGTTCTTGGTAACGATGGCGAGTACGGTTGGGGTGGTGCCTATCACTCTAGTTATTTTGTTAATCCTGAGGAACAACTTGTTGTTGTATATTTTACTCAGGTTGTTCCTATCAGCCTAGACGATCATCAAATAAGCCTAGACGATCATCAAAAATTAAAGGCATTAGTATACCAATCAATTGTGGACTAAAATCACACTAGGGGGTAATTTTTATGGACTTTCCTCCTCTAGAATTGAATCCAAAAGCCCTCAAAACAACTTCGGCCCCTGATTCAACCGAAACCGGTTTGGTGTATTGTTTAGACTTAATAGTTGGGATACTTCCATCTGTAGTAAAATGCACTTTTAAGCCAGGGAATTCAGTACGAACATAAAGTGAATCCCCTCGGATAACTGCACCAGGTTTTGTAATGTCGTATTTAATTTCAGGAAATACAGAAGCGATTAAACCTAATGTGTGATGGCCTAAAAGATTAACAAATTCATTCCAATCTTCCATCATTTGAGTCTCTTGAAAATCATTTTTTACTGAGAGCCATGATGGTTTTTGTGCCCATGCCTTTTCAGCAAAAATAATGAGATTTGGAAATAACATTTCGTCTAATATCTCTTCACTTGTAATGGTTTCGCTCCACAACTGACTTTGTATTCCAATCAAGTTTTTGCGTTTATTTTCTTTTAATCTTGTTGTTTTGGAAATATAATCTTCACTAATGTTATGCTTTTTATTGAGATATGAGTTTGCAAAAATATCTAAAGGCTCAATGGCCCACATATCAAAATAATCCACATAACCAGACCAACTCAACCCATGGGAGTCCATGTCATTATCATTTGCCATATCGAAATAAAAAGCTGAGGAATTACTCATAACCGTTTTAAACCCAGCATTAGCAAATTTATAAACCATATCCTCTCGACCACCTCCCCAAACATTATTCCATGAATAGGGAACAACATTGTGATTGAATTTCTCTTCTTTCATAACGGTCTCACTTTGACTATTTTTAGAGTGTATTAACAAGAAGTCTTCCCACCCACCCATGATAGCACCACGGGATTCAATCCTATCTCTCAAAAAAGACAAGGTTTGGTTGTAAATCTCATCCAACGATTTGCCCCGCTGTCCTTCTCTGATAATATTAGCACACACTGGTGAACCCTCCCAAACTCCAAAAGGTAATTCATCGGCGCCAATATTAAATTGTTTGAAAGGAACTTTAGCTTGGTGATACATATCCGCAACTTCAGCAATCACTTTATCAAAAAATGCAAGTGAACTTTCCATGCAGATATTAATTGTATTATCATTATAGAGTTGTGCTGATGCATACTGACTTTTATCCTTTGGATCTCTTAAAGCAAATTCATTAGCTTTGTCAATTTGGCCGTGAGCAATAAAGCGATCCCTCCTAACATCCATAGAGACAATTGCAGCGCGTGCGTGAGAAGAAAAACTGATGTTAGGAATTATATTAACATTTCTAAACTGTGCGTATTGAAGCAATTCGATAAAATCTGTTTTTGATAAAAACCCGTTACCCCAAGCATTCCCTTGAGCTCCTGAGCCGTACATTGGAATCAACCGATCTTTTTCGTTATTTGTATAGCCACGATTAGAACCAATTTCAGTTAATTCAGCTAGTTCTGGAATTTCCAATCGCCAACCTTCATCATCTGCTAATTTTAAATCAAATTGATTTAATTTTAATAAGGACATGACATCAATTATTTGCTTAAGCTTTTCTAAACCAAAATAATGTCGGGAGATGTCTAACATAAAGCCTCTGTACGCAAAACGGGGCTGATCATTGATCTCAACAATGGGCCAATCAGTTCGCTCCATTAATGAAACTTGATCGATTTGATATAGAGATTGCAACGCGTATAAAAGCCCTGCATATGAATTGTGATTTATGTCTATTTTATCAGGACCAATACTTAATTTGTAAGCTTCATTTGATAAGGTTTCTTCAGATGAAATGATGATGTTACTTTTAGACTTGGAGTCAGTCCACTCAATATTTACAGCTGAAAAACGATCTTTTACCATTTTTTCAAATAAATCTGCTATTGAAAATTTTGAACTCTTTCGGAAATTATCTTCGTCGAAAACTCGCCAAGTTTCAAGCCTAGGACGCTGCCCATTGTGCTTTATATAGGCTAAAGGCCTTGGCAAAATCCAATCTATTTTTTGAGGCTTAAGTGTCTTAATATTCTTTAACTTTTCAAAACGACTTTTGGCGGTTGGTAGATTTAATTGCGCTAGCCCTTTTGCATTTTCCCAATGAATGGTGTTTTTTACATCAATAGTTTTTCCACCAGACACAACGAAAGCACCTTTAGGGCCAAAATCCAAACGGCTTACGACACCACTCGTTTTCACATTAAAAGAAATACGTTCTCCAGCTAATACGCTCCAATTTTTTCCAAAATAAAAAATAAAATACGAGTTGCCGTTTACCCATTCAAAATCAATACCATCTGGCAAACTGCCTTGAATAGGGCTGCCTAAAATCTGATTCCAGTGTAGAGACCAGTTTTGCTCATTTAAGTCAACCTTGGTAGAATTAGTTATTGTAAAGGAAACATCCATTTGATTATTTACTATATCTATGGAATTTATAGTATAATCAAATTTAATTTCAGATGATGTGTCAGAAGTGCAAGACAAAAAAATCCAGCTGATAAATATTAAACAAGAAAACTTGGTTTTAAAATAATCGTTTAGGTTCATCTGAATTTTTATTGTTAAAACTGATAATCCAATTTAAAGAATATTTTTGAATCAAGTTATTTATAACGAACAAAACCTTCAACTGCTTGATATTCGGTTAGTCCTAAAAGATTAAATGTTTTTGCAGTTTGTTGATTTCTCTGTTCGGCTCTTTGCCAAAATTCTCGTTGATCTGGACCAGGGAACATGGCTCGGTCTTTTTGAGATTGATGTTTAAATATCGCTTCTCGTTTTTTTGCAACATTTTCAGGGCTTAGAGGAACTGCCATCTCAATATCGTCAACCCCCCATTCTTGCCATTCTCCACGATAAAGCCAAATCTCGGTATCTTCGATCCATGAACTTTGATTGTTTTTTAATTGATCGATGGCATCAAACAAAATTTGAAGACAAACGCGATGTGTCCCATGGGGGTCAGATAAGTCTCCAGCGGCGAATATTTTTGATGGGCGTAACTTATTTAGTAATGCTACTGTCATATCGACATCGTTTATTGAGTGTGGTTTTTTCTTGACTGCACCTGTTTCATAAAAAGGCAAATTCATAAAATGTGCATTTTCTTCTTGCACGCCGCAAACTCTGCATGCGGCTAGTGCCTCACCTTTTCGGATACTCCCCTTTAGTAGTTGAATTTGTTTTGTGTCAATATCGCCTATTTTTTTTCTGTTAAAAGCATCTAGAATTTGGTTGTAAGAAGATTTTAAACGTTCATTCTTGGGCAAAAAATCCATAGAAAATTGCATAAAACGTATTACCTCATCGTCGAAAACTGCAATATTGCCTGAGGTTTGATAAGCCACGTGAACCTCATATCCATTATCGGCTAACTGAATTAGGGTTCCGCCCATTGAGATTACATCATCGTCAGGATGTGGACTAAAAATAAGAGCTTTCGAGGGGACACTTGGCTCTGGTGCTTTATTTAATTCCCAAAGACTAAAGGTATACTGTAACGAGTTGTAAACTTGTAGATTTAATTCATTAACTGAATAATCAAAGGCCAATAAAAGAGATTGTAAATGATTAGTTTCGTAGTCCTCTTTAGTTAATTTTAGAATGGATTTTTGACAAAGATCTGCCAACCAAATAACAGCTTTTTTGACAAGATTTTCTTGCCACAAACACGGACCAAGAAGCCAAGGCGTTTTCTGTCTTGTAAGTTCGGAAGAACTGGCCTTGTCTAGTATGAAAATACAGTTATCATGTTGTTGTAAATATGTTGCAGGAATTTGGTCACTAATAGAACCTTCAACTGTCCTTTTAATTATATGAGACTTGCCCTCTCCCCATGCCATTAAATACACCTTTTTGGCTTTCATTATACTGCTGATGCCCATGGTTATGGCTTGCTTTGGAACAAAATCCTCACCAAAAAAACCACTTGCAGCATCTTTTCGAGTTACATTATCGAGCCAAACCAGACGTGTTTCTGAATTTACACTTGAGCCCGGCTCATTAAATCCAATGTGGCCCGTTCGGCCTATTCCTAAAAGTTGAATATCTATACCGCCAAAAGCATTGATAGATTGCTCATATGATTTACAATAGGAATGATGGCTATCATAATTTATTGTTCCATCTGGAATATGAATATTTTTTTTTGGAATATCAATATGATCAAATAAATTTTTGTGCATAAACTCAACATAGGAATGAATAGAATCAGGTTCCATTGGATAGTATTCATCTAAATTGAAAGTAACTACATTAACGAAACTCACCTTACCTTCATTATAAGCAGCTATCAATTTTTGATATACCTTAATTGGTGTGGACCCTGTTGCTAGCCCCAAAACATAAGGCCTGCTTTTAGCAGTGTTATTAATTTGGTTGATTATATCATTCGCAATCACACTTGAAGCTTGATCAGAATCATCAAATATATTAAGTGGAATGAGCTCAAGACTTGTTTGCATATTAGAATTAGTTTCAAAATTTGTCATCATAATATTAATTGCTATTTGTTGCAAAATTATGCAATTTTATGCAATATTTAAAATATTTTTATTGAATATTATAAAAAATCAAGCGTTATTTGTTATTTTGAAATCAAATTAAATAACATGTTAAAGGAAGAAAGGCATCAAAAAATCTTAAATGAAGTTTCTTTAAGAAACCGTATTTTACTGACAGACATGGCCGAGCAGCTCAATGTTTCAGTAGATACAATAAGGCGAGACGTAACAGAACTTGATAAAAACCTTATGCTTAAAAAAGTTCATGGAGGAGCCATTTCATTAGGTTTTATTACAAATAACGAAACGATAGATGTTTTTGATCTGGACGAAAAAAAGCTAATTGCAAGCAAGGCACTCCCCTTAATTTCTGACGGTGCAGTAATTTTTATTGACGGCGGAACAACCTGCATGGAATTGGTAAAGCTCATCCCTGCAAATAGAAAGATCACTTGTTTTACAGTGAGCTTACCCATTGCTTTAGAGTTAGTTAAAAAACAGAATGTTAATTTAATATTTATTGGAGGTAAAATTTCACAGGAATCTCATATGAGCATCAGTGTTGGAGCTATAAATGAAATTTCACAAATTAGATTTGACTACAGCTTTATAAGCACAGGTTATATTGACCCAAATCATGGGTTGAGTGAATTTGACTGGGAGGTGGTTCAAATCAAACGTGCCATAATCAAAGCCTCGAGAAAGTCAATTCTACTATGTATTTCTAAAAAGTTTAATTCACAGCAGAAATACAAATGTATCGACGTAATTGACATAGACACTTTAATTACTGAACTCAAGCCCGAGGATTCACGTCTGGAGCCTTTTAAAAATTTAAATATTAAAGTTCTATAAATTATTTTAGGATTAAGCCCCATTACGTTAATCTATTAGTTAATTTAACATCAAATAATTGCAATGTGTTGAAATTATGCATTTATTTGCAATATTATAATTTTAAAATTTATTGATATTAATTACGTTTTGAGAAAATTTAGGTTACATTTTTTACTAATATTTATTTGTGTTTGGCAAAACACGTATACTCAGGATATTGTATCTGTTAATGATTCAATGCGTAAATATACTTTTCAAAACCCGCAAAAGGCGCTTGAATTTGGCTTTAAAGCAATTGAAAACTCTGACTTTAACATCATCAGCTGGGATCTGTTCGACACACACTACATGATTGGACAAACTCTATTTTATCTCAATTTTGAAAAGGAATCGTTTGACTATTTAATTCAAGCTTTAAGTATTTTTGAAAAGCTACCCCAAGAAAAACGGCTATACAAACAAATAAATAAACCACCATGGATTTTAGTTACTATTGGAAATGGGTTTTACAATACCAAACAATACGATAAAGCACAGGCTTATTATACAGAAGCCATCGAAAATTTTAATTTATACGAACCCACTTTTGAAGAAGACAAGAGTTATGGACTAAGCACAACAAAAGGGAATTTAGCAATGATTAGTCTAGAATTGGGAGAATTTGACAAATCTTTAGAGTATTACAACCAAATTCTTGACAGAAGAAAATTGTTGAAAAAGGCATCAGACTTGATATTTTCTTACAATCAATTCATCAATCTGTACCTAAAGCAAGACAAGATTGAAAGAGCAAATTATTACTTGGCGTTGTCTAAAGAAAGTTATCGTTATAATTTGAGAAAGGATAATTTTAAATCTGACCCTGAAGTTCAATTACAATATGCCAGATCTTTGGTTCTTTTTGCAAACTATCATAAAGAAAAGGGGGAATTCCGCTATGCTTTAAAATTATATTCAAAAGCAAAAGATCTGAAAATTAGTTTAGACCCTGCAGAGTATATGAGAGTGAATATTTCCATTGCTGGTTGTCATATTGGACTAAATGAATTTTTAACTGCAGAACGATACTTATTAGAAAATTTAGATTCCTCATATCTGAGTTTACAAAATCGAATCGATAGCTTTAAATTGTTGTCTGAAGTTTACCAAAATATGAATCAATTTGAAAACCTGGTTTCTGTTAAAGATTCAATCATACATTACAGCAACCAATCTTTAGTTGATCCTTATAATATATTGAATAATTTAGAAAATGTCATTTTATTATCTGAAAAACAAATCGAAATAAATGAAAGTCAACAGAAATTCAAAAAAGCGCTGATTTTATTTATTCCTGCCGTACTTATCTTAATTCTAATTGTTGCAACTTTAAGAATAAATTATAATCTACAAAGCGAAAGAAGTAAAAGATTAGAGTTAGAAAAAAAGAATCTTAAAGATGAGCTCAATAAAAAAAGAAGGGAATTGTTTAGTAAAACAAATTTCATAATGCAGAGAAATGAATATCTCCAAAGACTGAAAGACAATTTAAGCCAGGATAAAAACATCCCACAAGTACATTTCAATAAAATAAAAAGAGATATCTCTTCGCTTATAACTTCTGAAGCAACTTATGACGAGTTTGATAAAAAATTCATTGAAGTATTCCCGGATTTTTATAAAAAAATGAACGAAAAGTATAAATTGTCAAAAGTCGATTTCAGGCTAATTGCGTACATAAAAATGAACAAAAGCAATAATGAAATCGCACAGATTTCGGGAATTTCCTTAAGAACAGTGCAAAGTCAGAGATACAGATTATCCAAAAAGCTAAATTTAAAGAAAAATCAAAATCTTAACGCTTTTATTTTTAGTATCTAAATTTTAACAGGTTATTTTTAACATATTTTTAGCTTGCGCAGTCAAATTGCAGTACAGTGTTTTTAGAAATTAGTTGTTTATGTTGTTACATTTGGTTCATTAACCATAAAAAGCAATTATGAAAAATTTACTTAAAACATTAACATTAACTGCGTTTTTATCACTATCGATAAGCCTAATAGCGCAACAAACAGTTACTGGAAATGTTTCTGACAACAATGGTTTACCACTTCCTGGTGCTACAGTTGTTATTAAAGGAACCTCTACAGGAACTACTACTGATTTTGATGGTAATTTTAGCATTGAAACCAATTCGGGAGAAGTTTTGATAGTGTCCTATATAGGATACATAACTCAAGAACTCACTGTAAGCGATTCAGCTACCATTAATGTCGTATTAGAATCAGACCAACTTCTCGATGAAGTGGTAATTACTGCACTAGGAATATCTAGAGAGAAAAAATCGCTTGGATACGCAGTAACAGAAGTATCTGGCGAAAATGTAAACACAGTAAAGGACAATAACCTAGCTAGCTCACTAGCAGGTAAAGTTGCCGGGTTACAGATCTCTCAAACAGGATCCTTAGGTTCAGCCGCTAGAATTACAATACGTGGAAACAATTCATTAGGCGGGAATACTCAAGCGCTAATAATAGTGGATGGCATGCCAATTAATGCTTCTATCTTGGGTGATGGCGAAGGCAATCAAGCTACTGCAGGATCAAACGATGGTGGTGGACAGCCTAGTTATGAACCTAGCATTGCTGGTGGTGGTATTTCTGATATTAACCCAGACGATGTTGAGTCAATCTCTGTGCTAAAAGGTCCAAGTGCAGCAGCACTTTATGGTTCCAGAGCGGGTAATGGGGTCATTCTTATAACTACAAAAAAAGGATCACGGTCAAAAAGACTAGGAGTAACTGTTAAGTCTGACTTATATTTCGACGATGCTATGTTACTGCCTGATTTTCAAAATCAATATGGTCAGGGGTCATTTGGAGCGCCCTACACTGATGTAGACACTGATTGGGGGAGACTTTCATGGGGTGGTGAACTAGACGGCTCACAACAACCTTATTATAATGGAACTGAAAAAGCTTACTCTGCTCAAAATAATAATGTTGAAGATTTTTTCCAAACTGGAGTAAGATCGATCACCTCTGTTTCTGCTGAAAAAGGTTCAGACAGTGGTTCAATCCGTTTTTCATATACTAACAATACATCTGGATCAATTATTGAAAATTCAGAGCTTGAAAGTCATAACTTTAACTTAAGAGCGATTAATGATTTATCTGACAAACTCACAGTGGATACCAAAGCTACCTATTTTACACAGGAAGTAAATAACAGAGCATCGCTAACAGGTGCGCAAGGTGCGATGGGATACCTTTATAATATGCCTAGAAACGTTAATATAAACGATTTGAAAAATTACCAAATGGCCAACCCAGCCACTCCAGAGGAGTTTGGAGTTATTGGCTATGCAGGAGATAATTCACTTACTGGTAACCCATACTGGATGACACAACACGATGAAAACACAGTGCGTAGAAATAGATTTTTAGGATTTTTAAAAGTCAATTATGAATTCAATGATTGGTTGAGCGCATTTGTTCGCGTTGGAGCTGATGTCACAAACGTAAGAGACAACCAGATTCATAAACCCGGAAGACATTTCAACCCAGACGGATATATGCGAGTGCAGGAGAATTCTTTTGGCGAATTGAACTCAGAATTTTTAGTAACTGCAAAACACAACTTTTCAGACAAGTTAGATATGGTGGCCAACGTCGGTGGAAACTTATCTAAAAGAACTTATGAGGGTATTATCAATTCGGGGTTTGATTTTAAAATTCCAACAAGATTTTTCTTAGCCAATCTAGATCAGCTAAGCCCACCCGTAGAGTTTCCTCAGCAAATTAAAAAGGTTAATTCATTATACGGCTCTGTCAATCTTGCATATGACAACTTTTTATATTTAGATGTTTCTGCCCGAAATGACTGGTCTTCAACATTAAGTGAAGAAAATAGATCTTACATGTACAATTCAGCAAGTTTGTCTGCAATATTGAATAGATTTATTGACCCAGATCAGGAGATTTTTAATCTTGTAAAATTACGTGGAAGCATTGCAGCAGTGGGTAATGATACCGATCCTTATCAATTGTATCAGTCATTTGCCGTTCCAAGTGCAGGGTACTTAGGCTTGACAACATTATTGTCACCAACAGTAAAACTAAACCCAGGTTTAAAACCTGAAACAGTGACTTCAACAGAATTTGGTCTAGAACTTAGCATGTTAGAAAACAGAATAACATTTGACTTATCTGTTTACAATATTTCTACTAAAGATTTAATATTTGATGTTCCTGTTCCTCCAGCAACAGGATTCCAGTTCGAACGATCAAATATCGGTGAAGTAGTAAACAAAGGGGTGGAAATCGCACTCGGAGCTACTGTAATTGACACTGATGACTTGTCATGGAATACGTCTTTTTTCTATTCGAAAAATGAAAATAAAATTGAAGAGCTAATTGATGGCCTTGATAGTTTCGTTTACAATACGTCAACGGATGGAAATCTGTCCATTAGTGCAACCGCTGGTGGTAGTATTGGTGATATCTATGCTAGAGAGTGGACCGGTGAAGTCGATGCAGATGGTAAGCCTATTGCGTCTGATGTTAATGTCCTTGTTGGAAATGCGCAACCAGATTGGATGGGTGGATGGTCTAATTCATTTTCTTACAAAAATTTTACTCTTAATTTTCTTATTGATGGGCGTTTTGGAGGTAAAATCTATTCACAAACTTCTGCCGATTTAGACAGAAGTGGGGTATCACAAAGAAGTTTACAATATCGTGATACTGGAATTACAGTTAGCGGAACTAATACGGCGACTGGAGAAGCAAACACAGTAAATATTTCTGGTCAAGATTATTGGACAGCTATGTCAGATATTTCATCAAACTATGTGTATGACCAAGACAATATAAGACTTAGAGAACTTTCTCTAGGGTATAACATTCCGAATGCCAGTAAACTTGGTTTAGAAAGAGCATATATCCAATTGGTAGGAAGAAATTTATTTTTCATTTCTAAAGATGCTGACGATATCGATCCAGAGTCGATGTTAGGTAACTCATTGGGTATTCAAGGAATGAACCACAATGCTTTACCAACTCAAAGAAGTATTGGGATGAATGTAACACTAACCTTTTAATCTTTAACCTAAAAATCAAAAATTATGAAAAAAATAAATGTAATACTTACGAGTTTATTTCTAATTGTAGCATTTTCATGTACTCAAGATTTTAACGAAATAAATGAGCAACCAGACGCTTTGTCTGTTGAAGATGTGAGTGCGAAATTCTTTGTTACAACCTTGGAACAGAAACTTTTTAAACCTGAAGCAGTACCAGTATGGTTTGGTCAAATTTTCCATCAAGATCAGTACGCTGGTCATCATGCAGGAGGACATAGCCAATATGGTTGGGATGGTGCCTTTGGCTGGGAATATGCCGCTTGGCTGCAAGAAGGAACTAATGGCTGGTTATCAGGATACAATAGTACTTTAACTGCCTTTTTGAATTTAGTCGGAACAGGCGGTACATTAGAAAACGATCAATATTATGCCATTGGCTTAATAATGAAAGGGTTCTATTATCATTTATATACTGATAATGTGGGAATGATTCCTTATTCTCAAGCTTCCAACCCTGATATTCTTCTCCCTGAATACGATAGTCAAATTAGTATCTACAAGGGAGTAATTGCAGAACTAAACCAAGCCATTGGAATAATAGGTGATAATACTACAACAGGCCCAGGAGTTGAACAGCTTGGAGAGAATGATGTGCTGTTTAACGGAAACATGCAAGATTGGAAAAAACTAGCTAATAGCTTGAAGCTAAGAATGGCACTAAGAGCTAACGGCGCACCTGGCGATGACTTTTCTGCAACAGCAGCTTCTGAAGCTATTTCTTCTGGAGTGCTAGCTGATCGTGATGCATTATTTGACTCGTACAATGTCGTTAGTAACATATGGGTAGAACACTGTAATTATGGCGATATCTGGTATGGATTTGGTGCAGGTGGAGCCTGGAAAACAGGTGAGCCACTTGTAAACGCATTACAGCTTAATAATGATCCAAGACTTGAAATGATCGCAAGTCCTGCCAAAGGCGGTACTGTCGTAATAACTTACCCAACTGATGGGGAGCTTGTTTCTCTTGTTAATGATCATGTGGATTTTCTTAAAAGCACTTTTGACGATGCAGGACTTGTACAAAATCTAGATTATACTTGGACAGAGACTGCTGATGATTTGACGATAACTATGCCAGAAAACACCAATTATATTGGATTACCACTAAGATTAAGTCCAAAAATACAAAGTTACTTTAACGGAGATTTATTTTCTGATCCTGCGGATATTATTATTAATAAATCAAATGAGGGAGAAGATATATTCCCATTTGTGGTCATGACAGCCGCAGACTCGCATTTCATGATAGCTGAGGCTATTGTAAAAGGCTTAGTATCTGGTGATGCTGCTGGTCACTATGATATCGGTTTGAATCACGCTATGGAGCTTTGGGGAGTAGCAGTTGATGCGGATTTCTTAGCCTCAGATATGGGAATGCTCTCAGGTTCAACAGAAGAAAAGTTGGAAAAAATTGCAACTCAAAGGTGGATTGCTAATTATACCAACGGATATGAAGCATGGGCAATTGTCAGAGATACAGGTTATCCATCTTCTGCAATGACAACCTCATCAGATAATAATATTAAATCATATGCTGGAATGAATGGTGAATATCCTCAAAGATTACGCTATATCTCTTCAGCATACACATCCAACGGGGCTAATGTTGAGGCTGCTGTTGGAGAACAAGGCCCAGATACAAAAACAACTAAACTTTGGTGGGCTAATTAATCTTCATAATTTGTTTTGATTTGGTCAATGTTTGTTAAAGAGCCTGTAGTAATACAGGCTCTTTTTTTTATTAGATGGTATAGAGCGCGTTAAATTATTTATAAAACACCTTATTCAAACAATTAAAAGATAATTTCCCTACAGAAGAGGCCTCAGTCTTGAACAATACTTGTTTAATTTCATTGGGGTGTAAATCAAAATAGTTGTCTGAGAAATGACCTTTAGCAGTCGTAGATAACATCACTCCCTTTTGGAGTGAAATTGAGGACATACTGATTAAATAGCCCTTATTCACTTTTTCAACATCAAGCTCAATTTCATTATTTTTGAGTGCTAATTCTTTGGGCTTAACAAAAAAATAAGTGCTTTTAGAGTTCCCAAAATTAACTTGAAGTAAAACCTGATTCCATTTACTTGTTAGGCCAGAATCAATAGAAAATGAATTCACTAAATTACTACTTGAGCCGGGAACTTTGATTTGCTTTGATGCATTCCATAAAATATTCCCATCAAAATCAATAAGTTGCATTTCTAAAGATTCATCAAGACTTGTAATTAGGTCATTAACTATATAAACATCCACACGATCACTATGGCGTTCAAATGAAATCAACACATTTTTAAAAGCATCCTTAGCCTCGTAATGTAAGGCTTTCCAATTGCCAAAATGATCTATACTAGACCAAGAAATCCCAGGCCAGCAATCATTTAGCTGCCAGTACAAGGTGCCCATGTTATAGGGTTTTGCCCTTCTGTGGGCTTCAATACCAATGCGCATACCGCGAGCTTGAACCAATTGACTTAGAAAGACATAATCTTCATCATTTTCTGGAATTAAGTAATCTCTCTCCATATACAAGTCCATCAACTCAAAGCCTCTATGATGCTTTTGGTGAGATCTAATCGCTTTTGTATCAATTTGAATGTCATCCGATTGGTTGACAAATTTCATCACATCTGCACTAGGAAAAGATTGAAATCCAAATTCGCTCATAAAACGGGGAACAAAATCTTCAAAGTGTTCAAATGGATATCCATCGTGCCAAACCCACCAATCGTGAGCATCACCTTCTGACTGATATTTTGGATTACCACGACCAAATTTAGGCGAGCTTTCCCAATAATCTACATCGGTGTATTTCATAACTTGATTTGGTAAAATACTATCAAATAGTTTTAAATAGTCCGCCCATATTTTATCTTTTTGAGTCTTTGTTTTTCCTTTTTGCCACCCCCAATGATGCCAACCCTCAGAATTTTCATTATTACCACAAAACAAAACTATACTGGGATGATTTCGTAACCTTAATAATTGATCCTCTGCTTCCTTCTCTGCGTTTTTCAAAAATGGCTCATCACCAGGATACATAGCACAAGCATACATAAAATCTTGCCAAACAAGTATTCCTTTTTTGTCGCACAAATCGTAGAATATATTATTTTCATAAATGCCACCACCCCAAACACGGAGCATATTCATATTGGCATCAACTACATCTTGAAGTAAATTTTCATAGTGGTCGTTTGTTACACGATTTTGCAAGCTGTGTTGTGGGATATAGTTGGCTCCTTTCACATAAACTGGAATGCCATTGACCATGAAATAAAAAGATTGACCATATTGATCATCATCAGAAATAAGTGAGACATTACGTACTCCATGATTTACTTTTACATTATCTGTAACGACAGCGCCTTTTATAAGCTTAATATCAACTTCATATAAGTATGGTTCACCAAGATTGTGCGGCCACCAAAACTTTGGATTATCTATTGTTAAAGGAACATCAAATTCCTTCTTTTCATTTTCGGCTTGAATTGGTAAAGAAAATTCTTTACCAGCAATAGATAAAACTATTAATACGGGTTCTTTTGGTGGATCACTAAGAGTGATTTTTGCTGTAATTTTTGCCTGTTCTGCTGTGTATGATTTCTTCTTCAAAAATACATGCTCGATTTTTACATCGTCCCAAGCATTTAAAGAAACGCCTTTCCAAATCCCCATTGTATTCAACGAAGGCCCCCAATCCCAGCCGTATTGAAACTGTGCTTTTCGAGTGAATATTCGCCCCCCCTCAGGAAGTGTATATTCCAATTTATTTTTTTCGATTTCCTCTTTTATATGTGTAGGGGTAAATTTTATTGATAATGAATTATTAAATAATATAAAGTCTTTAACTGGGACTTTATAATTTCTAAACGCATTATTTGATGAGAGGATAAGACTGTCGTTTAAGTAAACTTGAGCATAGGTGTCAAGACCTTCAAAATTAAGATCAATATTTTCTTTATTTAGGATTTTCGAAGAAACATGGAAACGTGTTTGGTATATCCAAGTAGAATCAGACACCCATTGTAGTTTGAATTCATTGTCTCCAATAAAGGGATCTTCAATTATAGTATTGTCAATTAAGTCAGAATAGATATTTCCTGGGACAGTTGCTGGGTGTGAAGTTTTAGAATTAATAGTTCGAAATGACCAATTAGAATCTAAAGTGGTAATGATTGGAAGTTCCTTTTTTGGATGGCAGGCCGTCAGAAACGTTAAAATAGAAATAATTATAATGTGTAATTTATGCATGGAGTAATGATATCATGTGTTGAACCTTTTCTTGATCTGTAAAAGTGTTATGTGATTCATCGAAGTGTTTGGATGAATTTAACGGAAAGAAATCCGTCGATTGTCTTTTTTCCTGAATGCTAGCTGAAAAATGAATCTCTTTGAAACATTGATTATTGAATTGAGTAATATTTGCGCTATTTATTCCAGCAGCAGGAATTATCGTTCCTTTAAAATTATTTTGAAATTTAATAAGCATGGATAATCCCTCTACTGCAGAAGGTCTTTGGCCTGATGTCAAAATACGACTCACTCCAATTTCTTCAAGTTGCTTTAGTGCTTTAATTGGATTAGGAACTGAATCAAAGGCCCTGTGGAATGTAAAACGCATTGGACGGGCAAGATTTAATAGCGTCATTGTTCTATTAACATCTATACTCATGTCTGGATTGAGAATCCCTGAAACAACTCCATGACATCCTAAGGATTTACACAAGATGATATCTCGTTTCATAATTTCAAAATCTTCATTTGTATAGCAAAAATCACCACTTCTTGGACGAATTAAAACATGAGTCTGTATACTTAGGTTGTTGAGAACATGATTAATGAGCCCGTAAGAAGGAGTTATGCCGCCAACAGCAAGCTCTGAACAGAGTTCGATTCGGCCAGCTCCAGCTTGTTGAGCATTATAAGCTGAACGGAAAGAATTTGTGCAAATTTCAACCAACATAATAGTAAAAGTAAATGGATTTCTTTACAAGCAAAATCTATAAAATTAGCTTGAATTAATAATTAATTATACTGGTGCGAAAGCCTATATCCTATATGAAAATCAACCAATATAAATATACTTAAAATATCAAAAACTATATAATTTTAAACTTTAATAATCAATTTCAATTAAAAAGGTTGAAACAGGAATCCCGTTAGAATTTAGTACGGCACCTGTCCCTGTATCGCTCCATCCATGGCGAACATATTTTGGATGCTTAACTTTTTCTGAAAACAGCTCTACTGTGCATCCTTTGGCTTCTGCATTTGCATTGAAAAAATGTATATTATCCTCAGAAATTTCAATCTGATTTTCATGAAGAGATTTAACCTTTAATCCTTCTCCATCGTTACAATCGAAAGTAACAATTACTTTATTGTTTTCTCTTTTGGCTGAAACCGGATAGGACGCAATATGTTTGTCGTGAAATCCGTATGTTTTTTCAAGTGCCAGATTCGATAAGCGCTTTCCGACTTCATTTTTTTTAGCTGGATGTATGTTTTCTGGGTCCCCAATGTCAAGAGTGACTACCATTCCTGTATTAGCTAATGTAGTCACTTGGCGCTGAGCATCTCTCAAAGCTGGAGATAAACCATTGTTGTAATTGAATGGCGCAATTTGCACAAAATAAAATGGGAACTCATGTCTCCACTTCGATCGCCATCCATTAATCATGTTTTTGAAGACGATCCTGTATTCATCCTCAAAGCCAACATTAGATTCTCCCTGATACCATATTGCTCCTTTAATTGTGTAGGGGATTAATGGGTGAATCATGCCATTGTAAAGTGATGTTGGTGTCCAGGCTGATAGCTTAACAAAATTTGGACGAGGATTTAAATTTAAATAGTCTGGTGGTAATCTATAGAAATTATTTTCAAAAAGTTCAGCAGTAGGTAATGCTTTCCAATTTCCTTCTAATGAAATTTCCCCTTGATTGCTAGTAATTATTAATGGTGAATATATCCGTGCATCACCCATAGTGTCGATTAAGCGAATTGCAATTGTGTTTTTACCTTCTTTCAATAATCCATTGGGAATGGAATATTGTTTTTCCTTGAAGCTATCAGCCCCAACTGTGGACCCGATGAATTCACCATTAATATATGTAAAGTCCATATCATCTACTAAACCAAGATTAAGCTTATAGTTTTCACCCAACTGATCTATAATAAACGATTTTCTTATCCAAACAATTCCGTCGAAGTCATTAGCATTGGAGTTGGTAAACACATCCGCATAATTTCCTGGAATTATTAGATCTTGCCATTGACTATCATCAAACTTTTCATGGAACACGTGCACATCATCATAATCTAATTTACTCCATTCATCAAAAATGTATTCTTTTGTTGTATCGGGGTAAGAATCTAATGGACTAAGCCAATTTTTGTATTCTAACAGCTTATCATCCATCTGCTCAATACTTTTAAGAGCGTCTTTATAAGCAGGGATATTTTGTAATGCCTTTTGGTCGGCCCATGATTGAACTGGAGTGCCGCCCCAGCTACTATTAATAATTCCAATTGGCACTTTGAGTTCTTTGTACAAGTTTTTAGCAAAAAAATAGGCCGTAGCACTAAAATTTGGAGAATTTATTGAATCACTTGTTTTCCAGGCTCCCTCAACATTTGTTTTTGGTTTATGTCCAATAGCTTGTTTAGTTTTGAAAAAGCGAAGCGGATATTGATGAGAAGATGAAATTTCCAAGGAAGAGTTTTCAATTGGGTCCGTAGGTAACCAACCTTGTAATGGCATGCTCATATTACTTTGTCCTGATGCTAACCAGACTTCTCCAAGAACAACATTTTGTATTGTTATACAATTTTCATTACTGCATATCTCCACCTTGAAGGGGCCTTTGTATTCTTGCGTTGGAACAATAACCTCCCATTCTCCATCAGAATTAGAAGTGTTGATATATTCCCCCCAGGGGACAATAATTTTAACCTCGGATTTTGCTAATGAATGGCCCCAAATATGGACCTCAGAATTTCTCTGTAATACCATATTGTCAGAAAATAAGCTGGGCAACTTTATTGAGCTTAATGACTGTTGAGAAAAACTTATGTTAACATAAATCAGTATTGAAATTACTACTGAATTCTTTAATATCTTAAATTTACATCTACTCATGATTAATCTGAATTTCATCAACAAATATCCAACTCTTTCCGCCCTGTTTACTTCCAATATGCCATTCTGGTACAGGCCCAATTTTTTTAGCAATAATTTTTACATATTGGATCGGTTGACTAGGGATATCAAATGAAATTGATTTAATTTTAGCACTATCTAGTTTTTGAATCTCAAAATTATGATCCCCAACACTCTTGAAACTCTTACCATCAGTAGAAACTAAACATTCAACACTTTTCGGAAAGAAAATCCATACCCCTTGATCGCTTAGGAAATTGACTGTGATATTTTTAACCAACTTAGAGTTGGATAAATTAACCAAAGCATCTACGTCCTGGTCTAAATAGCCCTGCCAGGCTCCTGTTCGAAAATCTTCTCCACCAATAATACCATCAACCAGAGCATCATCCCCTCCAGCTGTATACTGATAATAATATTCTGTGTTTAATTTTATTTTAATATTTGGGTTTTTCTTCCTTAGGGTAGTTTCTATAGTAGCACTATTTATTCCATTAATTTCAGCATAAGTTTTTAGGGTCGTATTATCGTAAATCGTTATTGGTTTTGTGTATTCATAAAAACCTGTTCCAATAGAATAATAAATTTTAGCTTCAGGCTGTATGCTCTTTAATTCAATATTAGTTTCATTAAAAAATGCTAAATCACCACTGGCAATATAGGGTGGTGTTGTAATCAAAAACTCATTGATTTCAGTTGAGGGGATGTTGGAATCTTGAGCGCCCCAATCTGAAATTTCCTCACTCATGTTAAAGTCTAATCTCCCGCCTTTTACGATGTCCTGATGAGTAATATACGACTTTAACAACTCACTGTTGTTTAGTTTTACACCTTCAATATATTTGTTTTTGGAATTGTTTTTAGGTGCTGAAACAGTGAAGGTGTTTCCGTTTTCTAAGTTGATAGTTGCAGATTTCACAAGAGGCGAGCCAATAACATAATCTCCTGAACCAGGGGTTACCGGATAAAATCCTAATGCACTAAATACATACCATGCGCTCATTTGGCCACAATCCTCATTTCCAGATATTCCGTTTGGCTTATTAGAATATTGTTCATCCAAAATTTGACGGATTTTTTCTTGTGTTTTGTGCGGTTTATTTATAAAATTATAAAGATATGCCATATGATGGCTTGGTTCGTTGCCATGAGCATATTGACCAATTAAACCTGTAATATCTGACTGGTTTCTTCCCGAAGTGTCAGTACTAGCAGAAAACAAATTATCTAACATATTTTCATAACTTTTCTTTCCGCCAACTATTGAAATATGCCCAGATATGTCATGTGGTACAAAATAAGTATAGTGCCATGAATTAGCCTCAGTATAGTTAAAGTTTACCTCATAAGGGTCAAAAGGGTCATACCATTTGTTGTTAAAACGTCCCCTCATAAAATTTGTTTCCGGATCGATAACATTCTTGTAATTTTGTGCACGTTGTAAAAAAGTTTTATAATCTTCCAACTGACCCAATGACTTTCCCATTGTAGCTATGGCCCAATCATCATAGGCGTACTCTAAAGTCTTGGACACGGATTCTGACTCGTATTCAACAGGCACAAATCCATAATTCTTATAAATTTCCAAGCCAAAATGATCTTGATTTGCGGAGTGTTTCATCGCTTCAAATGCCTTTGCAACGTCATAGTCACGGATTCCTTTTAGATAAGCGTCTGCAATTACCGATACGGCATGATAGCCAATCATTGTGTTGGTATAATTCGCAGACAAATCCCATATTGGCATTATCCCGCCCTCTTCGTATTTATTTAAAAAAGTGCGAATAAAATTATTGGTTCTATCTTCCTCAATAATGGTATACAATGGGTGGGCCGCCCGAAAAGTATCCCAAAGGGAAAAAACTGTGTAGTACGTGAGTTCTTTGTCTTGGTGAATTTTCATGTCCATACCCCTATATCGCCCATCGATATCTTGGTAAAGATTTGGCGCCAACATGGTGTGGTATAGAGATGTGTAAAAATTATATTTATCTTCTTCATTGAAAGTTTCAACAACAATTTTATTTAATTGTTGTTCCCAAGTGTTATCTGCAATTTGTCTAATATCCTCAAAAGTTTTATTGTCCAATTCATGGGTTCTATTCTTTAAAGCACCCAATTCGTCTACTGCAGAAATCCCAACGCGAACTTCTAATTCGTTGGAGTCTAATGAATCAAAAACAAATGCAGCTCTGACTGATTTACCGTTTTGCTCATCATCTTCAATAACCACCTTAGAGTAGGGGCGTGAGAAAACCATATCGAAGAAAACTCTCTGGTCATTTGCCCAAGAACTTGAAAATCGATAACCTGAAATATGCGCGCTGTTTTCTAAATTAAGATTTGAATCTATAACTTGATCTCTGTGTGTTAGATCTAAAATAATAACTTGATCTGAATTTGGTGGAAACTTATAGTGATGTATTCCACTTCGTTCCGAAACGGTAAGTGAAACGTCAATATCAGTATCGTCAAGATGAACGGAATAATAGCCAGGAGATGCAGTTTCATTCTGATGAGAAAAGGCAGAACGATAGCCATTGTTCCCGTCAGATCCGTTATTAAAATTAATTTTATTAGTTGGCATCAATAAAATATCACCATAATCTAAAATTCCCGTGCCCGAAAGATGAGTATGTGAAAAACCATAGATATAACTATCGGAATAGTGATAACCTGAACAACCATCCCATCCGTCGAGTCTTGTATCAGGGCTCAACTGCATCATTCCAAAAGGCATAGATGCGCCAGGAAAGGTATGACCATGTCCCCCCGTACCTACAAAAGGATTAACAAAAGAAGTTAATTGTGATTCATTGATTTTTTTTTCATTTGCACAAGACAAAGTAATTAAAGCTGTGACTAAATATATTTTAGCTAAATTTTTCATACTACAAATGTAAATTCTCTTATTAAGTAGAATTAATAAATTTACGCTGCATTTTGACTGCATGAGAATATTTAATTAAAAAAAAACTGTAAAATACTTTCTATGCAATAAATTTAACAACCAGAATTATGAATTATAGAAATTTTGAACGCATTTGAAGTATAAAAGTAACATACTAAATACACATTATGAACCCTAATAATTACTGGAAAACAAATATTCGCTACATCAGCATTCTTTTAAGCTTGTGGTTTTTAATATCATTTGGATGTGGAATCTTGTTTGTAGAGCAGCTCAACTTGGTTAAGATCGGCGGATTTAAACTTGGATTTTGGTTTGCACAACAAGGTTCAATTTTTGGCTTTGTGATCATCATTTTTATTTACATTTTTTTAATGAATAAATTAGACCAATCTCGAAAAAAATAATTTATGGAACTTCAAATTTGGATTTGGATCGCAGTTGGTCTCAGTTTTTCGCTTTACATAGGAATTGCAATATGGTCACGCGCTGCCTCAACTAAAGAATTTTATGTGGCTGGCGGTGGAATACACCCTATTGCAAACGGAATGGCTACGGCAGCAGATTGGATGTCTGCAGCTTCATTTATTTCTATGGCGGGAATTATTTCATTCAGTGGTTACGACGGCTCAGTTTACCTTATGGGTTGGACTGGAGGATACGTTTTACTTGCACTATTGCTGGCCCCCTATTTGCGAAAGTTTGGGAAATTTACAGTTCCCGATTTTATAGGAGATCGTTATTACTCCAACACGGCTAGATTAGTAGCTATATTTTGTGCTTTGATTGTTTCTTTCACCTACATCGCTGGCCAAATGCGAGGGGTTGGAGTGGTCTTTTCCAGATATCTTGAAGTAGATATTGTTACTGGTGTATTAATTGGAATGGGGATTGTACTTTTTTATGCCGTCTTAGGGGGGATGAAAGGGATTACATACACTCAAGTTGCACAATACTGCGTGTTGATATTTGCATTTATGGTTCCAGCAGTTTTTATTTCATTTTTGATTACAGGAAATCTTATCCCACAAATAGGATTTGGCTCTAGCAGTACAGACGGTATATTTCTACTTGATAAATTGGACGGGTTACATCAAGAGTTAGGGTTTCATGAATACACAACAGGAACAAAATCTATGCTAGACGTATTTTGTATAACAATGGCACTCATGGTTGGAACTGCTGGACTACCTCATGTAATCGTACGCTTTTTTACAGTGAAAAAAGTAAGTGACGCTCGAAAATCTGCGGGATGGGCGCTTTTATTTATAGCAATACTTTACACTACTGCACCAGCAATAGCAGTATTTTCAAGAACCAACCTCATTGAAACGGTTAGCGATCAACCTTATGATCAAATGCCCGATTGGTTTAACAAATGGGAAACTACGGGTCTTCTCGAATTCAATGATAAAAATAAGGATGGACTCATTCAATATAAAGCTGATGTTTCAACAAATGAGCTTGAAGTTGATGCTGATATAATGGTTTTAGCAAATCCAGAAATAGCACAACTTCCAAATTGGGTAATTGCCTTGCTTGCTGCAGGAGCATTAGCCGCAGCACTTTCCACAGCGGCCGGATTATTATTAGTCATATCCTCAGCAGTATCTCATGATTTACTCAAAAAAATATTAATCCCCAATATTTCCGAACGAGGTGAGCTAATTGCTGCGCGTTTGGCTGCAACTGCTGCAGTTTGCATGGCTGGGTATTTTGGTGTGAATCCTCCCGGTTTTGTGGCCGCTACTGTTGCCTTGGCCTTTGGTCTTGCAGCATCGTCATTTTTCCCTGCTATTTTATTAGGGATTTTTTCAAAGCGCGTTAACAAAGAGGGAGTAATATGCGGAATGTTAGTTGGTATATTAATAATGTTGTTTTATATGCTCAAATTCAAATTTGGATGGTTTGGCGGTGGATCAAAAGAAGATTGGTGGTTTGGAGTTTCGCCTGAAGGTTTTGGGAGTATTGCAATGATTTTTAATTTCATTACTACTTTAGTTGTCACTCATTTTACTCCAAAACCAAGTCAAGAAATTCAAAAACTAGTTGAAAAAATTAGAGAACCTTAGATAGAATATTAAGCATAGAAAAATAAAACATATGAAACGACGTAAATTTATAATAAATAACACAAAAGCAGCACTTGGAATATCACTAATCCCCACTTCAAATTTTTCATTTTTAGATTACCCAGAGCACAAGACCTTTGTTTCCAAGAGACCACCTCTTGAAAGTAGAAGTTTTGTTAGTGAAGCAGTAGAAGATCTTATCAAAAAAGTTAAAGCTGGTATTTCAGACCCTGAACTTGCGTGGATGTTTGAAAATTGCTATCCAAACACTTTGGATACAACAGTGGATTATGAGGTTATTGACGGGAAACCTGACTCATTTATTATCACTGGCGATATTGATGCTATGTGGTTGCGGGATTCAACCGCCCAAGTCTGGCCGTATATGCCACTAATCAAGAAAGATGATAAGATTAAAAATCTAGTTTTGGGCTTGATTAACAGACAAGTTAAATGTGTATTGACTGACCCCTATGCAAATGCATTCTTTAAGGATTTAAATCGAATTTCAAAATGGTCAAGTGATGTCCCAACTCCAAAACCTGGTGTACATGAGCGGAAATGGGAAATTGACTCACTTTGTTATTTTATTAGATTATCGTATCACTATTATAAAATTTCAGGGGATACAGAATTTATGGACAATGATTGGGACAAAGCAGTCAGGCTTGTTTATGATACTTTTAGAAATGAACAACGAAAAGATAGTGAGTCTCCTTATTCTTTCACAAGAGAACATACATTTGTAGTTGGCTTGGCGCCTTTTGAAGGTCGTGGTGCGCCAACTCGAAAAGTAGGAATGATCCATTCAATATTCCGTCCGTCTGATGATGGGACGATTTTTCCTTTTCTAGTACCCTCAAATATTTTCGCTTATGTTTCGCTGGAACAGATTTCAGAATTATATAATATAAACAATTACGATACTGAATTTTCTAAAAAATGCTTGTCATTTTCAAATGAAGTAAAATCTGCAGTTGAAAAATACGCTACTAAAGAGCATCCTAATTATGGAAAAATATATGCTTATGAGGTAGATGGATTTGGTAACGCCATATTCATGGATGACGCAAATGTACCTTCATTAATGTCATTAGCCTATATTGGGGGGCATTCCCCTACTGATGCTATATATCAAAATACAAGAAGATTTTTGACCAGCGATGATAACCCATATTTCCTGAAAGGGAAAGCAGCCGAAGGACAAGCAAGTCCACACACAGGAAAAGAAAATATTTGGCCAATGGGAATTATACTCCGTGGCTTGACTTCAATAAAAGATGATGAAATTATAAAATGCTTAAAAATGTTAAAGGCAACCCACGCCGATACAGGGTTTATGCATGAGTCTTTTCACAAAGACGATCCATACAACTTTAGCCGCTCATGGTTTGCTTGGGCAAATACTCTATTTGGCGAGCTCATAATAAAACTATATAATGAACGTCCAATGATCTTAAAAAACAACCAACTATGAAAAAATTAAATTTGTTAAAATTAATTTTATTGATTTTAATTACAAACGCGTGTTTGTCCTCTTCAAAAAATAAAAACGCTTTATCTATTGAGAAAAAAGTTGATGCGACTTTGAGTCAAATGACTCTTGCAGAAAAGGTTGGGCAGATGACTCAAGTGGACTTGCGCATGCTTGATGAATTAAGTGACATCAAAACATACCACCTTGGTTCTATTTTGAGTGGAGGTAGTGGCTCTCCAAAGTTAAATACCCCTTTTGAATGGAATAAGATGGTCAATGGATTTCAAAAAATTGCCATGGAAGACCGCTTGGCAATTCCTCTAATTTACGGTACTGATGCCGTACATGGGCATAACAATATGTTGGGCGCAACGATATTTCCACACAATCTTGCACTAGGTGCTGCCAATGACACAGATTTATTATTTCGTGTCAACAAAGCTACTGCTACTGAAGTCGCTGCAACTGGTATTCATTGGACATTTTCCCCCTGTGTTGCTGTCCCTCAGGATCCTAGATGGGGGCGTTTCTACGAGGGTTTTGGACAATCAACAGCTCTTGTAAATAATCTTACTACAGCTGCTGTGAAAGGATATCAAACAGTGCTTAATGAAACAAACAACAAACAAGTAGCAGCTTGTGCTAAGCATTTTGTTGGTGATGGTGGAACAGTTTGGGGGACAGGAACTGAAGAAGTTGATGACATGTACAAATACTTAATCGATCAAGGAGATGTTCTGTTAGATGATAAAGAATTACGTGAAATGCACTTACCTCCTTACAAAACAGCTATTGCTGCTGATGTTAAAACCATCATGGTTAGCTTTAGCAGTGTTCGAGGAGAAAAATGCCATGGCAGCAAATATCTGATAAATGATCTTCTGAAAGATGAACTCGGATTTGAGGGTTTTGTAGTTTCCGATTGGGGTGGAATAAATCAAATTCCTGGAGATTACAAATCTGATGTTATTAACGGAATTAACGCAGGCATTGACATGGTTATGGTTCCGGGAATCCGACAAGGAGACCCTTTTTATGCAAAAAATAAACACTTTAAAACGTTTATTAAGTTCCTAACAGAAGCAGTAAACGAGGGAAGTGTTAGTATGTCAAGAATAGATGATGCCGTTAGGCGTATTCTAAAAGTAAAATTTGAAATGGGCTTATTTGACAACCCTTACATAGATGATTCATATTTACACCAAATTGGTAGTTCAACTCACCGAGAATTGGCACGAGAAGCAGTGCAGAAGTCGTCTATATTACTTAAAAATGAGGGCATTTTACCTCTTTCTAAAAACGAAACTATTACCGTGGTTGGCTCAGCAGCAAATAACCTTGGTGTGCAGAATGGCGGATGGACAACAGAATGGCAGGGTATTTTTACTCCTGACTTTGCTTTTTTAGATTATAATGAAGATCAAATACTAACTAAAAAAGAGTACATAAATCAACTTAAAAAAGTTTTTGAAAATAAGCTTGAAAAAAAAATATGGATAGAGCATTTTGAAGAAATTGACAAAGACGATGACGGTAAATTAAATCCATCTGATTTTACTAAATTTATGGCTAACCGAGTTTTACAACCAAATGGAACAACCATTTTAGAAGGACTCTCCCAAGTGGCCCCTGAGGCAAATATCACATATAACCCAAATGCAAAAAAACTTCCAAATGAGGGATTTGTTTTAGCTGTTATTGGCGAATACCCATATGCTGAGGGGTATGGTGATGACGGCGACTTACAACTGAACAAGGCTGACCTTGAAATACTTAAACGCGCATACAGCTCTAATAATAAGGTTGTGGTAGTGTTAATTTCTGGCCGTCCTATAATGTTGGGTGATCATATCGATAACTTGGATGCGTTAATGGCTTCTTTTTTACCAGGAATGGCTGGGGAAGGAATTGCGGATGTAATCTTCGGAGAGTTTAATCCACAAGCAAAACTTAACTTTAATTGGCCTTTAGCTGTAGATGGAACAGAATTACTTTTTGAATTGGGAAGTGGGTTAAACTACAATTAATACTATCGCTATATTCAAAAAATTAGTAGCTCAAAATTTGTAACTAAATATTATCTAAAACAAAAAACCCGCAACAGTTGTTGCGGGTTTTGTACTGAAGACGGGACTTGAACCCGTACGGCCTAATGGCCATTGGATTTTAAGTCCAACGTGTCTACCAATTCCACCACTTCAGCATTAAGACTTAAAAAATTCTGAGCGAAAGACGGGATTTGAACCCGCGACCCCCACCTTGGCAAGGTGATGCTCTACCCCTGAGCTACTTTCGCAATTTATAAGAACGTTCCTTTGATATACAAAGGGGTTGCAAATTTAACACATTTCTGATAATACCAAAGTTTTTTTTGGTTTTTGTCATCACTTCTTTGTGAGCTTTCTCTTAATTTCATTAAGCTTCATCAAAGCCTCAACGGGCGTCAGG
>Ga0228609_1000226_pt1 | contig 29722 bp, 31 predicted proteins | sample 10DmetaG_FD_190068 | JGI IMG/M metagenome (GOLD analysis project Ga0228609, IMG submission 190068) | Seawater microbial communities from Monterey Bay, California, United States - 10D | ecosystem: Environmental > Aquatic > Marine > Coastal | place: USA: California | collected 2016-11-10 | reverse complement strand
ATTGAGTTTTAAATTGGTTAGGATGGGTTTAAATGAACTAAAAGTAAGAATGTTGATTCAGAAATTTATTCCTTTCGTTGTGAGTATTATCTTTTATAAGCTGGATGAAAAATGTTATGAGTCTCAAGAGTCAATGGCTTTAGCATGATAACTCTCTGATTTATACATTTTGGATATGTGAGTGATTTTTGCTGTTGATTATAAGTAGGATGATGTGTTTGAATGAGTAAAAGATTAGGACTAGAAATACCTGTAAGTGATTTTCAAAGGGCCAAAAAATTCTATTCTGCGGTTTGGAATTATGAAATTGAAGAAGAGAAGATTGGTGAAAAATTAATTGGATTTTTCCCCTACGATTCGAGTATCGGGGTGAAATGTGCAATCGTTAGAGAAGATACAATATTAAGTGGGAGGACTAAGAATGACCCTGTATATTTAGACTGTCCTCAAGATATTGATATTATAATAGCACGGGTTGAGAAAGCTGGAGGCAGAATAATAGAGCCAAAAACCATTATATCTAAAAACCTAGGCTATTATGCCACATTCGAAGATTTGGAAGGAAACTATATTTACCTCCATTCGCTTAAAAGAACAACATCGCTGTAGTTTAAAGGAAATAATAAAATACTAACCTAGTAAGTATTTATTTTGATTCGCTTGGTTAATTCGTCAACATCTGACTTAAACTTCTTATCCGTATCAATTAAGTCATTAACCGTTTGGCAAGCGTGAATTACCGTAGAGTGATCTCTTCCTCCGAAATACATTCCAATATTTTTGAGAGATGCTTGAGTTAATTGTTTGGCGAAGAACATAGAGATTTGTCTAGCTTGAACTATTTCTCGTTTTCTGGTTTTTGATTTCATTAGGTCTACACTAACACTGAAATAGTCTGAAACTAATTTTTGAATAAACTCGATAGAAATCTCTCTCGAAGAATTCTTTACAAAATTCTTCATCATTTTCTTGGTCATATCCAAATCAATCTCTTTTCTGTTAAGTGATGCTTGAGCAATCAGTGATATGAGTGCACCTTCAAGCTCTCGAATATTATTGTCTACTTTATTAGCAACATATTCAATAACCTCTGGAGCAAACTTTATACCATCTTGATACATTTTTTGCTCTAAAATAGAGATTCGTGTATCAAAATCAGGATTTTGAAGATCGGCAGATAGTCCCCATTTGAATCGAGATAAAAGTCTCTCGTCAACATCTTTTAAGTCCTTAGGTGCTCTATCTGATGTTAGTATAAGTTGCTTACCATTCTGATGTAGACAGTTGAAAATTTGGAAAAATATTTCTTGTGTTTTTTCTTTCTTAGCAAAGAATTGAACATCATCAACAATCAGCACGTCAATCATTTGATAGAAGTGAAGAAAATCATTGTAATTACCGTTTTTGGCACTATCAACATATTGATTGATAAATCGTTCAGAAGAAACATATAGCACAGATTTGTTGCTGGATATTTCTTTGATTCGGTTTCCAATAGCATGGGCTAGGTGCGTTTTACCAAGTCCAACACCTCCAAAAATCATTAAAGGGTTGAAGGCAGTTCCTCCAGGTTTATTGGCAACAGCATAACCCGCAGATCTGGCAAGACGATTACATTCACCTTCAATGAAGTTGTCAAACGTGTAAGAAGCATTAAGTTGAGAGTCAACATTTAGCTTTTTCAAACCAGGTATAATAAACGGATTATGAATATTGTTTGAGAGGTTGATAGGCATTCCCATCTCATTCTTGTTGTTGTGTGTCACATTTCTGGTAGGCATATTAACCGTGTATGGTCTATTACTCCCCGCACTTGAATTATCTACAATAACATTATATTCTAATTTCGAACCAGGACCTAATTCTTTTTCAAGGGTTTTTTTGAGCAGAGCTACATAATGCTCCTCAAGCCATTCGTAAAAGAATTGACTTGGAACTTGAATAGTTAAAACCTTATCCTCAAGTTTTATAGGCTTGATCGGAACAAACCAGGTTTTAAAACTTTGTGGGTTGACGTTATCTTTGATCGTCTGAATACATTTTTTCCACACAGTTTCATGTTGTTCGCTCATTTAATTTTTAGTTTTTTAGTTTTAAAAGTTGGTTTGTGTACCCTAGATGCTTACCCTATGAATACTCTCGCAAGTTGGGGTAAAAAAAGTTTCTAAAAAAATATTTTTAGTATTGATTTTATGAAATTTTTTTATAAGAATAATTTTGTAGTTTAACGATACCAAAGCTATCATACTCATAATCAATACGTCCCAAGTTTAGTCCAGCCCAACCCGTTTGGTTAATAAAGATATTTTCTTGAGTTTTATTTTTTATTTTTTGTGGAGATTTCATAAAAGTGTGCGTATGACCACCCAAAATTAGGTCAATGTGTTTTGAGTTTTTAGCTAAAACAACATCACTTATTTTATCAGAATTATATTCATACCCCAAATGAGATAGGCAGATTACCAGGTGACAACCTTCGGATTTGAGCTTTTTTGCAATTTGGTTAGCCTTTTTAACTGGGTTTTGGTAGATAATATTTCCATATAGATTTTTTGGGACAAGTCCATCTAGTTGTATTCCAATTCCAAAAATCCCAACTTTAAATTTTCCTTTTTTAATGATAGTGTATGGGTTTACTTTTCCATCTAATAAGGTGTTTTTAAAATTGTAATTGGCACATAAAAATTGAAAGTTAGCATGAGGTAGTTGTTTGTGAAGTCCTTCAATTCCTCCGTCAAAATCGTGGTTTCCTAGTGTAGCAAAATCATAACCCATCTCACTCATTAATTTAAATTCAAGCTCACCACCATATTGATTGAAATAAGGTGTTCCTTGAAATATGTCACCACTATCTAATAATAATACATTTTTGTATTTTGATCGTACTTCTTGAATCATGGCAGCTCTTCTTGAGGCACCACCCATGCTAGGGTATTTTTTGTGATTAGCAGAAAATGGGTCAATATGACTATGCCAATCATTGGTGTGTAAAATCACTAAACGTTCATTGTCCCTGCCCCATGATGTAATAGGAGTAACAGATAACCCTGCAGATATTAATCCAGCTTTTTTAATGAATTCTCTTCTATTCATAATTTACGTTCATTAAAGTATAAAGGCAATGGATTGTGATTCATTATATAGTCAATGAGTCCATCTCGTATTTTAATGTTTGTGTCCCATCGTTGAATAGCTTTAGCTAAAAATTGGTATCCGTCACCACCATTTGCCATGTAATCATTAATAGCGACATGATAATATGGCTTGTCAGGGTTTTGAAGGTTTTGGAACCCCTCTGACATGGGTTCGCCGCCTTTATTTATTATGTGATTTTGAAGTTCTTGAGCAATATCAGAAGGTATTTTTAGAATAGTGATTTGATTTTCAAATGGCATTAATTCATAGATTTCACCAAGAGTAATCAAACCAGAATCTAATGTGCTGCGAATACCTCCATAGTTTAGTATACAAAAATCAACAGAATATCCCGCTTTTTTTGATGTATACAAAACTGCGTCTGACATCATATTGCCCAATGCACTACTCGGTTTTTGTTTTTCAATGAACGTGGGACAAAAGCCTATAACTTGATTCATTACTGAATCTAATTGCTTGGCATATGGTTCAATAATCTGATCAATCTTTTTGTTGTTTTCGTATGAAGATTCAATAGGAATATTAGGCGAGATACAGGGGTAAATCTGATGATTAGTTTGACATTGGACAAACAAAATAATCATTAAAATAAAAACGCTTTTTGACCAGATAGGCATCCCAACAAATCTATGCATTATGCTCATTAATTGGGTCTTTTATATTACCAAAATCGAAAAAATTACCTTGTTGGTAGAAGTTTTAATACAGTAGCATAAGTTTGACTTACTTTGAAGTTCAAATCGTGAATATTTTTCAAAACATCAAAGAGGCTTTTTCTTCTATCCGAACCAATGTAACTCGTACGGTCATCACCTGCTTAATAATATCGTTTGGTATTATGGCTTTGGTTGGAATTTTGACTGCCATTGATGGAATTGAGAGCAGTCTAGTAAAAAATTTTAGTTTTATGGGTGCAAATTCATTCAATATTCAAAATCGGTCTTCTGGTTTTATGCTTGGGAGAAATAAGAAACGGGTGTTTTATGAATCAATCACTTATAAACAAGCATGTGAGTTTAAAGATCGATTTGAGCAAGATGCTGTGGTGTCCATAAATTCGAGTAATTCATGGACTGCGACTGCCAAACATCGTTCGGCAAAAACTAATCCTAATTCATCTGTATTGGGCGTAGATGAGTCTTACTTGCGTGTTGCTGGATATGAATTGAATAATGGTCGAAATTTAGCCATAAGTGATGTTGAAAGAGCATTGCCCGTTGCCGTTATAGGTAAAGAGATCAAAGAAACTTTATTTGGTAGTCGAGATTGTTTAAATCAATTTATACATGTTGGTGGAGTCAAATTAAAAGTGGTAGGTCTATTATCTGAGAAGGGTGGAGCTTTTGATTTTGGTGGAGATCGCGTAGTCCTTATTCCGGTATCTTTAGCAAGAGTCAAATTTTCTCGTTCAAATTTGAGTTACAACATCGGAGTTTCTGTTGACGATGTCAATGGTATGGATGCCATGGTTGATTATTCAAATATCATTTTTAGACAAGTGCGACGATTGAAAGTTAAAGAAGAAACAAATTTTAGCATCATTAAATCAGATAGTATTTCAAAGGCATTGCTGGAAAATCTTAGTTTGATTTTGCTTGGGGCTATTTTCATTGCTGCAATTACATTGGTAGGGGCAGCTATTGCTCTGATGAATATTATGCTAGTTACGGTAACAGAACGCACCAAAGAGATTGGAACACGAAAAGCTATTGGAGCCAGAAGTTCTACGGTTCTCAATCAATTTGTTATAGAGGCAATTACCATTTGTCAGATTGGTGGATTAGGTGGAATAGTTCTTGGTCTAGCCATGGGAAATTTAATTAGTAATTATATCGGTGGGACATTCATAGTCCCTTGGCGATGGATTCTGCTGGCGTTAGGTGTGTGTACGATAGTTGGGTTAGGTGCTGGTATTTGGCCAGCTCGTAAAGCTGCAAGAATCAATCCAATTGAAGCACTCCGTCACGAATAAGCAAAAAAAATCCCGACCGAGGTCGGGATTTTAGCATTTATTCGAAAGAATAAAGTATAATTACTCTTGTACTACATCTACATCGATTTCCACAGATACTTCTTTGTGGAGGTTAATCGTTGCTTTATATGCTCCGATGTTTTTCATGTCTGGAGCAGATATTTTACGCTTATCTACTTCAAAACCACGATCAGCCAAACTCTTAGCAAGTTGAAGTATAGTTACTGAACCAAATATCTTTCCATTCGAACCAGCTTTGGTTGGAATAGTGATTTTGATATCTTTCATTTTCGCTGCTTGAGCTTCTGCATCAGTTTTTACTTTAGCTTGTTTATGAGCAGCTTGCTTTACATTCTCATTCGCCATTTTAATGGCAGAAGGAGTAGCAATAGTTGCTAGTCCTTGGGGTATTAGGTAGTTTCTACCGTATCCGTTTTTTACTTCAACGATGTCGTTCTTATCACCAAACCCTTTGACATAATCTTTTAATATTACTTTCATTTTATTTTGAATTAGGGGTTTGAATTATTTCATTTCGTCTGCAACGTATGGCAATAGTGCAATGTGTCTGCATCTTTTGACCGCTACGGCAACCTTTCTTTGATACTTTAACGATGTTCCTGTGATTCTTCTTGGAAGAAGCTTTCCTTGTTCGTTGATAAATGCCATCAAGAAATCAGGATTTTTATAATCGATGTACTTAATACCACTTTTTTTGAAACGGCAGTATTTCTTTGGTCGTACAATGGGGGTTCTGGTATATCTTTTTCTTTTTGCCATCTTATGATTCCTCCACTTCGTTAGTTGTTGGTTCTACCTTAGCTTCTTTTTTAGGAGCAGCTTTTGCAGCAGGTTGTGCAGCTGGAGCTTCTTCTTTTTTCGGCTTAGGCTTGTTAAATTCTCCGTTTCTTCTTCTTTCGTTGTACTTCACTGCGTGCTTGTCCAGTTTTGTTGTAAGGTAACGTAACACTTGTTCATCTCTTCGGTAAGCAAGTTCAAGTTTGTCTACAATTTCTGCGTCAGCATCTGCTGCAAATTCAAAAATCTGATAGAAACCAGTTGTTTTTCTCTGAATCGGATAGGCCATTTTTGTAAGCCCCCAATTTTCTTTGTGGATGAGCTCTCCACCATTTTCTGTAATCAGCTTCTCGAAGGAGCTTGCTGCATCTTGCAACATTCTCTCGCTAAGCACGGGTGTCAGTATGACTACAGACTCGTAATTTGTTTTTGCCATTTTATTAAATGTATTAATTTTAAGGGGTGCAAAAGTAACTTTTTTTCTGAATTTAAATTTAAAATTGGTCTACTTTTTTTGGTTGAGTTTGTTTACTTATTTTTTAACTAGAGTTTGAACAACTTTCTCTATTTTTTCAACACTGCTTGTTTATCCATTTTGTGAGGCTATAATTTGCATTAAATTACCATGGGAAGCTATATTGTAAGTGCTCGAAAATATCGTCCAGAATCGTTTGACACGGTTGTTGGACAGAAGCATATTACTGAAACTTTGGTAAACGAAATTACCAATGACAGACTTGCACAAGCCTTCTTGTTTTGTGGTCCACGTGGTGTTGGTAAGACGACATGTGCTCGTATTCTTGCTAAAGAAATTAATAAAAATACGGTTCCCGAAGGTTATGATTTTTCGTATAATATTTTCGAACTGGATGCAGCATCGCACAATTCAGTAGATGATATCCGATCTCTTACCGACCAAGTAAGAATTCCACCACAGACTGGTGACTACAAGGTGTACATTATTGATGAGGTCCATATGCTCTCGCAGCAGGCATTCAATGCCTTTTTGAAAACATTGGAAGAACCTCCCAAATATGCCATTTTCATTTTAGCAACTACCGAAAAGCATAAAATCTTACCTACCATTTTATCCAGATGTCAGGTATTTAATTTTGATCGGATACAGGTGCCACAGATAGTGAGTCATCTCCAACAGATAGCCAAAGAAGAAAACATCTCAGCTGAAGAAAGTGCTCTGCACTTAATTGCTCAAAAAGCAGATGGAGCCATGCGTGATGCCTTATCTATTTTTGATCAAATGGTAAGTTTTGGTGAAGAAGGTAAGGTGACCTACCATGCAGTGCTTAACAACCTCAATATTTTGGATTATGATTATTACTTCAAAATAATTGATTCGTTCTTAGAGGGAGATATTAGTGGAGTATTGGTCTTATATGACGAAATTCAACGCAATGGTTTTGATGGTCAATTGTTTCTCAATGGACTAGCCAATCATTTAAGAGATTTATTAGTGGCTCAGAATGCTTCGAGCCAACAATTGATTGAAAAGTCCCAAGAAATTGCAAACAAATATTTAACCCAATCCAAGTCAGTAACCCCATCTTTTGTGGTAAATGCCATTAATATTTTGGGAGAGGCAGACATGAACTATAAATCGAGCCACAATCAACGACTTCACGTAGAATTGTGCTTAATCAAACTGGCCTCACTTCAACATGCCATAGACGTGACTAAAAAAAAAAGCCTAAACGCATAGTTCTTAGCGAATCAGGTTTTTTTAGTCATTTATTCGAACCTCCGATTGAAGAAGATTCAGCGACTCCCAAAATCAAAGATAATTCTTCGACAACAGACGATCAGGATACTCAAGAGGTAGTTCGTATTGGAGGGCTGAAAAATATGATGAAGACGGTGGGAGCAAAACCTCAGCCCTCTGACTCTCAACCCATTTCTGCTCCCTCAATAAAACCTGTAAATGATTCTCTCAAAGACTTGACAATAGAGGAGGCTAAACGGCTTTTCTTATCTTATGCACAGGAGCTGACCACTCAAAAAAGAACAAGTTTGGCTGCATTTCTTGCAGATCCATTGTTGACAATGGGAGAGAATAACACAGTTATATTTACAGTAGGCTCCAAGATTGTCGAGTCTGAGATTACCGAAGAAATTCCAAAGATTGTAGCTCATTTTGAAGCTAGTGGGTATGTTCTCATAAATTTAACATGTAAGGTAAATGCCAAGAAAATTAGTGAGTACAAAGTGTTTTCTCCCAAACAACAATTTGAGGCACTAGCCAAAGAATATCCAAAACTTACTGATTTTGCCGAACGGTTTTATCTGGATTTTGATTGAGATTCTAGGATGTGTTAGTTCTATACCTGAGCCACAATTATCAAATTAGGCTCAAACACCACATTGTGCCAGGTACGTGCAGAGCAGAAGAGGATAAGTTTTTTGAAGAACACATACTTCCACCATCCAATCTTACGAACGATTTCCAACAGTGGATTTTGGTTTCTTACCAGTCCTCCATATACTTGAGTGTTAGCAAACCCTATACTGCTCATTACCTGTAAGGCTGAACTTTTGTTTAAAAAGGTTTCATGACTGATGTCTCCATAGGCATACAAACTGGTGTGGGGAGCATCCATATTGGGAGTTCTTAATATGATTTTTCCACCTGGATTAAGGCATTTTTTTGCCTTAATCAAAAAGTCCATGAGTTCATCCTTGGTGAAATGCTCGATAATGTCTAAACCAACTAACACATCCACTTTTTCATTTTTGGCAAAAAATCCATCAATATCTAAGCAATGGACATTTTTCATGCCTAGTTGATGTGCAACTTTTACTTGTTCTTGGCTGATGTCATAGCCCGATACGTTTTTGTATCCTGCGTCCATAGCAGGTTTTACAAATGTACCAAACCCACATCCTAAGTCTACAATTTTGGCGTCCTTATTTGATGGAAGTAGGTGAACCAATTCCCGGTGATTATGCCGGGACTGTTCTTTCAACATAGCCGCATGGTCAATGTTCAGTTTATTGACTTGAGTACTGAAGTAGTTATTGTAAATCGTGTCTCGGTATTGGAGCATGTGTGCGTGCAAACTTATGTTATTTTTGCTCGATGCTCAAAAGCTATTTCAATAAAAATGTGCTTGAAGCTGGTTGTGATGAGGCTGGTAGAGGTTGTTTGGCTGGTCCTGTTTATGCTGCAGCTGTAATCTTACCACCTAGAGTGAGATTGCCTCTATTGGATGATTCAAAAAAATTGACATTGGATACTCGAAACATGCTTCGTAAAAAAATTGAAGAAAAAGCCCTAGCGTGGGCCGTAGCAAGTTGCTCAGAACGAGAAATTGAAAAATTCAACATCCTTAATTGTAGTATTCTTGCCATGCAACGAGCAGTTCAAAAATTAGCTACACGACCTGAACACCTGCTTATCGATGGCAACCGATTTAAACCATTTGATTTTTATAGCTATACCACCATCATAAAAGGAGATGCTAAGTATAAAAGTATTGCTGCTGCTAGTATCTTGGCCAAAACACATCGGGATGAGTACATGGTTAAATTAAGCGAAAAGCATCCTGAATTTGGCTTTGAAAAACACAAGGGATACGGCACCCAAAAACATGTAAAAGCTATCCAAGAATTGGGTTACTTGGATTGTCATCGCAAGACGTTTCAATTGAAAAAGTTGAACCCAAAATAGGGATTTGATTTTTGTTGATAAAAACTAATCGTTGGCTTCTACCTTTGCTCTTATAAATGGCTAATTATCCATCCATAAAGGAAAGAACGGATCTCTCTAATAAGCAGAAATGGTACGCTATTATTTTTGGTGCGGATACCCAGGAGGGGAGACGATTTGATATTTGGTTGTTGTGGGCTATTCTATTTAGTGTTTTGACTTTAATGGCAGACAGTGTGCCTAGCATTCATGCTAAGTATGCACTTCAGTTAAAATACATCGAATATTTTTTTACAGGAGTATTTACCCTGGAATACTTCGCAAGATTGATGGTTAGTGAAAATACAAAGAGTTATGCAATCAGCTTTTGGGGAATCATTGATTTGGTGAGCACCATACCTACTTACCTGACGTTCTTTTTTCCGGCATCTCAGTTGTTTAGAATTTTGCGTACAGTTCGACTACTTCGAATTTTTAAAGTACTTAGACTTACCCGTTTTATGGGAGAAGCACAAGGAATGGGAGCAGCCATCAAACGAAGTGGTGCAAAGATAACAGTGTTTTTTGGGGTAGTATTAGTGATTGTAGTTGTCATGGGTACCATCATGTATGTGATCGAACCCCCGCAGGCAGGATTTACATCAATTCCAAGAAGCATATATTGGGCTGTAGTTACGCTTACTACTGTTGGCTATGGGGATATTGCACCTGTAACAGGACTGGGTCAGTTTTTGAGTGCAGCACTCATGATATTGGGCTATGCTGTGATAGCAGTTCCTACTGGTATTGTAAGCGTAGAATTAGCTCAAACTAATGGGACACTTGTGTGTTCTGCATGTAATCATTCTGAGAAAGACACCTCTTCTAACTTTTGCAAAAAATGCGGGACACCACTAAAGAATTAGCTGATTATTATTATAATGAGGATGGTTATCTTGTTTTTACAAGAGCTTTCCACCTCAAGCGAGGAACATGTTGTGGGAATAAATGTCTCCATTGTCCCTTCGATCACGTTAACGTAAAAGTCAGAAAATCTAGCTAAAACGAATACTCTGTGCTGGGTGTATTCGGTGAATAATTCTAACAGGTATATAGGTAAACACAAAGCATGCAAACAATGCACCTAGATTGATATACAGAAGATAGTCCCAAGGAAGATAAAAAGGAACAGCATCCATATAGTAGGTTTCTGCATTTAACTTGATGATGCTATATTTATTTTGGATGGATGCAAAACCAAGTGCAACTCCGTTTCCAATTAGAAGTCCAGCAGTGAGTATGAAAGCACCTTGCCAATTAAAAATATTCCCAATTTTAGACGATTGAGCTCCCATCGACTTGAGGATGCCAATCATGGGAATACGTTCGATAATTAAAATCAGTAGGATGGTAATAATATTAATAATGGCAACAATAAACATGAGTATAATAATAACAAGTACGTTGGTGTCGACTATGTCAAGCCATTGAAACATGGCCGGATATAAATCTTGAGCGGTATTTATAGCGTAGGTGTAATCTAAATAATTTTGAAGTTTGTTTTGGATGGTTATCACATGCTCAGCCTGATCCACATTAATTTCATATCCAGCAGCTTTTGAATAGTCCTTACTTACTACACGTTGTATCGATCGGAGGTGAGCGATTGCAAATTGTTTGTCAAATTCTTGGAGTCCTGTGTTAAATATGCCAGATATTAGTGGCATTCTTCTCCTTACATTAGACTGATCGATAAAGTATAGGTTTACCCGATCACCTGTGTCTAGGTTCAATATGGAAGCGGTGTATTCAGAAAGCAAAATATCATAGGAATCAGTAGTGTCTGTATAGTGAGGAATCTTTCCTCGGACTAGATGCTTTTGATAAAAAGAATAATCATAATTAGCTGGTAAACCCTTGAGAATGATTCCTTCTAAAGTAGTGTCCGATTTGAGAATACCTGCTTTGTTGATAAACGGAAAAATAGACGATACATGCTCTTCTTCTTCAATTTTTCTAATCATTTCATAGTCTATGTCAAAGAGGTTGGTTTCGCTTCCAGAAGCAAGTTGATATCGACTAATGCTAATATCACCCGCATACCCTTTGATTTTTTCTCTGATTTCTTTTTTGAAGCCAAGTAGAATACCAAAAGCAAGAATAACTACACATATGCTGATGGATACTGCGGCAATGGCCAATGAAGTGATCGTTTTGGTAAACGAATGTTGGGCATTAAAGCTCAGTTTTTTAGCGATATGGTATCCTAATTGCATACTTTTGATTTACAAGATTAGAAATAGAAATGAAGAAATCAGAACTTTTTGCTTTTTTGATGATAATTTTCATTGGTTGTTCCTCCATGAGCAGTAACCAAACAGAGGTAAAAAAGGATCGAATTGTTTTAGGTGCGGAGCAATTAGATCAATATGTTCCCCAGTTGGGAAAAAAGAATGTGGCTCTACTTGTGAACCAAACTTCGACTATTGGTAATGTTCATTTGGTTGATACGTTGCAAGCCTTGGGGGTGAATATTAAAAAAGTTTTCGCACCAGAACACGGATTTCGTGGAGACCACAGTGCGGGTGCCGTTGTTAAGAATGGATTAGACAAAAAGACAGGCTTACCAGTAGTTTCACTTTATGGAAAAAATAAGAAACCAACGCCTGAAATGTTGGCAAATATTGATGTGATTATATTTGATATACAGGATGTAGGTGTACGTTTCTATACTTACATATCTACAATGCATTATCTGATGGAAGCTTGTGCTGAGCAAGGTAAAGAATTGATAATTTTAGATCGACCGAACCCTAATGGATTTTATGTAGATGGTCCTGTATTACAAAAAGAATATACTTCCTTTATTGGTATGCATCCGATACCCATTGTGCATGGTTTAACGGTAGCAGAATTGGCATTAATGATTCAAGGAGAGAGTTGGTTGAAAAATGACGTAAAATGTAACTTTAGTATAGTGCCGTGTAAAAATTATACGCATGACAGTTTGTATCAATTACCTATCAAACCATCGCCCAATCTTCCAAATATGAATTCAGTTTATCTCTATCCATATTTAGGTTTGTTTGAAGGAACAAATGTAAGTATAGGTAGAGGAACACAAACGCCATTTCAGATTGTGGGTCGGCCAGGATTTGAAGGGAGCTTTTCATTTACACCTCAAAGTATGCCCGGAATATCCGATCATCCAAAACATGAGGGCAAAGAATGTGGTGGTTTTATTGTGAATGATGCCAAACAAAACGATTTTTTTGCTAAACCATCACTAAACTTAGACTGGTTTTTACTTTTTTATAAGAAAAATACTACTGAAAATGGGCCGTACTTTAAAAGTTTTATTTTCAAACTTATGGGTGATTCATCGTTCAAGGAACAAGTAATAGCTGGGCTTTCAGCTCAAGAGATAAAGCAAACATGGCAACCCGACTTATTAAAATACAAGGCCATGAGAAAAAAATATCTTTTGTATCCGTAGTAGTTGTAAAAATCAAAAAATAACAACATATTTGCAGCCCTAAAAAATAGAGGTATGTCTAGAGTTTGTGATTTAACAGGAAAAAAAGCAATGTCTGGGAACAATGTTTCTCATTCAAAACGTAGAACTAAAAGAAGGTTTTATCCAAATCTTCAAACTAAAAAGTTTTACTTGCCTGAGCAAGATGAGTGGATTACACTTAAAGTGAGTACTTCTGCTCTAAAAACAATCAATAAAAAAGGCATCAGTGCTTGTTTGAATAGTTTATTGAAAAACGGAAGAATATAAACCATGGCAAAGAAAGGCAACAGAGTTCAAGTAATATTGGAGTGCACTGAACAAAAAGGTTCAGGAGTTTCAGGTATGTCTCGTTACATCACCACCAAGAATAAAAGAAATACGACAGAGCGTATTGAATTAAAAAAATATAACCCTTACATGAAAAAAGTAACGGTTCATAAAGAAATAAAGTAAGATGGCAAAGAAAGTAGTAGCAACCCTTAAAAAAGCTGGATCTGGTAGAGATTGGGCAAAGGTTATCCGATGTGAGAGATCACCCAAAACAGGTGCATATGCATTTAGAGAAGAAATGATGCCAACGGAATCTGTAAAAGAAGCCTTGGCGAAATAATAACAACGTTATTGTTTTAAATAAATAAGCTTCCTACTTTTGATGGGAAGCTTTTTTGTTTTTATACCTATGGGATTATTAGACTTTTTTAAAAAGAAACCAACCGAAGTTCAAAAAGAAAAACTGGACTCTGGTTTGGAAAAAACAAGAACTTCACTTTTAGATAAACTTTCTAAAGTTGTTGTTGGGAAAAGTAAGATTGATGATGACTTTTTGGACGATGTCGAAGAACTACTAATTTCCTCAGATGTTGGTGTTGCAACTACTGTTAAAATTATTGATCGAATAGAATCTCGTGTTTCACGCGATAAATATCTTTCTGAATCTGAACTCAAGAACATGTTGAAAGATGAGATAGTTCAGCTCGTTTCGGAGAATGAACATCAACATACCTTGAGTGATATCAAACCCTACGTGATTATGGTAGTAGGTGTTAATGGTGTTGGTAAAACAACCACGATAGGTAAGCTAGCCAACCTATTTAAATCTCAAGGTTTGAAAGTAGTATTAGGTGCTGCTGACACTTTTAGAGCTGCTGCTGTAGATCAAATTAAAATTTGGGGAGATCGAGTTGGGGTGGATGTTGTATCTAAAGGAATGAATACAGATCCAGCTGCTGTTGCTTTTGAAGCGGTAAAATATGGAGCAGAACAAAATGCTGATGTAGTGATTATTGATACTGCGGGTAGATTGCACAATAAGGTAAACCTAATGAACGAGCTTTCTAAAATTAAGCGAGTGATGGACAAACAAGTGGATGATGCACCTCACGAAGTGATGCTAGTGCTTGATGCAAGTACAGGTCAGAACGCATTTGAACAGGCTAAACAATTCACCGCAGCAACGGATGTTTCTTCGTTAGCACTAACCAAATTAGACGGAACAGCTAAAGGAGGAGTAGTTATCGGTATTAGTGACCAGTTTAAGATTCCTGTTAAGTACATAGGGGTTGGAGAGCAAATGAATGACTTACAACTATTTGATTCTAAAACATTTATAAATTCATTATTCGCATAAATGAAGACCAAAAGCCATAAACCAAATAAAGTTGCTATAGTTACTCTTGGCTGTTCTAAGAACACGGTAGATTCTGAGGTTATTCAGTCTCAACTGGAAAATGGAAAAGTTCATACCGTACATGAGGATACCAAAAATGCAGATACAGTAATTATTAACACCTGTGGTTTTATAGATAATGCAAAGCAGGAAAGTATTGATACTATTCTTGATTTTGCTCAGGAAAAGAAAGCAGGAAACTTGGATAATTTGATTGTAACCGGTTGTTTATCAGAACGATATAAAGCAGATTTATCTCCAGAAATTCCTGAAGTTGATAAATGGTATGGAACCTTTGAATTACCTCAACTGTTAAATAACCTTGGGGTTGATTATCGTAAAGAGCTGATTGGTGAGCGAAAATCATCTGTAGCAAAACACTATGCATACATGAAAATTTCGGAGGGTTGTGATCGGCCATGTTCTTTTTGTGCAATACCTCTTATGCGGGGTAAACATGTTTCAAAATCGATGGATCAATTAGTTAGTGAGGCAAAGGCATTGGTTAAGGACGGAATAAAAGAAATAATGCTAATCGCTCAAGACTCTACCTATTATGGTATTGATTTATATGGAGAGCGGAAGTTAGCTGAACTCATGGATAGACTAAGCGATGTTGAGGGGCTTGACTGGATACGTCTTCACTACGCATATCCATCAAAATTTCCATTTGATGTACTGCCTATCATAAATTCAAAGCCCAATATTTGTAAATATTTAGATATTCCAATCCAACATATTTCAGATAATGTTCTCAAATCAATGAGAAGGGGAATTACCAAAAGAAGAACAGAAGAGGTTTTAGATCGCATTCAATCGGAGGTAGATAATATTGCCCTAAGAACAACCTTATTAGTTGGACATCCTGGAGAGTATGATCAAGATTTTGAGGAGTTGAAGGATTTTGTGAGTCGCTACAAGTTTAATCGATTGGGAGTATTTACCTATTCTCATGAAGATGGTACCCATGCGGGAACTTTAGAAGATCATGTTTCCGAACAGATAAAATCTGCTCGTGCAGATGAGATTATGGCCATACAGCATGATATTTCTTGGGCACACAATCAAAAACTTATTGGAACTAATCAAAAAGTAATTATAGATCGCATTGAGGGTGATAGCTACATTGGACGTACACAGTTTGACTCACCCGAGGTGGATAACGAGGTCATTATTTCATTAAATGAAGGTTATTTGAGAGTAGGTGATTTTGCAAACACACATATCACGGGTGCCGAATCATTTGATCTAATCGCAAAGCTTATCAAGTAGTGGAATTTTTTCATGCTATAAGAAAAAAAACTTTTTTTAGTAATCCTTTATTAGAGGCTTACTATGAGGGGGAATCACTAAGGTCTTTTCATAGCTTCACTCCTGATTTAGATGGCGTAAAAGATGCCATGAATTCAAAGTCTAATTTCTCTCAGCAAAAGCGGGATGATTTAGTTAAAGATTTGTATCGTCAATATGATGAGGCAGAGATAGATTTGACAAAATATAATGTTCTAAAAAATAACATTGATAAACTCAAAGAACCCAACACATTCACCATTACAACTGGTCAGCAAATTCATTTAGGTTTAGGCCCTCTCTATGTTTTGTACAAGATTTTTGATGTTATAGCTATATCAAGACAACTCAGTGAGCAATATGCAGATAAACAGTTTATACCTGTTTTTTGGATGGCTAGTGAAGATCATGATTTGGATGAAATTGCATCGTTAAATTATTATGGTAATCAAATTAGATGGGATACTAATCAATCTGGGGCTGTTGGTAGAATGAATACTGAAGGTGTTGCAGAGATGTTTTATAAGCTTATTGAAACCCAACGATTTTCTGAGGTTCAAAAAGAGTTTTTAAATCGAGCTGCCCAAGTATATCATGAGTCTCAAAATTTATCTGTTGCATTCAGAAGATTATTACATGATTATTTGGGCGATACTGGCTTGATTATCATAGACCCAGATAGTAAAGTTTTAAAATCAAGTTTCACTTCAGTGATGATTGATGAATTAAATCACACCAATAAAAGAGCAATTCAAAAAACAACAAGCATACTTGAAGAGTCTGGGTTTAAAAAGCAATTGAGGATAAAGCCTTGTAATCTTTTTTTATTGCAGAAGAATGACAGAATTAGAATTGATGAGTTGAGTGATATCTCAAATGAAAATCCTACAGATTTTGTTAAAAATAATTTTGAAAATTTAAGTCCAAATGCGGCTTTGAGACCGCTATATCAAGAATGGATATTGCCCAATGTTTGTAGTGTTTTAGGCTCAAGTGAACTAAATTATTGGTTGCAATTAAAAGGTCTTTTCGATACCTACGAATTACCCATGCCATCATTGCATGTGAGAACCTCTTGTGTTGTGATACCAAATAAACTTCAAAAAGAATTTTTCGACAATAATTCAATTGATTGGTTTGAGGATGAGAAAGTTATTGCATTAAAACAAAGCCAAAAGTTGTCAAATTTAAGAGAATTACACGACGAAAAATTGACATTGATAAAATCAAGTATTGCAGCATATGATCAAGAAATATCGAAATCATTTAAAGGGTTTAATTTGGTTAATAAATGGTCGAAATTATTAAATAAACTTAATGATATAGAGCAACTTGTAGAAAAACAATGGGCAAATAAAGTCAATCAATCTGCTGATTTAAAAAAGGTTTTGGGAATAAAAAAAACATACTTTAATCCAGTTGCAATACAAGAAAGACAAGATCATTTAGGCATGCATTCAGGGTTATGGGCTATAAAACCTATTAGTATAGAAAGAAATTTTGGTTACTCAGCTAGTAAGAAAGTAGTGCTCATATTCTCCTAATTACTTGTTGTTTATGTAAAATTTTATACTTTTGTAGCAAAATAAATATTATTCAATTTCAACAAATGAATACGACAACAAAAATCATGAAATCATTTAAATCAGTATTACTCATTGTAACCATCTTGGGTTATATGAGTTCACAAGCACAAAACGATTATTTTTCGAAGTTCAGACCAGCACAAAAATGGTCTGTAGGAGCACAAATCAGTCCAACGTTTGGGCACTCTGATGCACCCACAGACAATTTTTCACTTTCTGGAGGATTGCATCTTAAATATTCGGCATCTCAAACTATAGGATTCAAAGCATCTGCTAACATTGGATCTTTAGATGGTACAGGTAGAGAAAAGAGTCACTTGCTATCTGCTACAAGAAATAAATCAGACGACAGCTACGAGTATATCAATAACTATTTTGACGCAGATGTTTCTGCTATTATAACTGCTGGTAATTGGTCGTTCCTAAGACCATTAAGAAAGCTACAAACGTTTTTTACTTTTGGTGTGGGAATAATTAAAAGTGATGTAGAAGGATCTTTTGCTGATGCTGATGATGCACGTGGTTATTTCAGAACTTTTCCTAATAGCTTTGTTGGTTATGATGCAAACGATAATGAGACAACAGACGCAAGTCAAGTAGTTCAAGCAAAAAGTTCTTATGATGAGTTTGATATAACTTTCCCTGTTGGTCTTGGCCTGAAATACAATTTAGGAGAAAGATTTGATCTAGGTTTAGAGTGGAAAACACGTCTTACTAGAACAGATGATTTAGATGCTTATGATTTAGAGCTATTTAATTCTGCTGCTGAAAGAAACAGAGCATGGGATACTTATTCTACGTTAGGTGTTCAATTATCATTCAAATTTGGTGACAAAGACAGAGATGATCACAACGATTGGTTGAACCCTGTTGAATCATTATATACAGAAATGGACTCTATCAATAAAAGCCTTAAAAACTTAATGGCTGATACAGATGGTGATGGTGTGGCAGATCATTTTGATAAAGATAATGAAACACCTGAAGGTGTTAAAACATATGGTGACGGAACAGCTGTTGATACAGATGGTGACGGTGTAGCAGATAGCAAGGATAAGGAAGTTTTCTCATTAGTTACTGATGTCGATGCCGATGGTGTAGCTAAAGACGATGATGGAGATGGTATCCCAAATGCATTAGATGAAGAGCCTAATAGTGCTGCAGGTGCTATGGTTGATTCAAAAGGAAAAGCTTTTGAAATTAAAGAATCTTCAGCATACAACTGTGATAATGTTAGTCTTCCTACAATTATGTTTGATAATGGGAGTTCTAAAATTGCACCATCTTCTTACGGTGTTTTATATACACTTGCAGAAAAATTAAGAATGTGTCCAAGTTTAAGCATTACTGCTACTGGATATACTAAAAGCAAAAGTGGTGAAAGACTTGCTTGGAAGAGAGCAAATTCGATCATTGATCACTTAGAAGCTAACTATGGTATTGAGAGAAGTAGAGTATCAACAGATTATACTGCTGATTCAGACGTAGATTATGCTTCAAGAAGAATTGATTTTTCTCAAACAGGAAAATAATTTAAACAGAAATTGAATATTTTAAGGCTCCGATTTATCGGAGCCTTTTTTTTTGTATCATTGTGTAAACAATATGAAAAATATTTTAACAACATTATTGCTGTTTATCGGATTATTTGTTTCTGGACAAAACATCAACCAAGTGGACCTAATGCTTGATTTAAAACAAATTGATGACCAGTCGAGCTATCAATTGATGTATAAGCGGAAAATTAGTAATGTGATAACACTAAGAGGAGGACTCTCTTTATTTATCGATACGGATAAAGAAACTAGGAGTGATACACTTTCTTTTCAAAGTGGCACAGTGATGTATGATTTATCAATGGGTTTCCAAAGAGACCTAAAGTTAGATGGCTTTGACCATATTAAACTTTTTGTAGGTATGGATGGATATTGGAATTCGACCCTAAATCAAAAGCCGTATGAGACTTATTATGGATATTACTGGAATGTTGGTCTTAAGCCTTTGGTAGGTTTATATTATGATCCAATTAAAAATATTCGATTATCGGTAGAGTCAAGAGCTAATTTAAATTTCAATTTTCAACAATATTCGGCTCCAGGTGAAAATATAGATCAACGGGTAAACTTTAGATCACTCGATCAGCTTGTTTTGGGGATAGGGTATCTATTTTAAAAGCTATTTCCTATAGCTGCAAAGCTTTCTGCATTTAATGCAGCTCCCCCAATTAACCCACCATCGATATCAGGACAGGTAAATAATTCTTCTGCATTAGCAGGTTTTACACTACCTCCATATAAAATAGAGATATTGTCTGCCACCATATCACCATATTGTTTAGCAATCGTCTTTCTGATGAAGTTGTGCACTTCTTGAGCCTGTTGAGGAGAGGCTGTTTCTCCTGTGCCAATTGCCCATACAGGTTCATATGCAATAATGCAATTGAGCAATTCCATTTCATTTAATTGAAACAACCCGTGTTCAATTTGATTACTAATCGTTCTAAAATGCTCGCCTTCTTGACGTTGAGTTAATGTTTCACCACAACAGTAGATCGGTCTAAGCCCATGTTTTATAGCATTAATTACTTTGAAAGAAAGAGATAAGCTATCTTCCATAAAGTATTCTCGTCGTTCGCTGTGACCTAGAATAACATACTCTACACCAACACTTTTGAGCATACTTGCAGATATTTCACCTGTATATGCACCTGCATCTTGTTGGTGGCAGTTTTGAGCAGCTAGTGCAATATTTGTATGCGACAGCATTTGGTTAAAACTATTAAGATGAATAGAGGGTGGAGCTATAATTGTTAATGTATCTTTACTAATATCTGTATCTAAGATTTCCGATAGTAACGTCTTACCTTGGTTGATATCCAAGTTCATTTTCCAATTTCCGGCTACAATTTTTTGTCTCATTTTATGCTAGTTTTTTCCCAGAATCTAAATTCTGTTGTTTTATTAAAAATTGATGTTAATATTTCTTGTTCTTTCTCTGTAAGCTCCTCGTTTCGTCGCTCCATTACTTTCTTGGCAGTCTGAAAGGCTTTGTTTGTTTGATATGTTGCAAACCCTGAAGAGCCACCCCATGTAAATGATGGAATAAAATTTCTAGGGAAATTTCCGCCAAAGATGTTGGCAGAAACTCCAACAACTGTTCCTGTATTAAACATGGTGTTTATTCCACACTTACTGTGATCCCCCATGATAAGACCACAAAATTGAAGACCTGTATCTAAAAATCGTTGTTTTGAATAATCCCATAATTTAACAGATGCATAGTTGTTTTTTAGATTAGAACTATTGGTGTCTGCTCCAAGATTACACCATTCGCCAATGACAGAATTTCCTATAAAGCCATCGTGTCCTTTATTAGTGTTTTTATAAAAAACGGAGTTACTTACTTCCCCTCCAACTTTGCATTGGGGCCCAACTGAAGTGTCTCCATATATTTTTGCCCCCATTTTAATAGTTGCATTTTCCCCGAGACCAAAAGGACCTCGAATGAGACTTCCTTCCATAACGGTACTATTTTTCCCTAAATAAATAGGTCCATTTTCTGTATTAAACACTACAGCTTCTGCCCGAACACCATCTTCAATAAAGATATCTTTACCGAGGATTGTATTTGTGGATGATAATTGCTGACTCTTTCTATCTTTGGTAAGACGATCATAGTCAGACTTAATTTCAGAACCATTTTTAGTAAATATATCATGCGTATTATTTATCATGGAGCACGATATTTCCTTATTTAGTTTCGATGATGAATATTGAACTAATTCTTCAAAATTCATTATATGTTTACTTGTCTTTAAAGCGATGATAATCTCATTTTGTGTGAGTGATTCTTCATTTGGCAATGCTTTTATCTGATCAATGAGATCAGAGGATGGTAGAACTCTACCATTTATGTAAACATTTTCATTTTGATAGCATACATCATATTTCTTTGCTAAATAATCTTGCGTGATATGAGAGATTTTTTCAGAAACGTACTTTGACCATTTTTCAGCGATTGTTAATATACCTACCCTTAATTCACTACAAGGTCTTGTGAATGTTAAAGGGAGTAAATTTACTCTCTTGTCGTCGTCAAATAATATGATATTCATAAAAAAAGGCTCTCCAAATATAGAAAGCCTTGTTGATATTGTTGAAGTTATGCCTATTTCTTTTTGGCGTAACGCTTATTAAACTTGTCAATTCTACCTGCAGTATCCACGAAATTGGTCTTGCCAGTGTAAAATGGATGAGATGAACTAGAGATCTCCAATTTATAAACAGGATACTCGTTTCCATCTTCATAAGTGATGGTTTCTTTGGTCTCAACACAAGATTTTGTTAGAAACTGATATCCGTTAGACATGTCTTTAAATACAACTAGTCGGTAGTTCTCTGGGTGTATTTCGCTTTTCATTTTGTTAAAATCTTTATGGTTATGTTTTATAAAAGATTAATTGATGTACAACTAAATTCAATTTTTCCTTTTAAAGGACTGCAAATTTAGTATAATTTGCAATCTATTCAAGTGGTTTTAAGGATAAAAAATATTGCGAAGTGTTTATTTTTTCTTTTTTGTTTAGTTCTTCCGTTTTGGATTAGCCGTCTTTGGCTTTTGTGGTCGCATCCAGATATAACTGTAACGGATTCTATAAATTATATTTTTTATGTATTTAGGTTTGATCTAAAGACACTAGCTATTTGGTACTCACCATTGTTTATTTCTTTAGGAGTGGGACTTTTTATTGAAAATAAATGGTGGCAGTTCATAACAAGAATTGTCTTTATCTTACTTTTTTTATTTGCCTTAGTGTTCAACCTAATAGCAGTATTCTATCTTCCAATAAGCAAAACGATTGTCGGGCGTGAGCTATTTCAGTTATTATCAGGTCAGAGCTCATTGATAGTTATAGGATACGTAACAGAATATTGGTATGTCATTATCTTAGTTCTTGGAATAACTACTCTAATGCATAGACTATTTAAGCGATTACACTTGACTGTAAACAGAAGGTCTCGTTTTGTTTTGAGTATTTTTACTTTTTTAACCGTTGTTTTTTTTGCTCGCGGAGGTGTAGCATTAAAACCACTCAATTTAATGGATGCCTATGCGGAGCTAACTAATGAAGAGGTGACGACTGCAGTTACTCCTATCTATATTTTGTTAGAATCTTATGGAAAGCAAGATATTCAATATGAGGCTTATTTTTCGGATGTCCATCTCAAAGAAGCCCTATACGATGATGAGAAGAGTTATAGTAATTTACCGTTTGATAAGCCTAATATTTGCCTTATACTACTAGAAAGTTTTGGCAAAGAATATACTGGAATCAATCAAAGTAACAGACCAAGCTACACGCCATTTTTAGATAGTTTAATGAACCAGTCGTTAAATTTTACGAATGCTTATGCCAACGGTCTTCGTTCGATAGATGCAGTTGCCTCATGTTTGGCTGGGGTTCCGTGTTTGACCAAGCAACCTTTTATCGGTTCTCTTTATACTCAAACGGATATTAGTACAATACCCAAAGTGATTAAAAAGGCTGGTTACACCACTTCTTTTTTTCATGGTGCGGACGAATTATCAATGGGCTTTAAACCCTATTTGCAATCCCAAGATATTGGAAATTATTATGCCAAACAGAATTATCCTAATAGTTCAGATTTTGATGGAACTTGGGGAATTTTTGATGAACCGTTTCTAAAGTTTTGTGCAACAACTTTATCCTCACAAAAGCAACCTTGGTTTTCAGGTATTTTCACATTAAGCAGTCATCATCCTTATCGAGTACCTGATAAGTATAGTTATTTACCAGAAGGCACTACCGATATTCATCAATCGATAGGGTATACAGATCGTGCTTTGTCCCATTTTTTTAAATCTATTCAAAAAGAAAGCTGGTTTAAGAATACGATTTTTATAATAACAGCGGATCATTCATCTATCAATGAAACTCCTGCATACCGATCGTATCGAGGTAAATATGCTGTACCACTTTTTATCTATGCACCGCAATGGTTGTCTCATCGTGAGGAGAGTAGAATAGCTCAACATATTGATATTTATTCAACGATAAGACATCTTACATCGAATGATAGTCTTGTGTCTTTTGGAAGTAGCTTACTTGGCGATTCACCAACTCAGGGAGTGGCTCATTTTGATGGCAACATATATACATTTACTGATGATTCGTTAACTATCGAGTGGAATGGTAATCAACATATTCGCTTATTTAATTATAAACTAGACCCAACGCATCGTTTTGATTTATCGGTTCAAAAGCCAAAATCCGTAGAGTTTATGCTTCAAGAATTGAAGATGTACATTCAGAAGTACAACTATAGAATGCTGAATAATAATTTTAACAACCAGTAATGTACCTTTGTTGTAATGCAAAAACCTTCTAATCCACAAGGTACTCGAGATTTTGGTCCTGAGGTCATGCGAAAACGCAATGTAATCTTAGATACTATTCGAGGTGTGTTTAAAAAATACGCCTTTGAACCGCTTGAAACCCCCGCACTCGAAAATTTAAGTATGCTTACTGGAAAGTATGGGGATGAGGGGGATAAGCTGTTGTATAAGATAAGAAGTAATCGAGAAATTGTTCATGAAATTGGTGATGAAAAAGCTCAGACGATTAAAGACCTATTTCCAGATCGATGGATACCTGGAGAATCTAAGTTGGGTCTCAGGTATGATTTGACGGTTCCGTTTGCACGGTTTGTAGTGCAACACAGAAATGAAATATCATTTCCATTCAGAAGATATCAGATACAGCCCGTTTGGCGAGCCGACCGTCCTCAAAAAGGAAGATTTAGAGAGTTTACTCAATGTGATGCTGATTGTATTGGCAGTACTTCATTAATTCATGAAGCAGATTTGATACATATCTATAACGAGGCTTTTACGAATCTTAATTTGTCAAACGCAGTGGTTAAAATGAATCACCGCAAATTTTTAGAGGCGATGGTTGATGAACTTTCGTTAGATTTTCCAGTTGCTCGGTTTACATCTACGCTTGATAAACTAGATAAAATTGGGAAAGATGGTGTTGTCAAGGAGCTAATTACTGCCGGCATTGATGAGGAAAAATGTCAACAGCTTTTTGAGTTAATCACAAATTCAGACTTGAAAATAGATGTTCTAGATCAATTAGCTAGTTCATTTAATCAGAATGCTTTAGCAATGGAGGCTATTGAAGACCTTAAAGAACTAGTAAGTTATTTGGGTGATGCCCCATTAAATATTCAATTAGAGCTTGATTTGAGTCTTGCTCGAGGGTTGGACTATTATACGGGATGTATTTTTGAAGCCATTATTCCTGATAGTGGTATTGGAAGTGTTTCGGGTGGTGGAAGATATGATAACCTAACAGATATTTTTGGCTTAAAAGATGTTTCAGGAGTTGGGATTAGCTTTGGAGTAGATCGTATATATGAGATTCTTGAATCACAAAATTTGTGGCCTAGTCAAAAATCAAATAATCAATCTGTTTTAATTTGTCATTTTGATCGAGAAACCCAAGTATATGGAGTAAAGATTGCACGAAAAATGCGAGATAAAGAACTTTCTGTATTGGTCTATCCAGATAAAAAGCGTATCAACAAGCAGTTAGATTTTGCAAATAATAAAGGTTTTACTCACGCTATAGTCATCGGTCAGGATGAGATGGAGTCTTCAATTCTTACTTTAAAAGACTTAGTCACTGGTGACCAAAATAAAATGAGTGTGGACGATTGTATATCTCATCTAAAGTCGTGAAAAGATTCAATTTTAAGAATCAAATCGTTTTCGAAAACTCCAATTACTTGGCAATTAACAAGCCACCTGGAGTGAGTAGCTTGCATGAACGTATTGGATTGGCTAATTCTGTTTTCGAACAGGCCAAAAAATATGATGAGCAGTTGCAACTATGTCATAGATTGGATAAAGAAACCAGTGGAGTTTTGCTATTGTCTAAGCATGCAAAAGCCTATTCTCATGCTGCTCAGGCATTTGAAAAAAGAAAGGTCAAAAAAACCTATCATGCCATTTCACATGGGATTCATACATTCGATAATTTTTTAGTAAATCTTCCTTTGGTAACTACTCGAAGTGGTAGGAGTGCTGTAAATAAACAGAAGGGAAAGCCTAGTCAAACAACGTTTGATACGCTTGAGAACTTTACTCACTTTTCCCTTATTTCCTGTAGTCCAGTATCTGGTCGTCAGCATCAGATTAGAATCCACTTAGCTTCACAAAACGCTCCAATAGCTGCAGATGAAATATATGGCGGCGAGTTGCCTTTTCTTTCAAATTTCAAAAAGAAATTCAACCTAAAGAAAGGGAGTGAAGAACAACCTATGATTAATCGATTTGCTCTGCACGCATATTCCTTAAATTTTCAGGATATGGACGGAACGACATTGGATATAATGGCTGATTATCCGAAAGATTTCCGGGTGTTTCTTGCACAATTACAGAAATTTGATTCTCCGAATTATTGACTTTTTGGGCGTTATTTCTCTTTAAGAGTTACAGGAGTCACAACATCCCATGTTTTCGGATTTTTTACCTTTTGTTTTGTAAGTGCATGTTCTAATACCTCACTCATTTGATCTACAAAATGAAATTTCAAATTGGATATATAGGTTGGGTTTATGTCATCAATATCCTTTTTGTTGGCTTTAGACATGATGATTTCTTTAATTCCAGCACGTTTTGCAGCTAGAATTTTTTCTTTGATTCCTCCAACTGGAAGGACTTTGCCTCGAAGCGTAATCTCACCCGTCATAGCCAAACGATTTTTGACTTTTCGTTGGGTAAGAACAGATGCTAATGCCGTCAGAATAGTAATTCCCGCACTTGGTCCATCTTTTGGGACTGCACCAGCCGGAAAATGAATGTGAATGTCATATTGATCAAATATTAAATGGTCAATACCATAAGATTCAGCATTTGCCTTTAACCAAGTATTGGCATTAATAGCACTTTCTTTCATTACATCTCCCAATTGACCGGTCAATGTAATTTTACCTTTTCCTTTAGTTAATGAAGTCTCAACAAATAAAATGTCGCCACCTACACTGGTCCATGCTAGTCCAGTTACTACTCCAGCTACTTCGTTGGACTCGTATAGGTCTTTTTCTATTTTGTCTTTGCCTAATATTTGTTCTGCGTCAGTCAGACTAATGGCCGCCTTAGGCTCATTACCGTAGACTAATTCTTTGGCTTGCCATCGGCATATCTTAGCAAGTCTTTTGTCTAATGTTCGAACACCACTTTCACGCGTGTACTCATCCACTATTTTTTCAATGACTTTATCAGATATTCGAAGGTCTTTGGATTTTAAACCGTGTTCTTTTCTTTGCTTTGGTAGTAGATGTTTTTTTGCAATCCCTATTTTTTCTTCAACGTTATACCCCGTGATATCTATAATTTCCATTCGATCCCTTAATGCGGGCTGAATGGTATCTAGTCGATTTGCAGTAGCTACGAATAATACATTGCTCAAGTCGTAATCTAAGTCAACATAATTATCATGAAAAGCATTGTTCTGCTCAGGATCCAATATTTCTAATAAGGCAGAAGAAGGGTCTCCTCTAAAATCATTTCCTATTTTATCAATCTCGTCTAGTACGAAAATAGGGTTGCTTTTTCCTGCTTTTTTGAGGGACTGTATGATTCGCCCGGGCATGGCACCGATGTATGTTTTTCGATGACCACGTAGTTCAGACTCATCATGCAAACCACCCAAACTCATACGCACATACTCTCTACCCATAGCTTTAGCAATGGATTTCCCCAATGATGTTTTACCAACCCCTGGAGGGCCATATAGGCAAAGAATAGGAGATTTCATGTCTCCTTTAAGTTTAAGAACAGCCAAGTATTCAAGGATTCGTTCTTTTACTTTTTCAAGACCAAAATGATCTGCATCCAATACTTTGCGAGCTCGTTTTAAATCAAAGTTATCTTTTGAAAATTCTGACCATGGCAATTCAAGTAATAATTCCACATAATTCAAGCTTACAGAATAATCAGGTGTGGCTGGATTCATTCTCATCAAACGATCCAGTTCTTTATTGAATGCTTTGGCTACAGTTTTACTCCATTGTTTTTTGTTACCCTTAGTTCGAAGTACTTCTATCTCTTTGTCTGGAGAATCTTGTCCAAGTTCTTCTTGAATTGCTCGAATTTGTTGTTGTAAGAAATATTCTTTTTGTTGTTGATCCAAATCCACTTTTACCTTGGTGTGAATCTTATTTTTAAGTTCCAACATTTGAAGCTCCTTATCCAAAAAGTATAATACACGATTGGCCTTTTTCTTAAAGTTGGAAAGTTCTAGAATTTCTTGCTTTTCATCCACTGAAACATTGAGATTGGATGAAATAAAATTCACCAAAAAGTTGGGAGAATTGATGTTTTTTAAGGCAAAATTGGCTTCAGTCGGTATGTTAGGAGAGATTTCTACAATTTTAGAAGCCAACTCACGAATACTATCAACGGTGGCATTGGTTTCTTTTCCTTTTGCAGCCTTACCATCTGTGAAAGCTTCGATGTCTCCTCTAAAATAAGGGTCTTCATCTGTAACATTTTTGAGGGTGAATTTTCGTTTACCTTGAATAATCACAGTGATATTGCCGTCGGGCATTTTCAACATCTTAAGTATGTGAGCCAAGGTGCCTTTGGAATAAAAGTCTTGTGCAGTAGGATCTTCAATTTTTTGATCCTTTTGAGCAACTACACCGATGATTTTGTCTCCTTTGTAGGCATCTTGAATAAGTTTGATGGATTTATCTCTTCCTACGGTTACAGGAAACACCACTCCTGGAAATAATACCGTATTTCTTAGTGGCAATAATGGCAGATTTTCTGGATATTCTCCAGAATTGTCATCTTCAAAATCACTATCAGCTATGACGGATATGATTTCTGATCCGTCCTCTTCACCTAAAAAATCGCTGTCTAGCTTAAATCTATTGTCAAATGTCATGTTGTCGTATTGTACGCTACAATTATTGCTTGAGCGTTTAAACACTATAATGGCAATTGTTGTGCCAGTTAAATTTTTCAAAATCGTGGTATGATAAATATCATATCCATTTATGACCGATATCATACTAAACCTATTATTTGTTTGATAAATATTTCCTCACTTTGTGGATATGTATGATAACACAACACAACACAACACGAGCAATAGTATTGCTTCTTTTTTTGGTAGGAGTCTTTAATTCACAAGCCCAGGAGGTACTCACTAAAGTGAATGGAGGGGCACAGTGGGAGTCTCCAGTATTAGGTTCTGTAGCATTAAATTTCACACCTTCTTCAGGTGCATATACCTACCAAACCACAGATCAAGATTATACAATCATAGATGAAAATACCAGTACTACAAAGGATGTTGAATTGCATTCATCGTCTATGCAAGGTAAGATTTTGATATTTGTAAATCGAACCTCCACTGCAATTTCTTTCACGGGAACCATAACTGGGTATGAAGGGATTAATGGCTCAACAATTACTAGTGTGCCAGGAAATTCGAGTGTTAAAATTCAATGGGATTCAGGTTCTCCAGGTGTTTGGTATGAGGTGGTTAATAATTAATGAATTATGTGCATGAATAATTCTATAAACATTAAATTTCTAAGTTGGATTGTTGTTCCAGCTATGATGTTTTGCGACTTGGCGTATGCTCAGGAGGTACTTACCAAAGTGAATGGAGGAGCAAGTTGGAAATACATGTTTTCGGCTGAAAGTATAGAATTACTGCCATCTTCAGGTGCTTTCAATTATGTTACCAATAATCAAGATTATACAGTAATAGATCGAAACAATGGGACATCTAAGACAATTTTACTTCATGATGGTACTCCAGGTTTAGATGTTCCTCCACATGGAATGATTTTAAATATTGTAAATAGATCAAATACTCAATTACCATTTAATGCGGGGGGAGCTGGTGGTTATGAAGGTATTGATGGAAATTCATACACCGTAAATGTTAATCTTCTGGCACATTCTAGTATAACTCTACAATGGGATGCAGGTTCAAGTCGGTGGTATGAGATTTTGTAGGTTAAAGCAGTTTCCCCTTACCTGCAGATCG
>Ga0228609_1000224_pt1 | contig 29785 bp, 25 predicted proteins | sample 10DmetaG_FD_190068 | JGI IMG/M metagenome (GOLD analysis project Ga0228609, IMG submission 190068) | Seawater microbial communities from Monterey Bay, California, United States - 10D | ecosystem: Environmental > Aquatic > Marine > Coastal | place: USA: California | collected 2016-11-10 | reverse complement strand
AATAATTCATTAAATAACTACTTTTGGGGATTGCGGGAGTGTAGACAACAAAGCACTGATCAGGGTTTTGAATAAATTCATTGTCGATAGAAGAAAGATTATCTTCAAAAAACACCTCAATTCCTTCTTGAATTAATTGATCCGTAATGGGAGAAGATTTTCGATCGTAACCACAAACAAAATATCCTTCGGAATTAAAGTAGCGGGCGAGTGCACTCATACCGATTCCACCGATTCCTACAAAAAAGATATTTTTTCTATTTGCTAACACCTTTGATTATTTCATTTACGATGCTTTTTGCAGCATCTGGTAAACCCAATTTTAAAATTTCTAATTTGAGATTATTTCGTTGACCCTCATCTTTCATTAAATCTGTAATTAACGTACCTAATTGATCCTTTGCATCTTTATCTGGACATAGTAAAGCCGCATTTTTATCGACTAGATTAAGTGCATTCTTTGTCTGATGATCCTCACTAACAAAAGGTGACGGGACAAATATTGTAGCCTTTCCTAGAGCTGACAGTTCAGAAACAGACATAGCTCCAGCCCTGCTCACCACAATGTCTGCTACCTGATATGCCAAGTCCATTCGTTGAATGAAAGCTGTACGTGTTCCCCAATCAAATGTACCAAAATCACCTGTAAAGTTTTTTCCTGTCTGCCATAATAGTTGCACATCATGATCATTTAGTAAACTTAAATTTTCATCAACTGCCTCATTGATGGTTCTGGCACCTAAACTTCCTCCAACTATTAAAACTGTTTTCTTTTTTGGATTTAGAGAAAAATGTTCAAAAGCATTAGTCTGCTTATCCATTTTTAATAAGAGACCTTGTCTTATTGGATTACCCGTTAAAACTAATTTCTCTTTTGGGAAAAATCGGTCCATTTGTTGGTATGCTACACAAATCTTAACCGCATACTTTTTCAATAACTTATTGGTTATTCCAGGATAAGAATTTTGCTCTTGTAAAAACACAGGAATGCCCATTATACTTGCCATATAATTTAATGGTCCACTTGCATAACCTCCAACACCAATAGTAAAATCTGGCTTAAATCTTTTAATAATCAAACTTGATTTTAATAAACTAGCCATTAACTTAAAAGGCAGGCTAAGATTTTTGACAGTTAATCTTCTTTGAAGTCCAGATATCCATAGCCCATGAATTTTATATCCTGAAGCTGGGACTTTATCCATTTCCATTCTCCCAGTAGCCCCAACAAATTCAATAACACTATCTGGATAATGATTCATAATTTCATTAGCTATTGCAATAGCAGGGAATATGTGTCCCCCTGTACCTCCACCAGATATAAGAACTCGATATTTTTTACTCATTTTCTTTCTCTGGATAAATGGTTCTACTTGCACTCAGAATAATCCCAAATGCAATACTTACAAACAATATGGATGTTCCTCCGCGACTTACAATAGGAAGTGCTAGACCTGTAACAGGAAGAATATTTACGGCTACACCCATATTTATCAAAGCTTGAACTACCAGACTGAAGGCCAGTCCTATGGCTAAAAGAGCTGCTAGCGGATCTTCTGTTAATAGGACAATTCTAAATGATCGATAAAGCAATAATAAATAAAGTAAAACAAGGGTGAGCCCACCAAAAATGGATCCGTATTCTTCGATAATAATTGCATAAATAAAGTCTGCAAATGGGGATGGTAAAATATTTTTTTGTCTACTTCTGCCAGGACCAGTTCCAACAAACCCTCCACGGGCAACAGCTATTTTAGCTTGTCTACTTTGATATGTTCCTCCATCGTCACTTCCATTTGAAAATGCTTCAATTCTACTTTTCATTGTAGCTATTCGCCCAAATTGAACATCGGAGTTCATTACATAAGCAAAAGCACCTCCCAAAACTAATATCCCAATACCTGCTAGTAAACCAATTTGTTTGAGCGGTATTCGGCCTAAGAATAACACCAACATACTCGTTACAAATAGTACTGCAGAAGTTGAAAAATCCTCTGGAAAAATCAATAAACAAACGAGTAAAATTATGGAAAGTATTGGAAGAAGAGTCTTTTTGAAATCATGGACCTCCCCCTGTCTTCTGGCCATAAAACGAGCAACATAAGCAACTAGTGCAAGCTTCGCAAAATCTGAACTTTGCACTGTAAGACCCGCCACAGGCAAAGAAATCCATCTTCGAGCATCATTTATTTCTACCCCAAAAATTAAGGTATAAATTAGTAATGGAATTGCAAGAAACAGCATAATCTGTGCAATCCTCGAAAAGTATTGAATACTAATCAAGTGAGTTAACCACATCGTGGCCAATCCAAAAAATACCAAAAAAGCATGCTTCATCAGGTAGTATTCTGTATTACCCCCTTTTTCAGCATAGGCAAGCGTACCTGTTGCAGAATACACTGCAAGAATTCCGAAAATAGAAAGTGCTAATACTACAAACCATATGTAGTAATCTCCTTTAATATTTTTTTGCAGAAATTCTCTCACAGATTTCTTACAGCTCTTTTAAATTGATTCCCTCTGTCTTCATAATTTTCAAACAGATCAAAACTAGCACATGCTGGAGACAACAAAACCGTCTCCCCTTTTTCCCCTAACCCATAAGCAATATTGACTGCCTCTTGAGCCGAACTTGCATTAATCATCATATCAACATCTTTCCTGAATGCTTTATGTAAATTCAAGTTGTTTTTTCCTAAGCACACTATAATTCTAACTTTCTCTTTAATCAGTGGACTCAATGATTCATAATCATTGCCTTTATCAACTCCACCTGCAATCCAAATAATTGGATCTTCCACACTTTCTAATGCATACCACGCAGCATTGACATTCGTTGCTTTACTGTCATTAATAAAACTTATTCCTTTCACTTTGGAAACAAATTCTAATCGATGCTCTACATTTTTAAAATCGAGTAAACTCTCACGTATGGTTTCTTTTCTGATTAAAAGAGAATTAGCAATAATTGAAGCAGCCATCGAGTTGTACGTGTTGTGTCTACCGGCTATAGTAAGTTGATCTAATGACATATTGAAGTTAATTTTTGGGTTTGTTAATTGAATATTTAATTGATTATTTTCTACCCAAGCTCCTTGATCTAATGGTCCATTATCATAGGTAAATGGCACCAGATCAGCTGGGGTAGTATGATTTTTTAATTGATTTGTGATTTCATCGTCATCTGCACAAAAAATGAATTTTTGATTAGCGTCTTGATTTAAATTAATGCGTAGCTTAGAATCAATATAGTCTTGATAGGTTGCATACCGATCTAAGTGATCTGGCGATATATTGAGGAGCACCGCATAATCTAGAGCAACTGTGTGCATCCCGTCTAACTGGAAACTACTCAATTCGAGCACATAGTATTCGTAATTTTCAAGAGCAACCTGTCTCGCAAAACTATAGCCCACATTTCCAGCCAAACCAACAGATAAACCAGCACTCTTTAAAATACTGTAAGTCAACATTGTGGTCGTGGTCTTTCCATTCGTTCCTGTAATCCCAATTAATGAAGCATTCGTATAACTTGCTGCAAACTCAATCTCAGATATAATTGGAATATTTGCTGCAATAGCTGCAATAACAATTGGAGCTTTATCACTTATACCAGGACTTTTAATAATTTTACTAGAGGATTTTATAAGCTTCTCATTGTGACCATTTTCCTCATATTTAATTCCATATTGATCAAGCTCAGCCTTGTATTTAGATTGAATCTGATTGTAATCAGAAACCCAAACATCAAATCCTTGTTTGTGAGCTAGAATAGCTGAACCTACTCCGCTCTCACCAGCACCTAATATGGATATTAATTCACTCAATTATCTCAGTTTGAATGTTATTATGGTGAATATGGCTAGCATGATTCCGACAATCCAGAATCGGGTTACAATCTTGGGCTCTGCATACCCAAGCTTTTGATAATGATGGTGAAGCGGTGACATTTTGAATATTCGTCTTCCTTCACCATACTTCTTTTTGGTATACTTAAAATAACTGACTTGCATCATAACACTCAAGTTTTCAATCAAAAAGATTCCGCATAGAATCGGAAGGACTAATTCTTTCCGAATCATCAACGCCAAGACAGCGATGATTCCCCCAAGTGCAAGGCTACCTGTATCTCCCATAAAAACTTGGGCTGGAAAACTATTGTACCACAAAAAGCCAATACACGCTCCTGTAAAAGCTGCTGCAAAAATCACCAGCTCACCCTGATTAGGTATGAACATTATATTGAGGTAATCAGAAAATATTAAGTTACCACTTATGAATGCCAAGATTGCTAGTGTTATCCCAATTATCGCAGAGCTACCCGCAGCTAATCCATCTATTCCGTCCGTTAAATTAGCTCCATTACTCACTGCTGTAATAACCAGAACAGCTATTACCATAAATACTACCCAAGCCCATTTATTGGCCTTAGCATCGTTCATCCAAAACAAGAATTTTGAATAATCTACCTCATGAGTCTTAATAAATGGAAGTGTCGTTGTTGTACTTTTTACATCTTTGAAATACATCAATTGACCATTAATATTTTTTACCTCCACATTAGCAGGTGCCTCATTTATCGTATTTATTTTGTATTGCTCTCTGACAACTACACTATCATTAAAATGAAGTACTAATGCTACAATAATTCCAAGACCAACTTGACCTATGATTTTGAATCTTCCAGCTAATCCAGCTTTGTCCTTTTTGTAAATCTTTATGTAATCATCTAGAAAACCAATTAACCCTAACCAGATAGTGCTAAAAATCATAAGTAGCACATAGACATTATCAAGTTTAGCAAATAATAATGTTGGGATAAGAATAGCAGCTAATATGATTAGACCTCCCATTGTTGGGGTTCCACGCTTAGCTTCCTCTCCATCCAAACCAAGGGTTCGAATGGTCTCGGCAGCTTGCAAGTCTTGCAACTTTGCAATCAGTCTTTTACCAAATAGCAATGAAATAATTAAAGACACAATTACGGCAAGTGATGCACGAAATGAAATATACTGAAAGACTCCTGCTCCAGGCAGATTGTATACTTCTTCTAAATATTCAAATAAATGATACAGCATTATTCTTTTAATAGTTTTAGGTTTTTGGTTAAAATTTCTTTGTCATCAAAAGGATGTTTCACACCCATAATGTCTTGATAAGTTTCATGTCCTTTACCAGCCACAAGTATGATATCACCCTTATTGCTCAGACTGATTGCTGTCTTAATAGCCTCCTCCCTGTTTGTTATCTTTAATACTTTTTTGAAGTGTCTGGGTTCTACTCCTGACATCATATCAGAAATGATTTCGTTGGCATCCTCTGTTCTGGGATTATCAGAGGTAAGAATCACTTTCGTTGAAGACTCACAAGCAATTTTTGCCATGATAGGTCGTTTGCCTTTATCTCTGTCTCCTCCACAACCTATAACAGTTATCAACTCCTCATTAGTTGTTCGAATTGCATTGATTGTATCCAATACATTCTGAATAGCATCTGGGGTATGAGCATAATCGACAATGGCTGTTATGCCTGATTCTTTTATGTTTTGGAATCGACCATCAACACTGTTGATTGCACTGAGTGCTGTTATGATTTCTAAATGATCCTTGCCTAATAAAAATGCAGTTGAATAAACAGCCAAAACATTATATGCATTAAACTTACCGACTAATCTCAACCACACTTCTGAGTCACTGATATTTAATAGCATCCCATCAAAATCGTGCTCAACAATTTTGGTCTTAAAATCACTAAATGATTTGAGACTATAAGTATAAGAGCTCGCCTGCGTATTTTGAACCATCACTTTTGCATTCTTATCATCCTTATTTATTAAGGCAAAAGCTGAAGAGTCTAAGTGGTCAAAAAGTGTTTTTTTCGTATATAAATATTCTTTGAAATCTGTGTGATAATCCAAATGATCGCGAGTGATATTCGTAAATATTGCACCATCAAATTGTAGCCCCGCCGTTCTATATTGATGAAGTGCATGAGAACTCACCTCCATGAATGCATATTCACAACCTTCATCAACCATATCTGCTAACAATTCATTTATTCGAATACTATTGGGCGTAGTATGAGTACTGATGGTATCAATTCCATTGATGCTATATTTAATTGTAGACAACAATCCGCAATTGTGGTCTAGCTTTCGGAAACACTCATAAAGCATGGTTGCTACTGAAGTTTTTCCATTGGTGCCCGTCACCCCTATCAGTTTAAGTTTGTTGCTTGGGCTACCATAAAATACTGAAGCAATTAGACCGAGTGCCTTGGCTGAATTTTCAACCACCAAATAGGTAACGTGATCTTTTGGATCAACTACTTCCTCACACAAGATTACAGTAGCTCCTAAATCAATAGCTTTCTCTATAAATAGGTGACCATCTGTATTAGCCCCACGAGTTGCAGCAAATAAGTTATCAGATTGTACCATTCTGGAGTCAAGAGCAAGACCAGAAACTTCAATATCTTTAGGTCCAAAAGAATCTATTAAATCAATAGCAGATATGAGTGAATATAGACGTTTCAATTTAATCGGATATAAACAGTTTGACTTTTATGGATTTCAGCCCCAGGCTTGGGACTCTGCTCTACTACTCTCCCTCTTCCTGCTACAATCGGTTTTAACCCTAAGAGCTCTGACACGTATACCGCATCCTTAACACCAAAATTTTTAAAATTGGGCATTTTACCTTCTTCGACTATAACATCTTCTGTTTTACTATTCTCTGAACTGACCCATACAAAGTCTGAAGACGGGGTTTCATCCATAGCATATCCGAGTTGGCTATTTATAGCTTGAATATCCTTAAAAAATCCAGCATGGTAATTAGGTTTATATGTCAGAGAATCCTCAATCTCCTTTTTGACACTAATCGTGAAAATCTTTTTAGCTACCTCTGAAAAAACTGGTGCTGCAACATAGGAAGCATAAAATATCCCATTGCTGGGCTTGTTTACCATAACATAAATAGAGTATTCAGGTTTCATTGCTGGGAAATGACCTACAAAACTTGCATTGTACATTTTGGCCTTTTGATAACCACTGGAGGAAGCTATTTGTGCTGTCCCTGTCTTGCCCCCCATAGTCACTACATCACTCCTTACATTCCTTGCAGATCCACTTATAAACACCTCAGCAGTTAATTCTTTTATTTTATTGGAAGTTTCCTCAGAACAAACACGAACTGTTTGACTTGAATTATCATTATCTTTTATTACAATACCTGCATCTGTAACAGAACTGACAATCTGAGGTCTAATCATTATACCATCATTGATAATTCCGTTATACGCAGTAAGCAACTGGAGTGGCGTATGTTGATTTTCGTATCCAATAGCCAACCATGGAAGAGTCAATTGAGACCAGCTAGAACTAGCAGGATGATTCAAAAAGGGATCTGGCTCACCTAATATTTCGATACCCGTTGGCTTATCTAAATCTAATTTTTTTAGATGTGATATGTAATTATTAGGCTTACTTGAGTAATTATCAAAAATTACTGAAGAAAAAGCAACATTACTTGATCTTGCAAAAGCCTGCTTGAAACTCATTTTTTTGAATCTCCCTTTATCAGAATCTTGCATTTTCTTTCCAAAATATTCTCGAACTCCATTCTGAATGTCCATAGAATCGTTGAGACTAATTAATTCATCCTCAAATGCGGCCATTGCAGAAAAAACCTTCCAAACACTTCCTGGCTCGTAACTCTCCCCAATACTATAATTATACTGTTCGCTATATACTCCTTCTTCTCTTTTTGATAGGTTTGAAATAGCTTTTATTTTTCCCGTCGACACCTCCATTACGATCACGCAACCGTGATCAGCTTTATGCTTGATTAACGACTTTTCAAGTGACCGTTGAGCTATTTCTTGAAAATCAATATTGATGGTCGTATGAATATCTCTGCCGTTTTTTGGCTCGATCAAATTTTCATCATTCAATGGACGATACCCACCCGATATTTTTTGCACTAATCGCTTCCCTTTAACGCCTCCTAAGTCAATATTGTAAGTTCGTTCCAAACCAACCCCCGGATTATCTTTAGTTCGATAACCAATTGTTCTAAAAGCTAAATTTCCTGCAGGTTTTACTCGTTTAGTATTTAACTCTGCCATAAATCCTCCTCGGTATCTCCCTTTTCTGAAAATCGGGAAATCTCTCATCGTCTTTTGCTGATGATAATTGACTTTTCTTCTAATGAGAACATATCTGCTCTTAGATTTCTTAGCCGTATTGAGTTTTGATTTATAGTATGAACTAGTTTTATCTGGAAATAAGCGAGCCAATTGTTGAGCTAATTCATTGACATAAAATTGAAATGTATCATCGTTAACGACTGTGGCATCCCATCTAATTTCATAAATGGGCATTGATGTAGAAAGCAGACTTCCATTATCAGAGTATATATTACCTCTAGCTGGGCTAATGTCTTGGTGACGAATCGTAATACTATCTGACATTGCTAACCACTTATCCCCCTCAACTAATTGAATCCGAAACATCTGAAAAGAAACCCAAAACGCGAACAGCACCACCACACCCATGCCAAATACAACACGCCATGTTATGCTCTTTTTGATATTATTCGCCATGACCTGCTTTAATTAAAGTAACTGCCCTATTTGGCTCTTTCACGTCTTTATCTTTTAGTCTTACTTCAAGATTTTCTCGAAGTCTATTCTTCATTATATCTGATTTCAACGTAATATTCTCCGCCCTCAACTCAATAAGATTTCTCTTCGTTGATTCGATGTCCCTGACAATGTTATCTGTACGATGAGATAGATAGATGTAAGTTAGTGCTAGTGTAAATAAAAAAAAGAGATAGAAAATCCACTCCGGCGAAAGCCTAAACTCTTGGGGCGTGGCAGTTCTTTTCTCCTTAATCATCAAATTTTTTCTGCTATTCTTAATTTGGCACTTCGAGCTCTTGAATTTTGCTCAACTTCTTCTATGGTCGCTTCGATTGGCTTTTTATTTATTGCCTTGTATAGTCGAGTCACTCTCCCAAATGGATCACTTTGTCGATTACCCTCTACGTTCCCTGCCTGAATTAGGTTTTTTACAATTCTGTCCTCCAGAGAATGGTATGACATCACAACTAATCTCCCTTTAGGCTTAAGCAATTCTGTGGCCTGATTGAGAAGAGATTTCAATGTACTGATCTCACGATTGACTTCTATTCGTAATGCTTGATAAATCTTAGCCAGCATCTTATTCTTTGATCGTTCATTAGTGAATTTTGATACTGCTGCAATCAAATCTGCATTTGTTGTAATCGGCTTAATATCTCTATATGAAATAATTGCATTCGCTAGTGGCGAAGCCTTATCTAACTCACCATAAGACCTAAAAACTTTCGCTAAACTTGGCTGATCATAAGTGTTTAATATATCTACAGCAGATATCTCTGAGGAAGAATTCATCCGCATATCCAAATCAGATTCTTCAAATCGAAAAGAGAAGCCACGATCTTTTTCATTAAGATGGTGAGAACTTACCCCTAGATCAGCTAGCAAACCATCAATTTCACTCAACCTGTGATATGAACAAAAATTAGCTAGATACTCAAAATTAGCCTCACAAAAAATTAAACGCGGATCGTCAATCTTATTGTCCAAAGCATCCATATCTTGATCAAAGACTAGAAGGACTCCTTTTTCACTAAGCTGGTTAAGAATTGCTTTTGAATGACCACCACCGCCAAATGTCACATCAACATATATTCCATCTGGATTTATATTCAAACCTTCAATGCACTCATCCAACATGACCGGAGCGTGATAACTATTCATCATCACCTCCATTCTCATCTCCCATTACATCTTCAGCTAGTGCTGCAAAATCATCTGCATCAACATCCATCATTTCATTATAATGATGCTTACTCCAAATTTCTATACGGTTACCATAAGCATAAAAGATAGCCTCATTTTGAATTCCAGCATACTCACACAACTTTTTTGGAATCAACATTCTGGAAGCATTATCTAAGTTAACCTCAGTCGCACCATTACTAAAATGCCGAATAAATAATCTATGCTTTTTATTAAAGTGATTCAATGAGCTCAAATTGCCAAGCTCAATATCCCAATCTTTTCGTGTATAAAGTGTAAGACATTTTTCAAAACCTCGATTCACCACCAACTTGCCAATTGCTTCTTTTGGCAATTGCTTCTTCAAACCAGCTGGCAAAACTACTCGACCCTTGTCGTCAAGCTTAGCTGCAAATTCTCCGATGTATAATGATTTAGACACGTTTTGTTGGTTTAATGCTGTAAAAATAAAACCAATTTCCCCACTTTCTCCCACTATCTACCACTTTTATGCAAAAATAATCCACACAAAATGTTAAGTTGCTTATAATCAATGATTTGAATACCTAAATAGATTCCCACATTTTTTGTTTAATCGTTTAGAAACGGATTGATTTCATCAAAAAATGATCTAAAAGTAAATTTTAGTCAAAAAAAAAGGTGAGCCTAACGGCTCACCTTTTTGTGTTTTATTGGATTAACTAATCGATCTTACTTTCGATTATTTCTTCCTCGATTATCTCGTCCCCTATTGTCTCTTCCGCCTCTTCTATCACCACCATTTCGGTTATTGTCTCTTCGCTCTCTTGGCGGACGTTCTACATATCCTTCAGGTTTTTCAAGAAGAACTTTTCTTGACAGACGAAGCTTACCGTTACGCTCATCGAATTCAATTAGCTTAACTTTTACTTCTTCTCCTTCCTCAAATACATCAGCCATAGACTCTAATCGTTCCCAGCTAATCTCTGATATGTGAAGCAACCCTTCTTTTCCAGGTAGAATTTCTACGAAAGCACCAAAATCAACAATTGATTTTATCTTACCCACATATTCTGTTCCCACTTCTGGATCTGTTATAATGCCGAGAATCCATTCTTTCGCTGCCTCTATTGGACCACTACCAACACCAGAAATTTCTACAATACCAAAGTCGCCATCTTCTTCGATAGTCACTATAGCATCTGTTTCTTGTTGGATTTCTTGAATTACTTTCCCTCCAGAACCGATGACAGCACCAATTTTATCTTTTGGAATAGTCATTACTTCAATCTGAGGTGCATGATCTTTCAACCCAGTATTTGGTTTAGAAATGGTCTTTTCCATTTCGTTCAATATGTGCATACGACCTTCTTTGGCTTGCATGAGTGCCTCTTCAAGTACGTCATATGATAAACCATCAACTTTCATATCCATTTGACATGCATAGATACCATCTTCATTACCTACAACTTTAAAGTCCATATCTCCCAAATGATCTTCGTCTCCTAAGATATCTGAAAGAATTGCATAACGACCTTTATCGTCAGCTACCATACCCATTGCAATACCAGACACTCCAGCTTTCACTTGAATTCCAGCATCCATCATGGCCATACTACCTGCACATACTGTAGCCATAGAACTACTACCATTACTTTCTAAAATATCAGAAACAATCCGAAGTGTGTATGGAAAATCATCGGGTATCATGCGTTTAAGTCCACGTTCAGCTAAATTACCATGACCTATTTCACGTCTACCAGGACCTCGATTTGGTCTTGCTTCACCTACTGAAAAAGAAGGGAAGTTATAGTGCAACATGAATTTACTAAATGACTTCTCTTGATAATTATCAATCATCTGCTGATCTAACTTAGAACCTAACGTAACTGATGTTAATGATTGCGTCTCACCTCTTGTAAATAGTGCAGATCCATGAACAGATGGAAGATAATCAACTTCTGTCCAAATTTGACGCACTTCATTTAACGCTCTACCGTCTAATCTCTGCTTATTGTCTAGCATCATATTACGTACAGCCTCTTTCTTTGATTTACCAAGGTATCTTTTTACCATAGTCATCGTAGAATCATCCGTATCCTCTGGTAAGGAGTCAACATACTCATTATCAATGGCTTTAAACTTTTCGGCACGTTCTTCCTTGACAGAAGGGGTTTTGGCTGCATCATAGTATTTTTGATAGGTAGCATCCATAACCTGCTTCTTTAATTCATCCGAATTAGTCTCGTGATTATATTCTCTTGGTGCCTTTCGACCACCCAACTGATCACATAGTGCTACCTGTGCTGCACAATCATTTTTGATGTGCGTATGTGCAAATTTTAGAGCCTCAACCATTTCCTTTTCAGAAATACCGTTCATCTCACCCTCTACCATATTGATATCTGCAGCTGTTCCAGCTACCATCAAATCAACATCCGAGTCTGCCATTTGACTGGCATAAGGGTTAATCACCCACTCTCCATTAATTCTACCAACTCTGAGGGCAGAAACAGGACCTTCAAATGGAATATCTGTAATTGTTAGTGCCGCAGAAGCAGCTAAACCAACTAATGCATCTGGCATAACCTCTGAATCAGCAGAGATTAATTGAATCATTACTTGAGTTTCAGAGTGATAATCAGACGGGAAAAGTGGTCGAAGTGTTCTATCTACAATTCTACAAACCAATATTTCTGAATTGGATAGTCTTCCTTCTCTTCTCAAAAAACCACCTGGAATTCTTCCTCCAGCAGCAAATTTTTCTTGATAATCTACAGACATGGGCAGAAAATCTACTCCATCTCTGGCGTCTTTGTTAGAAACTATCGTTGCCAATAGTTTTAGTTTTCCTTGAGAAACTACGACAGATCCATGTGCCTGACGTGCTAGTTTCCCAGTCTCGATGGTAATGTCTTTGCCATCACCATAACTTAATTTTTGTGTAAATACATTCATAATTGTGCGGAATACCGCTATGTTATTTTTAAATTGTCAACCATTTTTTATCTGCTTGGTTGAAATTTAAAGCTTTTGTTACCGAATGGTAATATGCTAGAAATTATTCGACTTGAAAATAAAAAATGCGGCACAAATCTTTGTGCCTTACTTCACTTTCACGGTTGGGACTTTTTCCAGAAACTTCTATCTGCCTATAGTTAGGGAGATAAGGTTATTTTCTGATACCTAGTTGTTTGATAAGCTCTCTATAATGAACAATATCTTTCTTAGCTATATAATTCAGTAGAGATCTTCTTTTACCTACAAGTTTAACAAGTGTTAGTTCTGTAGAAAAATCTTTTTTATTTTTTTTGAGATGTTCTGTAAGGTGCGAAATTCTGTGTGTAAACAAAGCTACTTGTGCTTCCGCATGACCAGTATTTTTGGCATCTCCACCATACTGTGCTATAATTTCTGATTTCTTTTCCGCTGTTAATCGCATCGTGTTTTATTAATAAATATTTCTATTTAAGGGGTGCAAAAGTATACTATTTTTTATGTAAAATTAGATTAATATTCAAAAAAATAACAAAATCAATACCCCCCAGCCCATTTACGGACAAACCATTCCAGACTCAAAATCAGGATAATTACCCAAAATAAGAACTTAAAATGAATGAGTTCTGAATATTTATGTTGATCTAAAATCTGGGTTTTACCCAGTTTACTGACTGTTAAATCACGAACTAAAGAATCCATTGACGAAGGATAATAAAACCGACCGTTTGTTTTGAACGCTATTTTATGAAGAACATCAAAGTTTGCAGTTTGATTCATTAATTCTTTTTGTAATTCAAGAACTACAAACGAACCATAATCCGTTAATTTTTGACTACCAACAATGGCACTTGCCGCATAGCTGTATGCTCCAGACTTTAAATTGCCTAATTCAAGACTATACTTTACACCCTTTTCACTCATGGTATATTGATATTCCTTATTCTGATCATCCTTGAGCAAAACATTAATTTCTTGCCCTTTCACAAACTCTAACCCTTGATTGTACAATTCCCCTTGTAAAGTAACAACCTCTTTTGTTCCATATTCTGAGTTACTTGGCTGAACTCTCAACAACTTCTTATTTTCTTTAACGGCCAAATATTGCAAGCCTTTATTTATTAAAATATTGGTCACGTCGTTATTTTCATTTTGCTCATAATCTGTAAGCTTCCATTGCCAAATCCCCAAACCAGAAATTATACCATAACGATATCCATTCTCATTATGCATTATCCACAGAGGGTCTCTGGTTATAATATTCCCAATCTTTTGGTAAATAAAGACATCATTCTGTGAAAACCCTTTCCAAACCCCATAGGGAGAAATCAATGGGGGAAACTGATTAATATCTTGAGTTTTTTCTTTAAGATCAAAGTAGTTGAATTCAGTATTCAAAACGGGCAATGTCGAATTCATACTATTACCCATACTTTTAAATTTAATATTTTGACTCCCAGCATTAAAATAATTTGAATTGAATTGATCACCAACAACACACAAAACAGGAATTTCTTTTACTTTAAGATTTTCGAATAAATCCAATTGGCTTTGATCGGAAAACCAATTGAATAAAACCACCAAATCGAGCTGGTCATCAACCACAAATTGTTTCATTTTAACAGCTACATCATAATTCATATTTGAAACAATAGAAGATCTAAACATTCCAATATCAGGGTGCGGCATTTTACTCCAAATCTGAACCTTTCTTTTGCCATCAATGACATCAATGTAAAATGTAAAGGAGTTGTTTTTGGGGTTTTTTTCTTCATCAAATACAGTCAATTTTACATCAATTCTATTTGTGCCAACTTTTGTTGCTTCTAAAGCAAAATCAATTTCTTTAAAAAATTGATTGGTCGACAAGAATATATTCTTTTGCTGCACATCAACCCCATTCATTAAAATTTGAACTGAGGCATTCTTCCCCTTCAATTTATCTGCTTTTAACTCTACCTCACAAATAAATTCGCTTCCTAAATATGCCATAGAGTTACATATCACATTCTGAACTCCTAAATCTGCATACCGATTTGTATCTCCTATTCCCAATGTATAAATTGGAACATTATAATTTTCTGCAACATTTTGTGGATCAATACCTACATTATTAATACCATCTGTCATTAAGACAATGCCAGCTAAATTCTGATTAAAATATTGCGATTTCACCTCACGAAGTGCACCACCAATACTGGATTCATCGCCATCAAATTTTGGGTATTTGCTGTTACTGAATTTAAGAAACCTATCAAAAAACAAATAGTCAACTTGATATTCATTTTCTATTTTTTTCTCTAGTTCATACAAACGATTAACAGCAAGCTCACTGGAATCTTTCATTGCAGTCATCGATTCAGAGTCATCAACAAGCATAACTAAAATAGGCTTTTGCTTAATATAATTAATGTGCTTAACGACTGGCTCAAGCAATAAGAATGAAAGTATCGCAACAAGTAATAAACGACAAAATGCTAAAATATTTCTTACGCTAGAATTTAAACTACTACTGTTTTTTGAATCATAAAAATACAGCACCCAAGCATATAAAACACCCAAGCCTAAACAAGCAACAATCAACCACATGGAGTAGGCTATATTTAGATCCCATTTCACGGCTGTAAAATTAATTCGCACAAACGATTTATCCATTGAATAAATTAGAAATAATATCTGACTTCTAATAAATAACTGAAACATTTTGGTAGCAGATGAGTTAATAGATAATTACCTTTGCAACGTGATAGAAACAGACATCATCATAATTGGAGCTGGACCTACTGGTTTATTTGCCGTTTTTGAAGCTGGACTTCTGAAATTAAAATGCCACTTAATAGACTACCTCCCTCAACCAGGCGGACAACTAGCTGAGATTTATCCAAAAAAACCCATTTATGATATCCCTGGATTTCCAAGTATTCTTGCCGGTGATTTAGTAGATAACCTAGTCAAACAATCCGAACCATTCAACCCTGGTTTTACACTTGGTGAAAGGGCTGAAAATATCATTAAAACAGATGACAATCAGTTTATTGTAACTACAGATCGTGGCACTCAACATAAAGCTCCGAGCATCATGATTGCAGGTGGTCTTGGGTGTTTTGCTCCAAGAAAACCCGAATTGATTAATTTAGAAAAATTTGAAGATCACGGAGTGGAATACATTATCAAAGATCCAGAGGTGTATCGTGACAAAAAAATCGTTATTGCTGGTGGTGGAGATAGTGCTTTGGACTGGACTATTTTTCTTGCCGATGTTGCTAGAGAAGTTACTTTAGTCCATCGAAGAAAGCAATTTCGTGGGGCTTTAGATTCCGTAGAAAAGGTTGATCAACTTGCAATTCAAGGTAGAATTCGGTTAATAAAAGAAGCTCAAGTCACTAGCCTTGATGGAGGCGATCACCTATCCACTATTGAGGTTTCTCCCAAAAATCAAGAAGCTATAAAAATTGACACAGACCACTTTATTCCATTATTTGGTCTTAGTCCAAAACTTGGACCTATCAAAGAATGGGGACTTGACTTAGGAAAAGAAGCCATCCTTGTAGACACTAAAGATTACCAAACCAATGTGCCTGGTATTTTTGCAATTGGAGATATCAATCAATATGAAGGTAAACTTAAATTAATTTTATGCGGTTTTCATGAAGCTACTTTAGCTGTACAGAGTTGTTATAAAAGAATCTTTCCCGACAAAAAATTAGTCCTAAAATACACCACAGTTATGGGTGACCCAAGTGCTAAATAACATGAAAATATATCACAATAATCGCTGTTCTAAAAGCAGACAATGCTTAGCGTTAATAAGCGACTCAGATGTTCAAATAGTAGATTATATTAAACAACCACTATCATTCGTTGAGCTAAAAACACTTATTGCAAAAATTGGCATACAACCTGCAGAACTTATCCGAACAAATGAAGCCATTTGGAAAGAGAATTTCAAAGAAAAAAAAATGAGTGACAATGATTACATCACGGCAATGATTGAAAACCCAAAACTCATGGAAAGACCTATTGTTGAAACTAAGGACAAAGCAATTGTCTGCAGACCTCCAGAGCTCGTAATGAAACTTATCTAAATCTTACCAGATTTGATATGAACATCCCGTTGAGGAAATGGCATCTCTATTTGATGACTATCGAGTGCTTTCTTTACCGCCTCATTTGCCGCAAAATATGCCTCCATGTAATCGACTGACTTTGCATATGGCCTGAAAGCAATATTTACCGAACTATCTCCAAAACCCAAAACACCAATAAATGGCTCTGGCTCATCTAGGATTATGGGCACAGCATGTAATGCATCAGATATCACTTTTTTTGCTTTATCTATATCTTGATCATATGCAATACCAACTGAAAGATCAATTCTTCGATTGTTCTCTTTGGTATAATTTAGCACCTTATTGTTGGCAACTTGACCGTTGGGAAGAACCGCAGTATTATCATCTGGGGTTGAAATAATAGTGTAAAGGATGGTAATCGACTGAACGGTTCCTTTGATCCCATCTATTTCAATCACATCTCCTACTCTGAAAGGCTTAAAAAATAAAATAACAACTCCACCAGCAAAATGCGATAAGCTCCCCTGAAGTGCTAACCCAATAGCTAATGACCCTGCTCCAAGCATAGCTACAAAACTCGAAGTTGCAATACCCAGAATAGAGGCAACACTAACAAGAAGTAACACCCTAAGTGAAAATTTTGTAACACTGCACAAGAAAGGAACTAATGTAATCTCTACGGATGTGGCTTTTAATTTTCGCTTTAACCACTTGGTGAATCTGCCAATAAACCACCAACCTCCAAATAGTAAAAAAAGCCCGATCGCTAACTTTGGCAAATAATTGGTAGCCATAGAAGCAAATGCCTCAAAACTTTCCTGAATTTGTTCTTTATTCATGTATGTACATGCAATTTTAACAAAATATGAACAAATATTACCACCTGAAGCTATAGATTAGAAATACACAATTATCTTCGCTGTTTCATATTATCATGAAGATATCCTACAACTGGCTTAAGCAACTGATAAATATCGACTTACCATTAGAAGAAGTTTGTGAAAAACTTACCATGAGCGGACTTGAGGTAGAGCACATCATCGAGACAAAATCGATCAAAGGTGGACTCAAAAATCTAATTGTTGGTGAAGTGATGTCTAAAACTAAACATCCAAATGCAGACTCTTTGAATTTAACGACTGTTGATATTGGTCAAGGAGATTTGCTATCTATTGTATGTGGTGCTAAAAATGTTGCAGTAGGTCAGAAAGTAGTCGTTGCTCCTATTGGCACAATAATTCATACAGGCACTGACAGCTTTAAAATTAAAAAAGCAAAAATCAGAGGGGAAGTCTCTGAGGGAATGATATGTGCTGAAGACGAAATAGGATTGGGTTCCGATCATGACGGTATCCTTGTTTTAGATAACCAAACCAAAACAGGTACACCATTAACCAATCTTTATGATGTCGAAACTGATCAACAAATTGAAATAGCCATTATTCCAAATAGAGGAGATGCTATATCTCACCTTGGTATAGCTCGAGAATTACAAGCTCTTACTGGAGTGAAGTACAAAAAACCTACCATTGAAACAATAGATGCACGTGGCTCCATGCGTGTTGATGTAAATATCAAAGATCCACAGGCTTGCCCGAGGTATGCTGGGATAACAATATCATCGGTAGAAGTAAAAGAATCTCCAGAATGGTTAAAAAAACGACTCCTATCGATTGATTTAAAGCCCATAAATAACATTGTGGACATATCTAATTTTATTCAGCACGAAATTGGACAACCATTACATGTATTTGACTATGACAAAATTCAAGAAAACAAAATTATACCCCGATTTGCTCAAACTGGTGAAAAAATTATAACCCTTGATGGTGAAGAACGTGCCCTCAACGAAAACCACTTCATCATTGCCGATTCATCTCAACCCATTGCACTTGCTGGTGTTCTTGGTGGTGCAGATTCTGGCGTAACTGAATCTACTAATTCCATCTTTATCGAAAGTGCTTATTTTGATCCTGCTGCTGTTCGTAAAACAGCCAAAAGCTTTGGTTTAAATACCGATGCTAGTTATCGATTTGAAAGAGGAACTGACCCAGAAATGGTTGAATTTGGTCTCATCAGAGCTGTCAACCTAATTTTGGAATTGGCTGGAGGAGAAATTAGCTCAGAAATTGTTGATGTTTATCCAGAAATCATCCAACCTCGACAAATCGAAATCAAATTTGATGAGTTCAACCGATTTATTGGCTATGACATTCCAAAAGAAAAAGCCCTTGAAATTCTCAAGGACTTAGAAATTAAAATTCTTGCAAACAATGACATTAATGTGTTACTTGAAGTCCCAAGATATCGTCCTGATATTGAAAGACCTGTTGATATTTACGAGGAAATTCTTAGAGTTTATGGGTTTAACAACATTCCCATCCCAGAAAAAGTAAATTATATTCCATCCAACATTGATAAAAACGCACCCAACAAGCTAAAGACTAAAATTAGCAACTACCTTGCTAACATTGGTTTCAATGAAATCATGAATAACTCATTGGTTCCATCGCGGATGTATAGTGAGGAAGAACTAAAAGATGCTGTTTATATGCTCAACCCCTTGAGCATTGACATGGACATCATGAGAATGGAGTTAACTAATTCTGCTCTCGAATCTGTGGCTTATAATGTGAATAGAAAAAATTCAGATCTAAAGTTTTTTGAATTTGGTAAAACATATACAAAGAAAGAAGACAAGTACATTGAAAAAGAAGTCTTACAGCTAACCTTTTCTGGTAAGCGTCACCCTGAGCATTGGAGTATTAAAAACTCAGATCTTACTCATAATGAGCTCATTGCTGTTGCTCATGGTATTGGTAAAAAACTCAATATCTCTGAGAGCAAAATGAAAAAGACAACAAAGCTTGAAAATATTACTCCAGAACAGATGAAATTTCATGGATTAAAACAAGAGATTATCACCTTGAGTATCGACTGGGATGCTTGTCTTTCCAAAGCAAACTCAACCATTCAACTCAAAGAAATTCCAAAATATCCAATTGTCCGCAGGGACCTGTCAATAGTCCTTCCCAAAGAGACGAGCTATGATGATGTATCAAAGGTTGCAAAGTCATCCTTACAACAAAAACTAACCGACATTCTCCTATTTGATGTGTTCGAAGGAAAGCCGCTTGATGAAAATCAGAAATCATTTTCAGTAGCTTTTTTCTTGTACGATCCAAAAAAAACAATGGAAGATTCAGAGATCGATCATTTGATGCAAAAACTTATTCTTAATTTGGAGAAAAACTTAAATGCGATTATCAGAAAATAATGGAACTACTTGCTCGTTTAGAACATATTGAGCTTAAAATCACTCAAATTAAAGAGCAGAATAAAAAACTGATAACTGAAAATGAACAACTCAAAAATGAAAAATTAGAACTTCAAAGCAAACTAGAAGATGCTGCTCAAAAGTTGAAAAACATTGAGGAAACAAATAAAATTATTAAACTTGCACATAGCATAGATAATCCAGAGGATCGTACAAAGTTTATCCAAAAGATAGACCGCATGATTCACGAAATTGATCAATGCATAGAATTAATTAACCTATAAACTAACCCAGAAACAGACTAAATGTCTGAACAAGAGATTTCCATAAAAGTCAATATCTGCGATCGATTTTATCCATTACGCATCAAAACCTCTGAAGAAGAAGGGGTCAGAAGTGCTGTGAATAGCATTAATGATCGGGCCAAATACTATAATCAAAACTTTTCGATTCAAGACAAACAAGATGCTTTGTCTATGGTCGCACTTGAATTTGCCTCCGGTCAAAGTAAAACCACTGCAGAATCTAATGACTTTAAAACCATAAATGCTAAACTCAAAAGACTAGAGCAATTGCTTGAAATTTAGAAACAGTTAAATAAGGACATCTCAACATTCAGTCATTCAGATCTTTTTCTACACTGAAAAAAGAAAAATGATAGAAGCAATAATCGCAATCGTAGCATTGGCTTTAGGTGGGGGAATAGCTTGGACAATAGCTTCCAAGAATTCAAACACAAAAGCTGCTGAAATGGAGTCCAAAGCAGAAATTATTCTCAAAGAAGCTCAAGCAAAGGCAAACGCATACAAAAGAGAGAGAGAATTAGAAGCCAAAGAAAAATTCCATAAACTCAAAAATGAACACCAACAATCTACTCGAAATAAAGACCGAGAGATCGAGCAAAGACTCAACGAAATTAAGCGTAAAGAACAGAGCTTAGATTCTAAAATTGACAACAACAAGCAAAAAGAAAAAGAACTTGATTCAGTCAAAAAGAACCTGAATAATCAACTTGAAATCATAAAGGAAAAACAACAAGAACTCAAAGATCAAATTGGTGCTCAGATATCTCAACTAGAAAAAATTGCAGGTTTGAGCAAAGAAGAAGCAAAATCACAAATGATAGAGGCTGTGGCGAAAGATGCTCATACAGAAGCCCTAGCTCAACAAAAACTCATTATTGAAGAAGCTAAACTCACGGCAAATAAAGATGCCAAACGAATGATTCTTCAGACCATACAACGAACAGCTGCTGAACAAGCCATTGAGAACTCTGTGACTGTCTTTAATATAGACAATGACGATGTCAAAGGACGTATCATTGGTCGAGAAGGTAGAAATATACGTGCTTTAGAAGCTGCAACTGGAATAGAAATCATAGTAGATGATACGCCTGAAGCAATCATATTATCAGGATTTGATCCTGTTCGAAGAGAAATAGCTCGACTTTCACTACATCGCCTTGTAGCTGACGGTAGAATTCATCCTGCACGCATTGAGGAAGTAGTAGCAAAAACTAAAAAGGATGTAGATCAAGAAATTGTTGAATATGGTGAACAAGCTGTTATAGACTTAGGTGTTAATGGATTGCATCCCGAACTGATTCGAATGGTTGGAAGAATGCGATTTAGATCATCCTATGGACAAAACCTTCTCAAACACAGTAGAGAGGTTGCTAACCTATGTGCTACCATGGCTGCAGAATTTGGTCTAGATGCTAAACGTGCTAAACGTGCCGGATTGCTTCACGACATTGGCAAGGTGCCCGATACGGATAGTGAAATGCCACACGCTCTTCTTGGCATGAAGCTATGTGAAAAATTTGGTGAACATCCTGAAGTTTGTAACGCCGTAGGTGCTCACCACGACGAAATCGAAATGACCAACCTCTTCTCTCCCATTGTTCAGGCATGTGATGCCATCAGTGGATCTCGACCTGGTGCAAGAAGAGAGGATAGCGAAAGCTACATCAAACGATTGCAAGATCTTGAAAAACTAGCTATTGGCTTTAGTGGTGTAGAAAATGCATTTGCTATTCAAGCAGGTAGAGAACTTCGGGTGATTGTAGATAGTGATAGCCTGGATGACAAAAGTGCCGATCTGCTATCGTTTGATATCTCGCAAAAAATCATGAAAGAGATGATTTATCCTGGTCAAATTAAGGTTACAGTTATTCGAGAACGAAGAGCCGTGGCTTTTGCTAAGTAACTATTCTTAACCAATATCATATCAAAATATGATCAATATCATATTTGAAGTGCTAATTGTTTAACTCAACACCCCTCTATTTGTATCATTGAGTTTTCGGTAGAAATCTTGCTTTTGTTTATCTTAAAAAGAAGAGAGTTTATTTGAAAATACATTTTAGTTTTTTGGTTTAGACTAAATAGGCTGCATTGTTAAAGATGTAGCCTTTTTTTTTTTAAAAAAACTCAACCATTTATGATAAGCCTACGTATATGCCATTGACGAACACGAAATATTTTAAAAACACATTATGAAAAACAACAACACAAAACACAACATTATGAAAAATTTAACACTTACTATTTTATCCTTCTTTTTAATCCATTCCTATTCCAATGCAGCCATTGTGTATACGGATGTTAGTCCAGACAAAACACTCAATAATAGTTTTATATTAATTGATTTAAATAACGACGGAACAGATGACATCTCTATAGACAACTGGTCTGACTATGCAAACGGCATGGCTTACTCAGAAATTACATTACAGCATGATAAAATTGAAATTGTTGGTCTACCAACCCCAAACAGAACAGATGACGGAAGCTCATCCCCACATGGCTTTTATGTTTCGATTAATTCTTCCTTAAATTTCATAAATAATTCAACCATAACTAATTCTAATGCAGCCATTGCCTTCAAGGGTGATGGAGGCGAAAATTATACTCCATGGATTGGGTTATTAAATAAATATGTTGGATTTAGAATTAAGAGTTCAACCAACCAATATCATTATGGGTGGATCGAATTGAGCTTTAGTTCTGAATATGTGCTTACTGTTCATGGATATGCGTATGAAGATGTAGCCAATACCCCTATCATAACTGGAGATAGAGGAAGTACATCCAATTCTCCCCCCACAAGTATTGCATTAACTAGTAGCTCCATTGATGAAAATCAACCTTCTGGTTCAATCATTGGAACATTGGCATCCGCTGATGTAAATGCTGACGATGCACATACTTACACCTTAATTTCAGGAATTGGCGATGACGATAATAACTCTTTTACAATCAGTAATAATGAGTTAAAATCCAATGAAATATTCGATTATGAAACAAAATCTTTCTATTCTATCCGTGTCAAAACTGATGACGGTAATGGCGGTACATACGAAAAACAGTTTACCATTAATATCAATGATGTGAATGATGCACCAACGTTTTTGATTCTAGTTAATTTAAATGGCGAAACGGATAATACAATTGACGAAGGTGAACCTGTTGGGTCTATCGTAGCCTACATAGGTGTTGCAGACGACGATGAGGATGATGAGCATACCTTTTCATTCGTTCAAGGAACAGGTGATGACGATAATGATAAATTTATCCTAGAATCATTTGCACTAAAATCCAATGCCATATTTGATTTTGAAACACAATCCATCTACTCTATAAGAGTTAAAGTGGATGATGGTAACGGTGGTACTTATGAGCAACAATTTACTGTTTTTGTGAATGACATTCACAATGCTAGTTTGGAATCTATTGGTACACAATCCATTCAGGTATTTCCTAATCCAGCAAGTTCGACACTACACATTCAAGGAACTCAGCCTAATAGCACTGTCCGATTAATCTCGCCAACTGGAGTTGTGGTTCATGAGCAGAAAAACAATTCTTCAAATGTGATTGTTAATATATCAGATCTTTCAGCGGGTTTATACTGGTTGAATGTATCTGATCATAATAATACAATGATCGCTCGAATGATTACCATCGAGTAGTCATTTATAAAATCAGTTTAGTTTTTTGGTTTAAGCTAACGCATGGACCGCACCATAATGGTGCGGTTCTTTTTTTAGCATGATACTTTACTCAGTTCTTATCACCTATTTTTGCTCTCAAATCACAGTCAAAAGCAAATGAATAATTTGGTACTTACCAACATAAAACAACTGGTCGGAATTACAGAAAATTCTAACAGAGTAAAAAAAGGAAACTCACAAGGTGATGTACAAACCATAAACAATGCATACCTAGTCATTAGAGATGGTATTATTCAAGATTTTGGACCAATGAATCAATGCCCAAATACAGAGTTGACTACTCATGATTGCACTAATCAATTGGTCATGCCAATGTATGTAGATTCTCATACCCACCTCGTTTTTGCAAAAAGCAGAAGTGATGAGATGAAGATGCGACTACAAGGGAAATCTTATCAAGAAATTGCAGAAGCGGGTGGTGGAATACTTAACTCCGCTAAAAAGCTTCACGACATGAGTGAGCAACAACTTTATGACGATGCACACATACGACTAGAGCAGGTAATCAAAAGTGGAACAGGTGCTATCGAAATAAAAAGCGGCTATGGACTCAACATCGAGGATGAAATGAAGATGTTGCGAGTCATTCGAGTTCTCAAACAACTTTCTCCTATCCCAATTAAGTCTACTTTTTTGGGTGCACATGCCATTCCAGAGGAATTCAAGAATAACAAAGCAGCATATATTTACCTCGTTTGTAATGAAATGCTGCCTCGCATAGCAGATGAAAATCTAGCAGATTTCATTGATATTTTTTGCGAAACAGGTTATTTCGATTTGGACGATCTAAAACAAATTATTGAAGCAGGCGATAAATTTGGACTTAAAGCCAAAGTACATGTTAACCAGTTCAGTAGTTTTGGTGCTGTTAAACTGGCATGCTCACATGGAGCTCTATCTGTGGATCACTTAGAAGTAATGAATGAAGAAGATTATATAGCTCTTGAAAAATCCAATACATTAGCAACTGCTTTACCTTTATGCTCATTATTTTTGGACATTCCATACACCCCAGCCAAGGAACTCATTAAGCGAAATATTCCTCTTGTAATAGCAAGTGATTTCAATCCAGGCTCAGCACCTAGCAGCAACCTAAGTCTTGCATTTGCTCTAGCATGTTCACAAATGAAACTAACTCCCGAAGAAGCGTTTAACGCATTAACTTATAATGCCGCATTTGCTATGGACGTTCAAGATGAAGTGGGGAGTATTCAAATTGGCAAAAAAGCGAATCTAATCATTACCAAACCTGCAAATGGTCTTGAAGACATCCCCTACTGGTTTGGAGAAAACATGATCAGTAGCGTGATTGTGTAATAGTTAGTAAGCTCTATCTGAGCTTCCTTGCATGTAATAAACAAAGCTACGATTCACCACCTGATTGCCCCCTGGAGTTGGGTAATTCCCAGAGAAGTACCAATCACCTAAATGATTAGGACACGAAGCGTGTAAACTATTAATGGATTGATAAACAATTTCTACATCTGCTTCAATGTCATCTGGAGTTACTAACAAAGCGATTTCATTTTCAATTTCTTCGTCTGTAAATTGATCATAAAGCATTTTTACTTTATTCTCCATTTGTTCCATCGGTTTTTTGAGTTCCTCTTGGCAAGCATTTAGCACCTTATCCATAAAAGCTAAATTATTATTTTTCTCTAAGAGACTTTTGACAGCTTTGAATGCTATAAACTCATTCATTCTACTCATATCAATTCCATAGCAATCAGGATATTTAATGATAGGTGCAGATGATGCAACGATAATTTTCTTAGGACCCAAACGATCTAAAATACGAAGGATACTCTTCTTCAATGTTGTCCCTCTGACAATACTATCATCAACTACCACTAGAGTATCTGTTGATTTGACTAAACCATAGGTAACGTCATAACCGTTTCCTACCAAATCGTCTCTACCCTCATCTTGAGCAATAAAAGTTCGAATTTTGGCATCTTTAACTAGCAGTTTTTCTCGCCTGATTTTTACCGATAACAGCTTATCAATTTCTTCAGGTTGTGCATTAGACCCTAGTTTCAGAATTGCCTCTCTCTTCCACTTATCCAAGTATTTATAAATCCCGTCAACTAGACCATAATAGGATGTAGCTGCGGTATTGGGTATATATGAAAACACCGTAGATCGTATATCATAATCCAGTCGTTTGAGTATTTTTCTAGCAAGTTTTCTACCTAATCTCTTTCGTTCTTCATGAATTTTGCCATCGCTACCTCTTGAAAAATAAATACGTTCAAAGCTACAAGACAAGCGTTCGAGTGGTGCAAGTATTTGTTTCTCTTCAAAACTTCCATCACGTGCAATAATCAGTGCTGAACCAGGAGTAACTTCTTTAAGATCTTCCTGTTGTAAATCAAATGCCGTTTGAATAGCTGAACGCTCACTAGCTACAACCACTACTTCATCACTTGCCCAATAATAATTCGGTCGAATCCCATTCGGGTCTCTCATAACAAATGCATTTCCATCACCTATCAAACCGACCATATTATATCCTCCATCTACATTTTTAAAGGCATTCTTGAGGACGTATTCAAGATCAAGATTATTTTTAATTTTATCCGCTATGGCAAGGCTATCCATGCCATCTTTTTTGAAATCGTGATATAAACGTGCATTTTCTTCATCCAGAAAATGACCAATTTTTTCTAGCATGGTAACATTATCACTAATTTCTTTTGGATGCTGACCTAAATCAATGAGCTGCCGATACATGGCTTGCACATTGGTCATGTTATAATTTCCTGCAAGCACTAGGTTTCTACTCATCCAATTATTTTGGCGAAGGAAGGGATGAACATTTTCAATACTATTTTTTCCATGGGTTGCATACCTTAAATGGCCCAATAATAACTCTCCAGCATAAGGATAATTTTTCTTTAACCATGAAGTGTTGGTCACTTTTTCGGAATTTAATGAATGGTATCTCTTATTCAGTCGATCAAACAACGTACTTACTGCACCTGAACCAATAGCTCGCTCACGAGCAATATAACGACTACCATACTCCGGATTAAGCTTAATGGCTGCAAGCCCCGCTCCATCTTGGCCCCTATTGAGTTGCTTACTCATCAGCATCTGAAGTTTCTTCAACCCATACAACTCTGTTCCATATTTATCCCTGTAAAATTCTAATGGTTTTCTTAATCGAATTAAGGCTACTCCACATTCGTGTTTTATTGTATCACTCATACAGCTAAAATGATGAAACAAATGTATAACTTTGAACCATTAATAAGTTACAATTTTGAAAATACTAATTCTAAACGGACCCAATTTAAACTTGCTCGGCAAAAGAGAGCCAAATATCTATGGTGCTAAGAGTTTTGAAGCGTTTTTAGAAGAGGTTAAAAAGGAGTTTTCTAACCATGAAATTGACTATTATCAAAGTAATATAGAAGGTGAAATCATAGATACCCTTCAAAAATCTGATCAGCAAAACTACGCTGGAGTTATAATAAATGCCGGGGGATACTCCCATACTTCAGTGGCTATTGCAGACGCAGTGGCAAGCATTTCTATACCGGTAATTTCCGTTCATATCTCCAACATCTATCAAAGGGAGTCTGAACGTCACAAAGAGCTTATTGCACAATACGTTCAAGGGGGGATTTTTGGATTGGGGATTAATGGTTATCGTCTAGCAATTCAACATTTGACAAATCTGTAAATTTCGTTTTCTTACCAAAAAAATAAGACCATACAATGGAGTGATTGTATAACTTAGGTCGAGTTATCCGATTAGCTTGAATTTGTTTTCTTTTGGCTATAGATGATTTTAAGCTTGACCAAAAAGCAAAATGAGCCTTGAGTATAGTCATGACTAATTTGGGTTTACCATCTAATACAAATTTTAAAGCAGAAATTCCGTCTAAAATCATCCGCCAAATTATTGTAACCACCCAAAAGGATGAAGCTAAGTTTTTAGTCATTAGAATAAGATTATTTCTATAGTTGAGAAAGTATTTAAACGAAGACCCCTCACTCAATGTACCTCCACCTAAATGATATACCTCTGATTTTGGCTCTACATATATTTTATGACCAAAGTTTTGCATTCGCCAACAGAGATCAATTTCTTCCATGTGAGCAAATAAGTCAGCGTCAAAGCCCCCAGAATTATGAAAAGCATCAGCCCGAACAAATAAACATGCACCAGTAGCCCAAAAAATAGATGTGGAGCCATTATATTGACCTAAGTCTTGCTCTAAGGAATCAAAGATTCTTCCTCTACAAAATGGGTATCCCCACTTATCAATATAGCCACCACACGCACCAGCATATTCAAAATATTGAACTCTTTTATCATCCAAAATTTTAGGTTGAATTGCTCCAATTTGTGGATTTGACTTTGCTAAATTAACCAGAGGCCTCAACCAAGGTTTTGGTACTCGAACATCGCTATTGATGAGCACATAATATTCTGCTTCAATCTGGTCTAATGCCCAATTATACCCTCCAGCATACCCTCTATTTTCTGAAGAGGTGAGAATATGAATCTGTTGTTGAAACTGACTTTGCAAAAAGGAAACCGACTCGTCTGTCGAGGCATTATCTACTACCCAAATATCCATATTGTCATAATCTGTTGCTAAAACATCAGGAAGATACTTTTCAAGTAATTCCTGAGTATTATAGTTTAGTACAACAATTGCTACTTTGGGGCTGGACATAGGGAAAATCTAATTCTTCTTACTGAAAATAAACTTCATACTCTCTTTATGAACTAGCAAAATACAGAAAGAGTCTGATTGAGCTACAAACTGTTTTTCAAAAGCACTCTTTTTTTCGTCTAAGATGATTTTTCGAGCTACTAACTCTTCCATCGTACTTGCAGAAAAGCTAAAACTCGTTTGATACTCTTTCTTATCTATTACTTTTTGAGCTATTGCGATTTCTTCTTCGTGAGCTAATAAAATGGGAAATTTAGAATACCCGCCATCAACGATCGCCTTCACAGTTTCGTTTAATTCTTTTTTGAGCATCTTTATATCACCATCCAACGATTGTAACAGTTCTTCTTCATTGGGATTAATTGTGTTGTCCATTAATATTATAAAGTGTCAAATTTCTATAATATTTAAATATCAATTGCAAAAAATACAAAATAAAATATCAAATTCGTTACTGAATTATAATCTAATGATCATGAAAATAAAACATATTCCCATTCTTCTGCTTTCTATTTTCATCCTGAGTTCTTGTGATGATAGAAAAAATGAACTCCAAAAAATTTCTGCCTTTACCCCAGTATATGGCTCTTTGGATGATCTCAAAGCTATGATTACTTCTCAACCACCTAAATCTTTAAATTCGATTGGGAAAATTTACACCTACAATCAACTTTTATTAGTCAATGAGCAATATGAAGGTGTTCATGTTTTTGACAACTCAGATCCTACTAACCCTATACCCATTCAATTTATTCAAATACCCGGCAATGTAGATATTGCTATTAAAGACCAATTTGCGTATGCCGATATGGGAGTAGGAATGGCCACTATTAATCTTCAAGATTTGTCCAATCCTGTTTTGACGCATTTCGATCAAACTTATTTGGGTGAGAAACATAAACAAAGACCACCTCAAAATATGATAAGT
>Ga0228609_1000223_pt1 | contig 29845 bp, 46 predicted proteins | sample 10DmetaG_FD_190068 | JGI IMG/M metagenome (GOLD analysis project Ga0228609, IMG submission 190068) | Seawater microbial communities from Monterey Bay, California, United States - 10D | ecosystem: Environmental > Aquatic > Marine > Coastal | place: USA: California | collected 2016-11-10 | reverse complement strand
CTTATGGGATGGACTTTGGATTTAACGACCCTACTACACTTGTTGCAACATACAAGAAAGACCACAACCTATACTTTAAAGAAATGCTATACAGGTCAAAGATGACAACAGAGGACATACACCAATATCTAAAAGGAGTGGAGGTATTAAGTATGACTTATGCAGATAGCGCAAGACCTGAAATAATAGAACAGTTACGTAGATACGGACACAAGGTAATGAAGTCTTATAAGGGTGCTAACTCTGTGCTAGCAGGAATAGACCTACTTAAAAGATACAAACTCCACGTAACAAAGGATAGCGAGAATATGATAAAAGAGTTTAGAAGCTACAAGTGGAAAGAAGATAGAGCAGGTAGAATAACTAACGTACCTGAAGATTTGTTCAACCACACACTTGATGCGGCAAGATATAGTTGCTACTCTATATTAAGTAAGCCTAACTTTGGTAAGTACTATATACATTAGTTTTATAAACATTTGGTTAATTAAAATATTGTTTATATATTAGCATCATAATTAAAAACAAAGATTATGAAAGCATTACAAAAAAGTACAAGGTGGTTTAGAAACGAAGCAATAGGAACAGATTTTACATTTGATTTTGACATTGAAATATTTGTATCTTTAAATGGGGATATTGACGATTATAGTGGGTGTTCTTTTAAAGAAGCAACCAGACTAATATCATTAAATCAATAAAAACAAACATTATGAAACGTAAGATAGAAAACTTTATATTTGACACAATAATATACGTAGCTGCTTTTGGACTAGTATGTACGTTTTGCCAACTATGCGCACACGCTGATAAATGGATGGGGTTATGAAAGATTTAGAAGATTTAGAAAAAGAGGAAAAAAGAATTTTTTGGAAACTTATAGACCTTGAAAGAGATGGCAAAGAAATGACACTTGATTATAATAAACTTTTATATAAGCAAGAATGTGTACAAACAGAAATAAAAGACTTAAAAGGGATGACCTATTGGGAAAGGGTTGATTTAGGGAACTTCATACTCGACTTTTATGAAGCGTAAGATAGAAAACTTTATATTTGACTGCATCATTTACTTGTGTGCATTTGCAATAGCAGGAACTTTTGTATATTTGTGTGCATCAGCAGATAAATGGATAGGACTATGATAGTAGAAATAGGAAACAAACACTTTAGAGACACAGGGGAAACTATGCAAGAGGTATATTGGAATGAAACCTTTGAGGAATGGACGCCTGTGCTATGGGAGCAACAAATGGAGATATGAAAAAGACCAAGAAACAAATAAACAAGAATGTTAGGTTTATACCTTTAGCTGAATGGCAAGAAACGTATCAATACCACAGAACAAATAAGCACAGTAGACAGGTTGATGAAAACGGTAAGAGATGAAACTACACAAGCTACACACAGGAGTTATAATAACCCACATACACACAGACATAGGGATAAGCGTAAAAGCTAGACACCCTAAAGACAAGGACTACATAGTATGGGAATTACTACACAGAACACAACAATTTTATAGAGGGCTTTATTAGCCCTTTTTTTTATTCCTAAAAACTTCGTATATATACGTTATATTTATATGAAGTATGAATTAAACGTACCTACAAGCCTAAACGAGATAACACTAGGTCAATACCAACAGTATCTAAAACTACCTGACGGCTTAACTGAAAACCAAGTAGCACTTAAAATGGTGGGTATCTTCTGCCAAGTGCCTGACACAGTTGTAAGAAACATAAAAGCTGCTGACATACAAACAATAGTAGCAACCCTTACAAAGATGTTTGAGGACACTCCTGCACTAACAAGAGAGTTTAAACTAAACGGTAAACGATACGGCTTTATACCTAACCTAGACAATATGTCTTTTGGGGAATACATAGACATAGACACATACTTGGGGGATTGGGATAACATAGAGAAAGCTATGGCAGTCCTTTATAGACCTGTACAAGGCAGTTATGACAAATTATATAACATAGAGCCATACGAGGCTAAAGATGCGTTAGATTACAAGCATATGCCTTTAGGAGTTGTATTAGGTTCTATTATTTTTTTTTACAATTTAGGGAGCGAATTGTGTCAGGTTATGATGGACTATTCACTCAAGGAGGGAATGACTTATCAACAGAAGCAAACTTTGGAGCAAAGTGGGGTTGGTATCAATCAATATACGGATTGGCTCAAGGAGACGTTACAAGATTTGAAAATATCACTAAACTAAATATGCATCAATGTTTATATGCATTAGAGTTTATGAAAGAGAAAAACGAATTAGAAGCAAAAAGAATTAAACGAAATGGCTAATATAGCAGCAAGAGGTTTTTACCTTGTACTAGATAAAATAAAAGATGAGTTACTAGCTAACAATAGCGTTAATACAGTAACAACAGGGGATTTATTTGACATTGATTTAAATAAGCAAAATATGTTTCCGCTTACACACATCATTATTAACAACGTAGGTATGCAAGAGCAGGTGTTAAACTTTCAGCTATCTATACTAGCTATGGATATTGTAGACACATCAAAGACAAAGACAGCAGACGTACTTATAGGGAACGATAACGAGCAAGATATACTAAACACCCAGCTATCAGTAATTAACAAACTTGTAGGCGTATTAAGACAAGGTACATTATACAGGGATATGTTTCAATTATCAGGAGACCCTACTTGTGAGCCTTTTTATGATAGGTTTGAAAATGAGTTAGCAGGGTGGAGTTGCGACATAACAATACAAATACCTAATGACCAAAACTTGTGCTAGACAATACAGAGGACATATTAGAGAAATTTGCCAAGAGGGTTATACAGCAATCTAGGACACGACTTACTAAAGGTAAGATGAACGTAGATAAGAAACTGTACAACAGCCTTAAATACGATTTAAAAGTATATCCTACTGCATTTATGTTACAATTCCTTATGGAAGATTATGGAGCGTTTGTAGATGAAGGAGTAAAGGGTACAAAGTCAAGTGCTAAAGCACCTAATAGTAAATTTAGATACAAAGAGAGTAGCAACCTAGTAGGGCTAGAAGCAGCAACAGGTGTGTTTGGTAAGTGGGCTAAAAAGAAAGGTTTTAGATTAAGAGACCCTAAGGGAAAGTTTGCTAAAGGCACATATAAGCGTATGGGCTTTATACTAGCACAATCCATAAAAAAGAAAGGTATTAAAGCGACACATTTTTTTAGTAGGAGTTTTGAGCAGACATACGACAAACTACCTAAAGAACTAATAGACGCATATAAATTAGATTTAGAAGAATTTTTAACATCATCGACAAGTGGCAACTAAAATAAACGTAAGAAGTCCGTATTATGTAAAAGCAAGTAATGCTAGTTTGGCATCAGCTACTTTAAGCCTGTATATATACACAGGTACATTTACAACGGACAAGGGAGCAGCTAAATACACAATAACTAAAAACGAGATAAGCAGTAACAACTATGTTGTGTTTGAGATTGCAGAACTTGTAAGGGATTACCTAGATATAGATTTTGATGGGGAGTACGATAGTCAAACTGTATGGGTTGAAGCTGATGTAGAGATGTTTGATGCTATCAATGGTGGTGGTTCTAGCTTAGGCACAACAAGCACAGACTATATTGCTTTTGACGGTTACGGATATTTTGAAGATGCCATCAATCCTGAATTAAGTAGAACGTACTTACAAAGTAACAACACTATATTCAGACCTAGTGACCAAAATGTTAGAGTACCTGTATTCACAGAGGACACAGATAGCGTTTCTTTTCTATACAAAGGAGAGGTAAAGCGAGTACAAAGCATAAGCAGTAGTACAAACACTAACGGACAAATAGACTACATCACAGTATCAGGTGCTGACAACACAGATAACTATAAAGAACGTGTATTAGCTGATGGTGGTACACTTGAAGACAATAGCCTTTTAGATGCGTTTTTAGACAGCGTAGATATAGGCTTGGTAGATGAACTATATATCAATTCAGATAGTGGCACAGAAGCCGTTAAAATAAGCACAGAGCCTTGTTCAAAGTATGAGCCTTACAAAGTTACGTTTATTAACAAGTTTGGTGCATTACAGGATATGTACTTTAGCCTTAAAAGCACAGAGAGCCTAAACACAAAGGGCGAAACCTACAAATCAAATGTAGTAGACTTTGGTACACTAACATACGACACCTACAAACCACAAGTAAGTCAGTATAACAAAATGGGTAAGGAAAGCATTTCGCTAAACACTAACTACCTATCAGAAGAATATAACGAAGTAATAAAACAGCTTATGATGTCAGAGCAAGTATGGCTTACTAGACTAGACAATCCTGCACCTGATAGCTACAACCTTGAAACCGTATTAGCTGTAATACCCAAGACACAAAGGGTAACATACAAAACAAGCCTTAATGATAGACTTGTACAATATACAGTAGACTTTGATTATGCTTTTGATAAGATAAACACAGTAAGATAGTGATTATACAATTATACATAGAAGGGCAAAGGGTAGAACTTTTTAAAGACGAAAGTGTTACAATAACTGACAGCATCCAAAACGTAAAGGATATAGGTTCTATATTTACAGCCTTTAGTCAATCTTTTAATGTACCTGCAAGTAAGGCTAATAATAAAATATTTAAGCACTATTATAATTATGATATTGATTTAGCATATTCTTTCAATGCTAATGATTTAGTTTCAGGGATTATAGAACTAAACAACCTGCCATTTAGGAAAGGTTTTATAGGGCTTGATGGTGTTACATTAAAAAACAACAAAGCACACTCGTACAAAATTACATTCTTTGGAGAAACAGTAGATTTAAAAACAAAACTAAAAGAGACTAAATTAAGTACAGTGTTTCAGGGAGTTACTACTTATGACCACGAGTACGGAGTATCAACTGTAAAAACAGGATTAGAAAGTAGTTTAGCAAGTGGAGCAATAAGATACCCTTTAATATCACATACTGAAAGATTATTCTTTGATAGTGGTACGCATATTGCTAATGACCGTAATTTACATTATGATACAGGAGGTGGTGGTGGTGGTTCACATAATCACGGTATAAGATACAATGACTTAAAACCTGCTATAAAATTAAGTACTATTGTAGATGAGATAGAAAACTTTACAGGATTAACTTTTACAAGTGGAGCAAGTGATGACTTTTTTGACGAAACTAATAATCCTTTGTGGGGTACTTTATATTTGTGGTTAAGTAGAGTAAAAGGTGGTTTAGGCTTAAACGTAACAGGTACAGCAGTTGTAGATATGCCATTTACAGACTTTGATTTTTCAAGTGCAAGTCCTAGAGAATGGTATCCTGAACTACAAGGTACTACCCCTAACTTATCGCCATATTCTAGGATAAATTCAGGAGTTTGGACTATAAGGCCACAAGCAGCTTTTTTTCCAAGTGATACATCATACCAATACTATACAACTTTCACGCTAACAAGCACATCACAATATACGATGATTGTTGAAGATGTTACAAGTACACCGTTTACAGTAGCATCAACAACAGGAACAGGAACACTTACATTAAGTAATGTGTTTGTAGGTACAAATAATGTTTATGGTCAAATAAGAAAAATAAGATATAGGGTAACAAGCGAAGACCCTGCTATAACATTCACACCTACAATTGACTTCAAGTATCAAATCTTTCAAAGTGGTAGTCTTTCAACATTTCGCACACAAATTACAGGTAACGCAATAGAGCCTAATGGTGCTGTTAGTAATATAGTAGTATCAGACCAAATGCCTGATTTAAAAGTTATTGATTTTCTTACAGGACTATTTAAGATGTTTAACCTAACAGCTTTTGTACAAGATGACGGTAAGATTAAGGTTATGACTTTGGATAATTTCTATGCTGATGGCACGTCTTATGATGTTAGTGAGTTTGTAGATGTAAACCAAAGCGATGTTAATTTTTCTATACCTTACCAAGAGATAGCATTTAGATTTAAAAAACCAAACACATTTTTAGGTATAAACTTTAGCGAGATTAACAACAAAGTTTTCGCAGACCTAGAAAGCACAACAGCAGAAAACGCTGATGTACAAACAACTAATAGAGGTGGTAAGTATGTAGTGCAGTTACCTTTTGGCAAAATGATTTACGAAAGGCTTAATGATTTGGATGATGGCACACAAAGTTTAATGCAATACGGCTACTGTACTGACAAAGACCAAAATCCTATTAACATAGACCCTCTTATTTTAAATATAACAAACGAAACTTTAACAGCAGGGCATTATTTAAGTTTTTACAATGGTACAAGTACAGGCACTGCAGCAGGGTTAACTACATATAATAGACCATCTAATACATACGGCACAAGTCAATCTTTAAGTTTTGGCACAGAGATAGACGAGTACACAGGACTAGCAGAAGATGATAGCTTATTTGAGAACTATTATAAGAATTATATTGTAGATACTTTCAATGCTAAAAGAAGATTAGTAAAAGTAAAAGCATTTTTGCCATTAAGGGTATTGTTAAACTATCAGCTTAATGATGTATTTATTATAAATGGTAGGGAGTATATTATAAACAGCGTAAACACAAACCTGCTAACAGGCAAAAGTGATTTAGAACTATTAAACAAGCTATGATAAAAAATATACTAGACTTATTAGAATTAGCAAAAGGAGAAACAGAGAACATCCGTATAGCACAAGGTAAGTATCATTTGCCTAGTGGGTTAATGGGTGCAGGTAAAAAAATTAAAAGAGAAGCGAAATGGCAGAAAAAGTAGTTATACAGTTAGAGGCGGATACTTCAAAAGCTGTAAAAGGTCTTGAACAATTTGATAAAAAAATAACCGACACAACTAAACAAACTAAAAAAGTAGGTGGTGGTATGGCAAAAGCCTTTACAGGCGCAAAAACAGCTATACTTGGTGCAGTACCTGCTTTAAATGCTTTCAAAGGTGCTTTAATATCAACAGGTATTGGCGCATTTGTTGTTGCACTTGGCGCACTTACTAAATTTTTTATAGATGCAGGTAAAAAGGGTGCTGAATTTGGAAAGGCGTTAAGTGGTTTAAAAGCAGTTGCAGGTGCTACTGAACAAGAAATGTCTATACTATCTGACCAAGCTAAAGAACTTGGTAGTACTACTGCATTTACAGCTTCACAGGTTGTTAAATTACAAACAGAACTTGCTAAGTTAGGTTTTACTGTTGCTGATATCAGAAACGCAACACCTGCCATATTAGACTTAGCAGCTTCTTTAGAAGTGGATTTATCAAGTGCAGCAGAATTTGCAGGTAGTGTTGTAAGGTCATTTGGATTAACAACAGAAGAAACACAAAGAGTTGTTGATGTTATGGCATTAAGTACAGCATCATCTGCACTTAACTTTGATGCATTGACTGAAAGTTTGAAAGTGGTTGCTCCTACATCTAAAGCAGTGGGTATAAGCATAGAAAGAACTACTGCTCTTTTAGGTGTGTTAGCAGACACAGGTTTAAAGGGGAGTATAGCAGGTACAGGGCTTTCTAAAACGTTTATAGCATTAAATAAAGAAGGTATATCATTAGAAGAAGCTATGGACAAAGTTCGTAGGTCATCTAACCAACTTAACACAGCAGTTGAACTTGTGGGTGTAGTAGGTGCAAAGTCGTTATTGAATTTAGCTAGTTCAGGAGATAAAATTGGAGATTTAGAAGATAAGTTTAATAATGCAGCAGGAGCAGCTAAAAACATAGCTGAAACTAGACTAGATAATCTTGCAGGAGATACTACAAAGCTAGGAAGTGCTTGGGAAGGTTTTCTTTTAAACATAGAAGATGGTTCAGGTGCTATTAACAAACTAGCAAGAGGTGGTGTTCAATTTTTAACTAAAGCAATAACATTTTTACAAGATAGTATTGAATTTACAGCCTTTGCATTTAAAGATGGTTGGAGAGGTATAAAGGAGTTTACAAATTCAGGTGTTCAAATAACAGGTGGTTATTTAGATTTATTAGGTCAGGGCATTAAATTATTTGCGAATAATGCTTTATTGTCAATTTCAGAAATACCAATTTTAGGTAGAGCAATTGATAAGGAGCAAATAGAGCAAAATATAAAGTTAGCACAAGAAGGATTACAAAAAGCAAACGATAAGATTGATGAGGGTGTTGCAAGGTATCGTGAAGAACAAATAAAGCAAGGTACAGCATACGCAAGGTTTGCAATAGAGCAAGAAACAAAAGCAACATTATTAGCTAAAAAGCAACAACAAAAACAAATAGAAGAAGAACAAGATTTAGTTGATGCAGATGCAGATGAAAAAGAGCAAGAGCGTTTAAAACAAAGAGAAAAAGACCTTGCTAAATTAGCCAAGATAGAAAAGGATTTTATAAAAAAGCAAGAAGACTTAGAAGATGTAACTGAACTTGCTAAAGCACAACGAAAAAGAGAAAGGGCATTAGCAGAGATAGAAGCACTAAAACTAACAGAAGAAGAAAAAAGAAAGGCAATTGCAGGTGTTAATGATTATTACGACCAAGTAGAAGCAGAGGCTAAAGAACAGGATGACGTTATTACTGAAGAAAAAAGGTTAGCTAATTTAGATATCCTTAAAAAACAAGCAGAAGAAGAAAGGCAAATAGAATTACAAAAGATACGAGATAAGCAAATGGTATTGGATGCTGTTAGTCAATTTGCATCTGCAGAAACAGGTATAGGCAAAGCTTTACTTATAGCTAAACAGGCTTTAGCCCTGAAAGAAACTTTATTAGATTTAAAAAGAATTACATTTAAAGGTACACAAGCAGTAAGCGAAGCAGGGGTTTCAACAGCACAGAACGTAGCACAAAGTAGTAAGATAGGCTTCCCACAAAACATAATTACAATAGCAGCAGCTATTGGTCAAGGTATATCTATTATAAGAAATGTTAAAAAAGCAGTAAGTAAAACAAAGGCAGGAGCAGCTGCAGCGGCAGGAGGAGTATCAACACCAAGTGTAGCTACACCATCAGCTTCATCACAACCCCCTGCATTTAACATAGTAGGCGCAAGTGGTACAAACCAATTAGCTGAAACAATAGCAGGGCAAAACGAAAGACCTATTAAAGCGTTTGTAACATCACAAGACGTAACAACTGCACAAAGTTTAGAGCGTAATATAGTAGAGGGTGCATCAATATAGTAAAATATAAAAAATAAACGTTATAGTTATATGAGGATAGTCGAACTTATTTTAGATGAAAATAGTGTAGAGGGTATAGAGGCTATCTCTATTGTAGAAAACCCTGCCATTGAAGAAGACTTTGTTGCACTAAAAAACGAAGAAGTACAACTAGCACAAATAGACAAACAACTATTAGTAGGTGCTTTACTTATTCCTAACAAACCTATATACAGGCGTAGAGGAGAAGATGAGTATTATATTTATTTCTCTAAAGACACTATCCGTAAGGCTGCTGAAATGTACCTTATGAAAGGCAATCAGAACAACAGCACACTAGAACACCAACACAGCTTAAATGGGCTTACGCTAGTAGAGAGTTGGCTAGTAGAAGATGAAACACACGATAAGTCTAGGAAGTATGGCTTAAACGTGCCTGTGGGTACTTGGATGGGTGTAGTCAAAGTAAACAACGATGAAGTTTGGAATGACTATGTAAAAACAGGCAAAGTAAAAGGTTTCTCAATAGAGGGCTACTTCATAGACAAGATGGAAAGACCTAAAGAACCTTTAAATGACTTTGAAGAAGAAGAAGCAGAGGAGATGCTATCTTATATACGTAGAATTGTAAGAGATGACAAACGTTATAAACACGGTAAGAAAGAAGAATTGGAAAGCTATTCAGACTATCCTGATGCTGTAAAAAACAACGCACAAAGAGGTATAGACCTAAACAAAGAAGTAAACAACAAGTGCGCAACTGATGTAGGTAAGATAAGAGCGCAACAATTAGCACAAGGCAAACCTATTAGCGAAAACACTATAAAACGTATGTACTCTTATTTGTCAAGAGCAGAGGAGTATTACGATGAAGGAGATACTAAAGCGTGTGGTACTATATCCTACTTGTTGTGGGGTGGTAAAGCTGCCAAGAGATGGGCTGAAAGCAAACTAAAAGAATTAGGCTTGTTAGAGTTAAGTGAAGTAGTAAGCGACACTATGGCTATTATAGATGATAGACTAGCATACGCAAGTAAAGAACTAGCAATAAAAGCAGCACAGGATATAGGTTGTGAGAGTTACCACGAACACGAGTATGAAGGTAAGACTTGGTTTATGCCTTGTGAGCAACACAAATTAGATTAATGGCTAAACAAATACAAATAGGTAAGATTGTGAAGCCTAAAGTAAGGCGCAAGGGTGTACACGCTAAAACTAAAATGTCAAGTATAAAAGGCAGTAAGCTATATAAGAAAAAAAATAGAGGGCAAGGATGAAAGATTTAACAGTATCAAGAACAAGTCCTAAAAGCAGTAAACGTGGATGTTTATGTGCTGACAAAAACACTTACAGTACAAAATGCTGTAAAGGTAAACTAATCAATCAAGGCATTGGTAAAATCTAAAAATGTAAAATAAGTTAAATAAATAGTTATAGTTATATGAAAGCAACCGAAATGTTAAATAAGATTAAAACCTTTCTTGGTGAAGAAACTGCTGACTTTGTGAATGATGTTGAAGCACAAGAAAAGGTAGAACTAGCGACTGCAAAGCTAGAGAACGGTACTGTGTTAGAAGCAGAAGCGTTTGAAGCAGGAAACGAAATATTTATAGTTACCGAAGATGAAAGAGTAGCACTGCCTGTTGGCGACTATACTTTAGAAGACGGTAAGATGCTAGTAGTAGCAGAAGAAGGCATTATTGCTGAAATCAAAGACCTAGACGAAGAAGAAGCTGAAGAAGAAGTAGAAGCTGAAGATTTAGGCTATGTTACTAAAGAAGAACTAGCAGAAGCAGTATCTGAAATCAAAGCTATGATTGAGGATATGAAGAAAGAAGAAATGAGCGAAGAAGTAGTTGAAGAAGCTACTGACGAAGTGGAGTTATCAGAGGAATTACCGAAAGAAGTAAAAGAGGAATTGTCTGAACCTGCTGCCGAGCCTATTGCTCATAACCCTGAACAAAAAAATAACAATATCGGAGTTAAGTTTGCACAAAACAGAAAACCAAGCACACTTGATAAGATAATGTCTAAAATTAACAACTAAAAATAAATAAAATGCCAAACCCAACAATTACAAATTCAAGTTATAGTGGAGAGTTTGCAGGTAAGTATCTAGGTGCTGCCTTGTTATCCGCTAAAACACTAGACGAAGGTGCTGTATCAATCCTTCCTAACATTAAATATAAAGCTGCTATGAAAGTAGGAGCGTTTTCTGACCTAGTACGTTCAGCAGATTGCGATTTTGACGATAGCACATCTACTTTGACACTAACAGAGAAAGTACTTACTCCTGCTGAATTGCAAGTAAACTTACAGATTTGTAAGAAAGAATTACATTCAGATTGGGAAGCTGCTCAAATGGGCTTTAGTGCTTTTGATGAATTACCCCCTTTATTTTCTGACTATGTTATTGCTAGAGTTGCTGCTGAAGTAGCTAACGCAACTGAAACATCTATTTGGTCAGGTAGTGCAGGAGAGGGTTCTTTTGATGGACTTGTTACTCTTGCTGCTGCTGACACAGACGTAGTAGACGTAGTAGGTACAACTATTACAGCAGGTAACGTAATTGACGAACTTGCAAAGGTAGTTTCAGCCATCCCAAGTGGTGTATATGGAAAAAATGATTTGACTATCTACATTTCACAGCACGTAGCTAAACAATATATTGCTGCACAAGCTGCACTAGGTTATAGAGAATTATATAACGTAGGTCAAACAGAGATGAACTTTCAAGGTATCAAATTGTTTGCAACAGGTGGACTAGGAGATAACACAATTTTGGCGTCACAAGCGTCAAATTTATTTTTTGGAACAGGGCTTCTTGATGACCGCAACGAAGTTAAAGTTATTGATATGGCTGACCTAGATGGTTCACAGAATGTACGTGTAGTAATGCGCTACACAGCAGGTGTACAGATAGGTGTAGGTTCTGACGTAGTACTTTACGCTTAATAATTAACTAACATAAAAGGGGTGGGCTAGGCGTATCCTACCTGCCCTTTTTTAATAAATAAATAAATAAATATGAGTTGTGCAATAACAAAAGGTAGAGGTATAGGCTGTAAGACGGCTTATGCAGGTATCAAAAATGTATATATTCTTGATTATAGCGCAGCAATAGCAGCGTTAAGCCCTTCATCAGGTACAGTAACATTACCATCAGATGCTAGTGCTGAATTTTTCAAGTTTGAAGTCAAAGGTGGTCAAACATCTTTAGAGACAAGCGTAACATCAAGTAGAGAAAATGGAACTACTTTTTATGAAAGTACTTTAAATATTACTTTTCAAAACCTAGATGTTGAAACACAAGAGGAGATAAAACTCTTAAACAGAGGTAGAGCGCACTATGTTGTTGAACTATATCCTGATGGTACAGGTACTACAAAGTACTTACTAGTAGGAAAGGACAACGGTGCAGAGGTTACAGGTGGTACTATTGTAACAGGAGCAGCAGCAGGGGATTTACAAGGGTTTACTCTTACAGCAGTAGCTAGTGAGGTTAATCCACCATTTTTTGCAACAGAGCCTGAAGTAGATGCTGCAGGAACTATTACTCCTGCTTAATATATTTTTTATATATTTGCATAGAGTATAAGTTTTTTTTTGATTATGATTATAAGGGGGGTGCATTAGCATCCCTCTTTTTTTATTACAAATTCTTACATTTTAGCGTTATACTTATATGAGAATACTCACAACAAGTACTGATGCACAAATAATTAAGTTTATACCACGATTATACAACACAGAAGCAGCTATGATTGTAAGAGATGACACTACAAATATTGCAACTGTTACTGATGTTACTTTTACACAAGATGGGGATTATTTAACGCTATCACACTCATTTACTTTAGTAGAGGGTAGGTTTTATGATTTAGAATTTACAAGAGACCCTTCAGTATGGGGACAATCTCTTTCACAATGGGAGTTGGAGCAAAAACTTTGGAACGATGACGAGGGTATTACATTACTTGTGTATAGAGATAGGATATTTTGTACTGACCAAGATGTAGACCAAACACAAAACAAATACTATTCTCCTAATAAAAACGAATACAAGTCAAACAATACATTTGACAATAACTATATAGTACTATGATACACGCATTAAGTTTATCTAATTATGTAAGCCCTACTATTGAAGAAAAAAAGAATAAGGCATTTGTAACATACGGAGATAAAAACTCTTACTTTCAGTACCTAATAGACCGTTATAATGGTAGCCCTACAAACAATGCTGTTATAAACGGTATTAGTGAGATGATATACGGCAAAGGTTTAGATGCTACTGACAGCAACAAGAAGCCTGATGCATACGCACAAGCCATTACACTACTACACAAAGACTGTACACGTAAACTATGTGCAGACCTTAAACTCTTTGGTCAATGTAGTATGCAGGTAATTTACAGTAAGGATAGAAAAAAGATAGCAAGGGTTGAGCATATACCTGTTGAACAACTAGCTGCTGAAAAGTGCAACGACAAAGGAGAAATAGAAGCATATTACTACTCTAGTGATTGGGCTAAATACAACCGTATTAACCAAGTAAAGCGTATACCTGCTTTTGGTATGAGTAATGAAGCTATTGAAATTGTGTACGTTAAACCTTACAGAGCAGGATACAAGTACTATGCTACCCCTGACTATCAAGGTGGGTTGCAATATGCAGATTTAGAAGAAGAAATATCTAACTTTCACATCAACAATATACAATCAGGACTATCTCCTAGTATGCTTATTAACTTTAATTCAGGTACTCCAAGTGCAGAAGAAAGGGAGATGATAGAAAGACGCATCTATGATAAGTTTTCAGGAAGTAGTAATGCAGGTAAGTTTATACTATCATTTAACGATAGCCCTGAAACAGCAGCTACAATAGACCCTGTACAATTAAGTGATGCACATAACCAATATCAATTTTTAAGCGATGAGAGCAGCCGTAAGATACTTGTATCTCACAGGGTAGTATCTCCTATGCTTTTGGGAATTAAAGACAATACAGGGCTTGGAAACAATGCAGAGGAGTTAAAGACTGCATCTATACTAATGGATAACACCGTTATTAGACCATTCCAAAACTTACTACTAGAAGCGTTTGATAAAATACTAGCTTTTAACGGTATATCTCTTAATCTATACTTTAAAACACTACAACCTTTAGAGTTTACAGAGATTGACAATGACCTTGTAGATGACGAAACAAAAGAAGAAGAAACAGGTATAAAGTTAGCTAGTGATTTAGATAAGTTTGTAGACACAGATATTGCTGATGCCCTTATAGATTTAGGACAAGACGAAGAAGAACTACTAAAAGACTTTGAGGTTATAGACGAACAAGAAGTAGATTATGACAATGACGATGACCTTAACCAAAAGATTAAAGAGTTAAACGAGCAAACTAATCTAGCTAGTACAGGTAGTGCAAAGCCGTATAGTGAAAGCAAACAAGATGGTAAGAGTAAACAAAAAGGTCAAGAGGACAAAACATATTTAGTTAGATATATGTACAATCCTGCAAAGACTAAAGACACATCTAGGGAGTTTTGCAAGAAAATGGTAAGTGCTAAAAAGGTATATCGTAAAGAAGATATAAACGCTATGACAAGTAAAGTTGTAAATGCAGGTTTTGGCAAAGGTGGTTCAGATACTTATTCTGTATGGCTTTACAAAGGTGGAGCGAGATGTAACCACAAATGGTTTAGACGTATTTACGCACGCAAGGAAGGTTCTAAAAGTCTAGGTAGTGTAATTAGTACAACAGAAGCTAAAAGTCAAGGATTTAAGCCTGAAACTAACGCTCAAAAAGTACCTGTTGCTCCTAAAGATATGAAGTACAAAGGTTATACAGCAGCTTATTGGAATAAAATGGGTTTTAAAAATTAAGATATGGCAACAGCATTATTTATAAATAGAACTGACCTTGTAAAAAATAGTATCTTGGATGGTAATGTAGATACAGATAAGTTTATTCAGTTTATTAAAATAGCCCAAGAGGTACACGTAAGAAACTATACAGGAAGTAAATTGTATGACAAATTACAAGCTGATATTATAGGGGATACATTAACAGGTAATTATTTAACTTTAGTAGATGAATACCTTGCCCCAATGCTTATACACTTTGCTATGGTAGAGTATTTACCTTATTCAGCTTATCAGTTAAAGAATGGTGGACTATTTAAGCACACAAGCGAAAATTCTGAAACACCTAGTAAAGATGAAGTAGACTTTATTGTTCAAAAAGAACGCAATTTAGCAGAGTATTATACAACAAGGTTTATAGACCATATGAGTTTTAACAGTAATTTATATCCTGAATATGAAAATAATTCAGATGATGATATATATCCCGACAAAGATAGTTTATTTAATGGGTGGGTTTTATGAGAATGTATAAACCAAAAGAAAAGAATTTAGTTAAATTACAAAAGTTTCTAAATGGGTACAACATTAGAAGGAAAGCAAATAAATCAAACGTATCAGGGTTTACTAAAAACAACTGATAACAACGAGGTTGGTTCATCTGCAAAAGAAATAACGGATGGTAAGGGTAATGGCACAGGTGTTACACTAGACAATAGTGGTAATCTTGCTGCTAATGCTACTGTTACTGCCAATGCTTTTGTAGGAGATGGTTCACAGCTTACTAATGTACCTTATCCTGTTACAAGCGTAAACACCCAAACAGGAGATGTAGTACTTGATACTGATGATATTGCAGAGGGTAGTAATGAATACTATACAGATGCTAAAGTAGAGGCTAATAGTGCTGTTGCTGCTAATACGGCAAAGGTTGGAATAACTGCACAGCAAACTTCTGATATTTTAACTAACAACGATAAGGTTGGTATTACTACACAACAAGCTAACGAGATAGCAGCCAACACTCTAAAGGTAGGGATAACAACAGACCAAGCAAACGAAATAGCTGCCAATACTTTAAAAACAGGTATAACACAATCCCAAGCAGATGCCATTTCAGCAAACACTTTAAAAAATTCTTATCCTACTGATGATGCAAATAAATTATTAAGCATTGAAGCAGGAGCAGAAGTAAACACAGTTGATAGTGTTAATAGTTTAACAGGTGCAGTATCTTTAGGTTTATTAGACCTTGATGATGTAGGTTCTGATGGTAATTCAGGAGAAGTATTAACAACGAATGGAGCAGGTAGCTTTACATTCGCACCTGCAGGGGGTGGCACAGGAACGGTAACAAGCGTAAATACTAAAACAGGTGAAGTAGTATTAGACACAGACGATATTGACGAAGGGGATAACAACCTATATTATACAGAGGCAAGGGTAAGTGCAAATACAAATGTAGTAGCTAATACTGCTAAAGTTGGAATAACTACTCAACAAGCTGCTGACATTACCACAAATAACGCTAAAAATAGCTATCCTACTACTGATGCAACAAAAGTAGGTTTTATAAGTGTTACACAGGCTGTTGATTTAGACACAATAGAAAGCAATGTAGCAACGAATAACGCTAAAGTGGGCATAACTACCCAACAGGCAAACGATATAACAGCAAACAACGCTAAAGTAGGAATTACCACACAACAAGCTAATGACATAACGGCTAACAATGCTAAAGTTAGTATGGTGCTAGGAACAAGTGCAGGTACAGCTTTAGAAGGAGATACTGCTTTACTACAATTAGGTACAACATCTACAACAGCTTTAGCAGGAGACACAACAACCATAAGTGCACAACAAGCAAGTGATATAAGTACAAATAATGCAAAGGTTGGTATTACAACAGGTCAAGCAGATGCAATAGTAGCTAACACAGCAAAAACAGGTATAACAACTGAACAGGCAGATGCTATTGTAGCAAACACAGATAAAGTTGGTATTACTACACAGCAGGCATCAGACATTACGGCTAATAACGCAAAAGTAGGTATAACGACACAGCAGGCTGCTGATATTGTTACTAACAATGCTAAAAACTCTTATCCTAGTACAGATAGTACTAAGGTTGGTTTTATTAGTATAACGCAAGCAGTAGATTTAGATACTATTGAAAGTGATGTAGCTACAAACAATGCAAAGACAGGCATAACAGCGCAACAAGCATCAGATATTACTACTAACAACGCAAAGATTAGTTTTGATAGCACTTCATCTACTAAACTAGGAACTATCGCAGAAGGTGCAGAGGTTAATGTAAATGCTGATTGGGATGCTACAAGTGGAGATGCAGAAATACTAAACAAGCCTACAATACCAACAAACAATAACCAACTAACAAACGGAGCAGGTTATATAACAGACGGTAATACAGGGTGGGATAACTCTTATGGTTTTATTACTGCTTCTACAACCGACACACTAACAAATAAAAGTGGTAACAACAGCCAATGGACTAATGATGCAGGTTATATAAACGAAGCTGCACAAACAATACACACAAACGCAATAGGAAACGCAATAGACTTTAGTGCAAGAGTTACTTTAGACGGTGGTGTAGCAGAGGGCACTAGTGGAATAATTAAGAATTTACAAAATATATTATAATGAGTATATACCAAAAAGCAAGTTTAGTACAAATACCAAGCGGATATAAGGCAGCAGATGATAAGCTGTATTCTGTTGTGCCTAATAATGGAGATGGAGACTTTACAATAGATAGTGACGCCGATGCTACAAGAGTAAACAAAGACGGGCTTATAGAAAGCGTAGTTGCAGACCAAGCTAGACTTAACTATAATTTTATCGATGGTGTAGTACAGCCTGACCCACATTTACTTTTAGAGCCTAGTAGGTCTAATTTAATTACACAGTCTGAAACTTTTACAACCATATCTAAAGCAAATCTAACTGTTGCAGATAATACAAGTATAGTAGACCCACAAGGTGGAACAAACACTAAAACACTAACAGCAACAAGCTCAGGCCAGCCTAGATTAGAATGGCGAGGAACTGCTGTTCCTGCAAGTAATACAAGCTATGCTATGTCTTTTTGGGTAAGATACAATACCGCAAGATATGTAGCAATAGCGCACTATTCACAAACAGGCGAATATGCTATATTTGATTTAGTAGATGGCGAAGTAGAAAATGATGTAGGAACGCAAACAGCTAAAATAGAAGCGTACAAGAATGGATGGTATAGGGTATCTAAAAGTTTCGAAGTACCTTTAACTGCTTTGGAGAATTATTGGAAGCTTACATTGTGTACACAAACAGCGCCATTTACAGGAGTTAGTGGCGAAAAAGCAGATGTTTTTGGTATGCAACTCGAAGCAGGTAGCTACCCAACAAGCTATATACCAACAAGCGGTTCACCAGCTACAAGGACAGAAGATTTTTGTAATATATCAAGTGGGGGTGCTAGTGTGATAAATAGTTTTAAAAACGAAGGTACTATTTTCTTGGACTTTGAAGTGCCAACAACTGACCCTTTTTTCCAAATAACTATTTGTAATTTAACAAGTGGAGGTAATAGAATTATATTAAATTTTATTTCTAATGAGATAAGATTTCAGGTGCTTCAAAATGGTAGTGGTGCTGTGGGTAGTGTTTTTGCAAATACGCCTGTTTCTTATAATCAAAGAATTAAATTAGCAGGAAGCTTTAAAACAGGAGCAGGTATCTTATACAAAAATGGTTCTTTAGCTGATGATATAGACACATCTTTTACTTGTGATTTTGGCGAAACATTACAAAGCGTTAAGTTTTCGGGAGCAGGTAATACAGCTAAATTTACAGGGAAAATATATCAATTTATGTATTTTGACACAGCCTTAAGTCAATCGGAGTTAGCAACATTAACAAGTTAATAAATAGATAATGGAATTATTTAAGAAATACGAGTTTAACTCAAAAGAACAAGCAGATACTAAAATAACTGCTTTACCACATATAACTGATGAACTAACAGAAGAAAGTTATTTAGATGGTGGGCATACTATTGTACATCTAGGTCATTTATGGATTGAAGAGCCTACATACGATGAACAAGGCGAAATAGAAACAGAAGGAGTTGCATCTGAAAAATATAGTGTAGATGTGCTTTGGCAAGATTTAGACAGCAGCCCTTACGGTTGGGCTTCTTACGAAATTACAGTAGAGGGTAATGGTTCACACACCTTTTTAGGTAGAAACTTTTAATTATGGACTTAAACTCGTTTAAACTTTACGTATTAAATTTATCAGCTATTACAGTTAGTACAATGGATATATTAGAAGATAGCCTTAAAATACTTTTATTACTAGTTACTATTGGCTATACCGTTCAAAAGTGGTACGAGTTAAAAAAGAAAAAGTGAGATACTTTAATTATAGTGAGTTTGATAGCCCTGATGTACAAGGTAGTGGTCAGATGATGGACAAGACTTTACTAGAAATGCTAGACGAAGTAAGAGACAAATTCGACAAACCCATACACATCACAAGTGGCTTTAGAACACCTTCACACAATGAAGCAGTAGGTGGTGTAGAAACAAGTAGCCACTTAAAAGGTTTAGCAGTAGACATAGCTTGTAAAAAGAGTACAGATAGATTTGATTTAATTAACTGCCTTTTAGACGTAGGGTTTAGCAGGATAGGAGTAGGTAATACTTTTATACACGCTGACATAGACACTGACAAGACACAAGGTGTAATTTGGACATATTGAGCATAGCAATTATATTTTTATTCCCTACTTCGTTTATAGGTGGTATATCTTACTATCCTAAAAATGCAGATTACCCATTTAATGAACTAAACATTTATTTGTTTTTGATACAGTTACAATTTAGAACTTATGAGCAAACCATTTAAAGATACTAAAGTAGGTAAGTTTCTAATAGGCGAGAAAGGTTTGTTTAAGAATTTAGCCAATACACTGCCCGACAAAGGCTTTTTAGGCGTTTTAAAGAACTTAATACATACTGATAATAGTTTATCCCCATTTGAAAAAGAAAAGGCGTTAGAACTGCTTAAAATGGATATACTAGAAATGGAGCAGGTCACAGAAAGATGGACTAGCGATAATACAGCGGATAGTTGGATGTCGAAAAACACAAGACCACTTACATTACTTTACTTAACATTTATGACTACTTTGTTTGTTATTTTAGATAGTAGTGATAGCCCTTTTAAAGTTAGTACTGAATGGGTAGAACTTCTTAAAACACTTTTAGTTACTGTTTATGTTGCATATTTTGGCAGTAGAGGCTTTGAAAAATACAAAAAAATTACTAAATAATATATAGTTATATATATATATATATAGTTATATATAATATTGATATATAGTATAACAAGTATATAACATATAACTACTATATAACACCTACTATATATAGCATATAACTATAAATAAAAACTACTATATATCAGTTAGTATATATGTGTTAAAAACTATATTTTTAGATGTTTAGAAGTAGGCTTATCTTTGGCATATGATAGAAAACATATTAGCAGAACAAACAACAGACAATCAGAAGATAGACAAGCTACTAGAATTAGATTGCAACCTATATACAAATCTTGGTAGTGATAGTACAAAGACCGAGAAGCAAGAAGTAAAGCGTATGTCAAGAAAAATATATAAAGCAATACAGGGTATTAATGAGCCTATTGGTAAGTCTTTATTACAAGCTATGGATAAATGACTAGAAGCAAAATAGTTAAAAAGCTAGATAGTGTGTTCAGCCTATACATCCGCAATAGATTTGCAAACAATGGCAAAGCTGAATGTTTTACTTGTGGTAAAGTAGATGATGTAAGTAGATTACACGCAGGACACTTTATGAGCCGTAAACATTATGCAACTAGATGGGATACGGTAAATGTACAAGTACAATGCCCTAAATGTAATTTATTTGGTCAAGGAGAACAGTACACCTTTGGGCTTAATTTAGACAAAGAGTACGGAGAAGGTACAGCAGAAAAGTTACAGCAAAAAGCTAGAAATTTAGTTAAATTGTCAAATGATGACCTAAATGAGTTGATTGAAAAGTTTAAAGTATAACCTGCGCTTGTAGGTTAGTTTCTCTATATGTTTGTTCGAAAAGGGGTTGGTTTTATTACTAGCCCTTTTTTTTTAAAATATTTTTTGTAAGTTTGCCTTATGACATATAATGAGGATTTATTACGGCTAAGAGAAGCAGAAGCCGAAGCACTTCGAAAAAAAGTAGAAATGCTTGAAGCAAAAATAGAGATACTTACACAACAAATAATGACAAATGATATATACGAGTAAAGTAAATACAGTAGTAAAAGGCGAAAGTTTTAGACTACCTGACGGAGTTACTATGAATAAATACACAGTAACATTCGCTAACGGACATAACCCTAATGTTTATTCTCCTAAGGAATTGACATTTAATGAAGGGGATGAAGTTGAGTATGATTTAGACCAAAATAAAAACAAGGCTAAAATACTTGGTAAGAAAAGTAGTGTAGCACCACCTGCTACTAAAAACAACTATTCTAATCCTAAAGATGATGTACAGAAATACATTATAAGACAAAGCAGCTTAAATAGAGCAACTGACTTGTATGCAGGGAAAGAAATAAATACAACTGAAATAATTAATTTAGCACGCACATTTGAAAATTACGTGTTTAACGGATAAAAATAAATATTATGACTAAAACTTGGGTAGACGGATTGAGAATATTCGACAACAAACAGGAATGGATAGTTTGCGACATTAAAATAAATGCAGACGAGATGATAAATTGGATAAACCAAAATAGAGCAAACGTCAACGAACGTGGTTCTATTCCAATTACGATAGCTAAAAGTGAGAAAGGATTGTACTCAATGCTAAACACTTATGAAGTACAGAAGTCAAAGGAAGTTACAACAGCACAACATTCTCCTGACCGAGAAGCAGACTTGCCTTTCTAATGCTTATACAGCTAGACAATCACATAAAGAAGTTAGACGAATACCGAGCAGGAACCTTAAAAACAGGGTTAAGGCTTGGTATTCCAAGACTTGATGAACACTTTAGGTTTAAGTATGGAGATTTTAATATCATACTAGGACACGCAAACGTAGGAAAAACATCTCTAGTCTTATACCTAATGACACTATACGCTATGAAGCACGGCATTAAATGGCTTGTGTTTAGTAGTGAGAATGAGCCTTATTCTATTATAAGAAAAATAGTAGAATTTAGAGAAGGCAAACCAATAAACAAAATAGAGGAAACACACTACAAGGAGCAAGTAAAGTGGATTAACGAACACTTTAAATTTATTGATGGTTCAAAGCTATACACTTACAAATCATTACTTGATTTAGCACAGCACGTAAAAAAGGCTTGGGATTATCAGGGTTTTTTATTAGACCCTTACAACTCACTAAACAAAGACAAAGATGTACTAAAAGGTATATCAGGACACGAGTACGACTACCAAGCAACAAGTGAGATACGAATATTCTGCAAAGAGAATAATATAAGTACTTGGGTATGTACACACGCTGCTACACAAAGTTTAAGAGAGAAACACCACAAAGGAGATTTTTATGAAGGTCATCCTATTCCACCTAGTGCAGCATCAGTTGAAGGTGGGGGTAAGTTTGTTAATAGGTGTGATAACTTTTTAGTGATACACAGATACATATACCATCCTGCTGATTGGATGTATTCACACATTCACGTTAAAAAAATTAAGGACGTCGACACTGGTGGCAGACCAACAGCGATGTCAGACCCTATAAGACTAGAAAGCGTAAAGAACAACGTAGGCTTTAACGTAGAGGGAAAGAACCCTATACAATATCCTAAACGTGAGCAAATAGAATTACTGTGAATTTCAAAAATACATACAGACCTTTACCAAAAAGCCTTACTATTAAAAAGTCAGGTATAGATGGTTTAGGTTTGTTTGCTATTGATGATATTAAGGTAAGCACAGAATTAGGTATTACACATATAGACCTTTGGGATAATTGGATAAGAACACCATTAGGGGGGTTTATAAATCATTCTACATATCCAAACTGTTATATTAAAGAAATAATTAAACAAGATAAAAAGTGTAGAGTTTTATATACTTTGCGAGATATAAATAAAAAAGAAGAACTTACAGTTTATTACAAAATAAAAGAGTATATTAACCATTAAACAACCACATTGATAACCAAGATACTAACAAGCAAACATAATAAATGGATAAGTTATTGCCGTAGTTGGGGGTGTAATCCTGACACATCAGAGGACTTAGTGCAAGAAATGTATTTAAAAGTATTAGTACTTATACAAAACGGTATTGATATTACATTTAAAGACGATATAAACGACTTTTATATTTATAAAACGCTTCGTAGTATGTTTTTAGATTTATGCCGTAAGGAGCAACGTACACAAGTTGTAGACCTAACAGACGATTACATAAAACACTTAATAGAAGAAAAGACAAAGGTAGAGTTAGAAGATGAAAAGATATTTGAAGAAGCCTTTGACAAAGTAAACCAAGCACTAAATGAGATGCATTGGTACGACAAAAAGGTATTTGAACTTGTACAGGACACTAACAATATATCTGCACTATCTAGGGAAACCAATATAGAGTACAGAAGCCTTTACAATACCTATCAGAAAGTTAAACGCAAGATAAAAGATAAGCTGTGAGCACAAATATTTTAAATGTAACAAGCGAAAGGTATAAAATATGTTCTTCTGATGGCAATAAATTTGAAGAATTGTTTAAGAATAAAGTTTTAGAAAAAAAATTAAATTACAGCAAATCAGATAAAAAAGATGATTGGTATAACCATATTGATTGCTATGTTAATGGATATGGTGTTGACGTAAAAGGTAATAGACACATAAATACTATTTGGCTTGAACATACAAACGTAAACGGTAATTTAGGTTGGTTAAGAGGTAAGGCTAAATATATTGCTATGCATATTTTTGAGTTAGATTGTTTTTCTATTTATTTAAGAAAAGATTTATTAAAATATGTGAATGAAAATGTATTTGAAACTACTGAAAATAAAAATGATTATTTAAAGTTTTATACTAGAAAAAAATGGGGTAAAAAAGATATGGTAGTAAAAGTAAGATACAATGATATAAAACATTTAGAAATAAATAAGCTATGAGATTAGGAGATTTAGTATATTACATAACCAAGTACACAGGTATAAGATATGTTTACAAAAAGATATATCCTGACTGTGGGTGTGATGACCGTAGAAAGAAATGGAATGATTTAGAATTATAAGATGCCAAAAGGAAAAATGAGCCAACACCAAGTATCACAATGGCAGGTATTTCTTGCTACACTTGGAAACAAATTAACAAACGTGCAGTATAAATTTGTATGTGAGATACACGCTGATTTATTTGCACACCCTTACCACGAACCTTGTACGTGCAGCCCAAAACGCATAAAGGAATGGATAGCACAAATAACAAGGATATATGAAACTAGACTTAATACATAGTTTTGAGAAAGCCCTAGTTACTGCTCTTAACCTAGACGGTTGGAGATTAGTACACACAGGGGAAACAATGCTACCATACGATGCACAGGGTATTACTCCTAAAGGATTAAAGTGTGTTATTGAGATGAAGTTTAGAGATAAGTACTATGAAACCAAAATACTAGAGGTTGGTAAGTATAACAATCTTATGAAGATGGATAGCGATATTCAGAAGTTTTACTTTGTAAATGACCCTAAAGGAAACTATATGTTTTGGCTAAATGACCTAAAGGATTTAAAGAAAGAAGAACTGTACTGTCCTAAAACTACAATGTGGAACACCAATAAACAAAATAAAAGTGTATATTTGTTACAAGAGAAACAAGCTATAATAACAAACATATATGAATAATAAAGATTTTATTGCTATGAGTTGGGAAGAACGCATAGACTATTTTAGAGGTGTAGGGTTAAGAACTACATTTAATATTGCTATGGATGATGACCATCCCTTATGCATAGATGCAAACGATTACCTAGACGAGAAGAATGAATAAGAAACGAGCAAGTCAATCAGCAAGAATACAAGAACTAGAACAGCATATAGTTAAAATATATATGATACTAGAACAAGTAGTAGAACAGCTAAAAAACAAGGATGAACAGGGAACTACTAAAACTTAAATTTCAAGGAGACTTTACAGCAGCCTCTCACATCATACAGAAGTGGTTAGAGAAAAGCCCTGACAATAAAGAACTGAAACACGTTACGGAGTATTTAACAAACTCCTATATTTATGCAACAGCTTGTGAGATGCAAATAAAAGAAGCTAACGCAATTATAAACAGATTAAGAGAAAAGAGAGATAAGCAAAAAGAACTAGCAGACGATTACAAAGAACTATACGAGAAACTACAAGAGAAAACATTATAACAAACATATAGATTATGATAACATTACTAAACGGAGAGAAGTGGGATAGGCAAGAGTTACTATCTAAAATGGATGATGATAGCTTTTACTATGGGCATTTAGGTAAACACGCATTAAGTAGCAGCAGCATTAAATTGTTACAGACAAGCCCAAAAAAATATCACTACATTACAAAGTACAGCAAGAACGAAACTTCTCCTGCTTTACGTGCAGGGCATTTATTCCACACAGCTATACTAGAGCCTGAAAAATACAGCGAGATAAAATTCATAGACGTACAAAGTAGAAACGCTAAAAAGTTTAAGGAAGCAGTAGAGGAGTATGGCGAATGTTTTACAGCAAAAGAGAGGGGCGAAAACGAAAGGTTAATAGATGCTTTCTTTAAGAACGAACAAGCCTTACAACTTATTACTGATTGCCAAACAGAAGTACCTGCTATTGGTAATATAGATATGATGCCATTTAGAGGCAAAGCAGATGTATTAGGTAAGCAAGGTATAGTAGATTTAAAAACTACAACCGACATACGAGCATTCCCCTATTCAGCTAAAAAATACGGTTATGATATACAAGTGTATATATACTGCCAACTATTTAACATACCTTATACGGAGTTTACGTTTATAGCTTTAGACAAAGGCACATTAGACATAGCGATATACGACGTATCAGAGGACTTCTATTTAGAGGGGGAACGCAAGACACTAGAAGCAATAGATAGATACAAGATGTTCTTTATAGAAGATGCAGACCTAGATAGTTACACATTAAGAGGCACACTATGAAACGATTTATAAGCGATATGGAAACCATACAACTAGCCATCAAGCTAGGAGATTATGAAGATGCTTTAGAAATGCTACAAGAGGTTAAAGAAGAAATGATTATATTAGACGCATTGAATTATGATAAATAATAAATAGTTATGTCTATTGGTGATTTAAAGCAAAATATTATTGGTGGTGGCATTACTTTAAACGATGATGTTTTGTATTCTATTGAAAACGAAATAAAAAACAAAAATAAATATATATATATTATTACGTTATTAGATACCGAAAATAAAAAATATACTAAAATAGGTGTTTCTAAAAATGTAAATAAGAGGTTTAATCAATTACAACAACAAATAGAATATCAAATAAACCTTTATTATAAAAAATATATACCTAATACTTATGTAATAGAAAAGCACTTAAAAGATTTTTTAAAAAAACACAAGATAGATGAATACACTTTTGGTAAGTATAACAAAAAGAACATAAAATTACCAAATCATACTGAATGGTTTTTAATAAATGAAGATGTAAGAAATAATATAAAAAACTTTTTAAATGATATAATTGTAGTAGACAATGGTAAACAAGAAGACGAAAATATTTATTTTACAAACGAGAAACAAGAAGTAAAAGAGAATAAAAGTTATTCAAGCGTAGTTTTAAGAAATAAAAAGAAATTCTTTAAGTTGAGTTTGTATCAGTTAAAGCAAATTAGAATACTAAAAGATTTGGTTAAAAACGATAGGGAACTTAATTTTTTAAAAGGTATGATTGACAACTTTCAGCTAAATAGACCTATAACAGAGAAACAAAAAGATTATTTAAGATATATTTATATTAAATATTTATGATGCGTAAGACAACACTAATAAAAAGTTATTCCTACTTTAAAGGCGAACTACAAAGAGCATACGAAAACACAAACGAGAAACTAATAAACTATTATACTGATGAAATACAAAAACTTCTTACTAAATACTACACAAAGAAACAGGGAGAACATACAACACCTAAAAACTTTGATTGAGAAGCAAACAGGAAAAGACATAACAATAAACACTAGACACAGAGAAATAGTATTTGCTAGAAAGATATACTACAAGATACTTACCCTAACTACTAAAATGAGTTACAAGTCTATTGGGGATACACTAGGGCAGACACACGCAACCGTAATACATTCCCTAAATAACTTTGATTGGGATTATAACCACAACCCTGCATTTAAAGAAGCATACGATAGAGTATACAACTTGTACACTAAAAAGGGTACTGTTGCTACTGTTGAAACAATGCTATACGAAAACAGAGTATTAGAAGAAAAGATAGTTGAACTAAAAGGTCAGATAGACGAATTGAGAAACGAGTTAAAAGAAACACGTAGAAACAATATAAGACCTAGAAACCAACAAGCAACTATATACAATGCTTCTGAAACAGTAATACTGTGAAAAAAGCTATATACATAATAGCAATTATATGGGCTACCTTTCTAACAATAGGAGTAATAGGTGGGTTGATTAAAACAATAGTAAACTTATGAAAATAAACCACACAAAAATATTAGCTTGGATAGTAATGGGAATTATGACAATAGCTATATGGAATAGCATATATAATTTAGTGTTTTAAAAAAGTAAACTAATTACGTTATACTTATATGTATAATACTGAAGAAATAAAACAACAGGCTATTGATGCTATCAAAGAAAATAACCTATTATTCATAGGGGATATTATGGCATATGTACCCTACTCCAAGCAAACTTTTTACACACATAAATTAGACGAAGTAGACGATATAAAAAGCCTACTGCAAAAAAACCGTTCTGATATGAAAGTTAAGATGCGTAAGAAGTGGTACGAAAGTGATAACGCAACATTACAAATAGGACTGATGAAGCTGATTAGTGATGATGATGAAGCACACAGATTGAATGGTACAAAGCGTGAGATAAAGCACGATACAAAACAAAAGAGTTTTAAGGTAGAAGTGATTGACCACAATACAAGTAAATAAAGTATATAACCATCTAACTAACTCTAATAAGAAGATAACATTAGAAGTTGGTGGAACAAGAAGCGGTAAGACATACAATGTCCTCCTGTGGATTATTCTACACTATTGTCAACACAACGAAAACAAGATTATAACTATATGCCGTAAGACGTTCCCTGCATTGAGGGGTACTGTAATGCGAGACTTTATAGAGATACTTAAAAATATGGACTTGTATGATGATGAGAAGCACAACAAGTCAAACCACGAGTATAAGCTAGACAGCAACCTTATAGAGTTTATTAGCCTAGACCAAAGTCAGAAAGTAAGAGGGCGTAAAAGAGATTTGCTGTTCTGTAATGAGATGAATGAACTTGATAGAGAAGCATTCCAACAGTTAGCATTTAGAACAACAGGAAAGATTATAGGAGACCTTAACCCTTCTGATGAGTATCATTGGATATGGGAAAGACTAGAGCCAAGAGATGACGTAGAAATATACAACACTACCTACCTAGACAATCCATTTATAGACGATAGCATAAGGAGCGAGATAGAACTACTAAAAGATACAGATGAGAACTATTGGCGCATATATGGACTTGGACAAAGAGCAATATCTAAAGCAACTATATTCAAATACACAGAGATTGATAGCATACCTGATGATGCACAGCTTGTGGCTTATGGGATGGACTTTGGATTTAACGACCCTACTACACTTGTTGCAACATACAAGAAAGACCACAACCTATACTTTAAAGAAATGCTATACAGGTCAAAGATGACAACAGAGGACATACACCAATACTTAAAAGGTGTAGAGGTATTAGGTATGACTTATGCAGATAGCGCAAGACCTGAAATAATAGAACAGATTAGAAGATACGGACATAAAGTTATGAAGTCTTATAAGGGTGCTAATTCTGTGCTAGCAGGAATAGACCTACTTAAAAGATACAAACTCCACGTAACAAAGGATAGCGAGAATATGATAAAAGAGTTTAGAAGCTATAAGTGGAAAGAAGATAGAGCAGGTAGGATAACAAATATTCCACACGATGATTTTAATCACACGCTTGATGCTGCCCGATATTCTTGCTACTCTATATTAAGTAAGCCTAACTTTGGCAAGTACTATATACATTAGTTTTATAAACATTTGGTTAATTAAAATATTGTTTATATATTAGCATCATAATTAAAAACAAACATTATGAAAGCATTACAAAAAAGTACAAGGTGGTTTAGAAACGAAGCAATAGGAACAGATTTTACATTTGATTTTGACATTGAAATATATGTATCTTTAAATGGAGATATTGAGGATTATAGTGGGTGTTCTTTTGAAGAAGCAACTAAACTAATATCATTAAATCAATAAAAACAAACAGGGGGAGCAATCCCCTTTAAAACAAACATTATGAAACGTAAGATAGAAAACTTTATATTTGATACAATTATATACGTAGCTGCTTTTGGATTGGTATGTACGTTTTGCCAACTATGCGCACACGCTGATAAATGGATGGGGTTATGAAAGATTTAGAAGATTTAGAAAAAGAGGAAAAAAGAATTTTTTGGAAACTTATAGACCTTGAAAGAGATGG